>JAEEGI010028151.1_pt1 | contig 10710 bp, 7 predicted proteins | sample 8958751 | NCBI WGS metagenome assembly JAEEGI01 (sample SAMN16246545, study PRJNA631951) | gut metagenome | biome: gut microbiome; feature: rumen; material: KS-attached | host: Bos | place: Iran: Karaj | collected 2018-10 | reverse complement strand
CAAAGGATAAGCTTGCAAAGAAAGTTAAGGAAAACGTTGCCTGGACACTTAAGAAGATTATTAAGTCTTATGACAATAATTGTGATGACAAACACATTAAAGCTGAACTGGTACCTGCAGTCCTTACTCCAGGAGAATGGACAAGCTGGCATGCAAAGGCACAGAACGTTCTTTCAACAGATCCAACTTTCGGTGTAAATCCAAGTGACATTAACCTTCATACAGTAAGAGAAACCCCTCTTACAAGAGAAGAACGCTACAATAATGAATTTAAGGCAGAAAAGCAGTTCTTTGCCAGAATTGACGTTCTCATGAGATACACTCTGGATGAAGAAACAGATAAGACTGATGATATGTTCGGTGATATGTTCAACTACTTCACAAGTTACCTGAAGTCTTTCTCAAATGTTGACGAACAGATTGTTGCTGCATATCTGGTTGTTCAGAAGATTGCCAGAAGCATGCCTAGTCTTGCTCCTAAATTAGGCTTTACCTTTGCCCAGATGTACGGAGACATTGAAAATCCTAAGGAACTCTACCTCAACCTGAAAGATTCAAAAGTAACAACACTCAGGGCAGATTTCCTTGCAAACGTTAAGCAGCTTCCTGACTGGGATGACCAGTATATTAAGCTCTTCCCTACAGTTCTCTCAAAGAACATGCTTACAGAACTTATCAACGCAGGCAAGAATGACAAGGTTACAAAATTAATCCAGACTTGTTTCAACGACTACAGAAACTATCGCGAAGCTGCCGTATACCTCTTTAAGGAATGCCGCGACGAAGCATGGTATAAGAATGCAAATATTTCTGAAGAAAAGCAGCTGGTAACCCTGCTTAATATCATTACTCTCTGCGGAAGGGAAATCGAAAACCACGTAAATACAACTGACAATAAAAAGATTATTAAGAATGCAAGTACCCTCCTCTTTGAAGAAAAGGCTGGAGACTCAAAGGTTAACAACCTTGCTAACTACATGTTCTCTTCAGATTTGGAAAGAGTTACACGTATTTACACAATGGTTGCAGACGTTAAGAACCTTGATTCACAGTACTCTGCACAGTTAAGAAGCCAGATTCTCTCTAAGTATCCTGACTATAAGTTCCCTGAAAAGGAAATCAAACAGGAAGCTCCAAAGGGAACACTGGTTACTGCAAAGATGTTCGAAATCAAGAAGGCAGAAGCTGAACACCTTGAAAAAGTTGAACTTGTTAAGATTAACGAAGAAATCGGTATTGCAAAGGAAAAGGGAGACTTGAAGGAAAATGCAGAATTCATTTCTGCAAAGGAAAAGAGATCCCAGCTTACAGCCCAGCTCCAGAAGCTGCGTGAAGCCCTTGCTGAAGCCGTTATCTTTGACCCTACAACAGCAACAACTTCATTCGTTTCATTCGGAACAACAATTGATGTTCACGACAACGATGAAAATAAGGATGAAACATATACAATTCTTGGTCAGTGGGAATCTGATCCTGACAACGGAATTCTTAACTATAAGTCAGCCCTTGCAGATGCCCTTCTTAACCACAAGGCTGGAGAAACAGTTGAATTCTCAATTGGTACAAGAAGCAGAAGCCTGACAATTAAGAATATTAGACTTGCATCAATTTAATTCTTAAATACGCAGGTTAATACACATTAATTTTATCCCGGAAGGAATTAAAGTGATTTATAAGGCACTTTTCCTCCGGGATTTTTTTTATCCAAAGTATACTGTTAGAATAGGCTAACTCTATACGGTAAAAGGATTTAGGTAAATATTTTTTTCTTTTTTTATTGATTTCCGGAAATTGATATGTTATATTAACCACATACTCTATTTTACTAAGTGAGGTATTTATATGGCATATAAGATCGGTGACGGTTGTGTTAACTGTGGTGCTTGCGAAAGCGAATGTCCATCAGAAGCAATCAGTGAAGCTGATGACAAAAGAGTAATTGATGCAGAAAAATGTGTAAGCTGCGGTGCCTGTGCAGGTGCTTGTCCAGCTGGCGTTATTTCTGAAGAGTAATTTATTCTTTTTCTATTTTTTGAAGGGTTTCTGCGGTTTTGCAGGAACCTTTTTTTTATGCTAAAAATCGCTTATAATAATACAGATACTATGTATAAGGTGCTTATGAAAAATAAATCAGAATCTAAAGGTTCACGAATATTAACAACAATTTTAATCATCCTCCTTCTTGCAGCTGCATGTTTACTGTTAGCTTTTATTGTAGTTTTTCCCCTTTATAAATGGGCATCTTTGTCACCTGCCGGCTATTCCATTACTTTTATTGTACTTCTCACAGGTTTTATTGCCTGGAGAATTGCAAAGAAAATCATTTCAAAAAGAAAAAATCCATCTGAAAAAAAGATGAAAAACAAAAAAGACGAAGTTTAGAGGATTTACATGAAAAATGGATCTGGGTCAAAAAAAATCTTTTTTGCAATAAATCTTTTTCTCTTTTTTTTATTTTCTTCATCAGGAGATAATTATCCTGTTATTACGGAAATTAAATCCCAGAATATTATTTTTGCCCAGTATCAGCAGGAAGTTGAAGAAGCCAATATGGCAATGGCAAGAGGAAAAAATCCATATCTGAATTTGTATTCCTATGTTGCAAAGAAAGACGAAACTATGTTTACAGTTTCTGCCCGGTGTTCAATCCGATATGACACACTGGCAACAGCCAACGGAATTGACAGCACACAGACTTCCCTGGAAGGTAAAAAACTTGTTCTTCCTACGGTAAATGGTATTTTTGTTCCCCATACTCCTCAAACACAGATTGAGATTCTTCTGGCAAAGGAGCATTCAGTGGATATTCTTGCGGGAAAATATCCTACAGTCTACATAAATGAAAGACCATATTACTTTCTTCAGAATTTAAGTTTTTCTCAGACTGAAAGAACTTACTTCTTAAATACAGGGATGTTTCTTCCTTTGAAAAAAAGTGTCCTTACATCAGAATTCGGCATGAGAATAAGTCCTATTTCAGGCCAGTGGAAAAAACATAATGGAATTGATATGGCAGCTCCACTGGGAACAGCCGTTTACTCCTGCAAGTCCGGAATTGTACAGTCTGTTGGGGTAATGGATGCGGTATATGGGAATTATATTATAATTGATCATGGAAGCGGCATGACAAGCCTTTATGCACACTTAAAGGACACTCTTGTAAAAAAAGGTGAAAGGGTCTCTGGAGGCCAGAACATAGGTCATGTAGGTCTGACAGGGGCAACTACAGGCCCTCACCTTCATTTTGAAATAAGATTAAACGGAACTGCAAAAGATCCTCAGCAGTATTTAAAATAACATTCAAGATTTTGGACATATTGGACGATATAAATAATACCGGACGACAATATTATCCCCTCCCACCCGTTGACGTCCGGTTGCCTGATGGGCATGGGGCTGTCCTTAAAGTTGAAATATTTTCAATAAAGGACAGCCTTTTTTATGTTAAATGAATTTTGTAGATTTTCGTTTATTGTTTTTTTTCTTAGGCGTTCATTAATCGAATCAGCTGCTTGAAATCATATCCCAGCATCAGTAATCCCCATTCAGTTCCAACTTTTTCTTTTCCCCGAAGATGAAATCGCCTGAAGCCTAAATTGCCTTTTGTCTGACCAAAGACAGTTTCACATTCAGTGGAACGCTTTTTCATAAGAGTTTTATATTCTTCACTAGAAAGAAGTTCTTTTACTTTTGCTTTCTGTTCAAGCCAGTGTCCGTTTCTTTGAATCACTCTGCCATATTCAGATTTTGTACATAACTGTCTGAAAGGACAACCTTCGCAGTTTTCACACTGGTAAACTTCGTAAGTCTGTAAATATCCTGATTTATTTTTCTTAGTCACTGTCTTTATGTAAGGAACAGGATTTCCGCAGGGGCAGGTATATTCTTTCTGTTCAGCATCGTATTTCCAGTTTTCAGTGTTGAATGTCTTTTTCTTAAAACTCCTTTTTGTTTCTTTTTCATAAGTTGTGTACTTTACGATTCCTGTGATTTCATTTTCTTCCAGATAATCGTAATTCTCTTCGCTTCCATAACCTGCATCCGCAATTGCAAACTTAAACTTACATCCAAGACGTTTCTGAACATTTTCAAGATGAGGAATAAATGTCCTTGTGTCCGTAGGATTTGGGAACACGTCATATCCGATTACAAAATTGTTTTCAGTTCCAACCTGAATATTATAACCCGGTTTGAGCTGACCATTGAGCATGTGATCTTCTTTCATTCTCATGAAAGTTGCGTCTTCGTCTGTCTTTGAATAGCTGTTTCTGTCATTAAAAGTGGCGTTTGCTTTTTCGTATTTTTCTTTTCTTGGAAGATAGTCTTTTTCAATCTGGCGTTTTGCTTTCTTCAGTTTTTTTTTACGTCTTTTGAATCTTCGTCATCAAGGTCATTTATCTCAGCAAGTTTTCTATTGATCTGCTCGGCAACGGCTTTTATTTCTTCACTTGTTACAGGAGTGTCATCTCCAGTCTCTGCAAAATCTTTGTCACCGTAAACCTGATTTTCCTTTCGTGTAATTTCTTCTACGTCTTTGAGAAAGACCGTCAGCTTTTCGTCCAGTTTCTTCTCGTTTTTCTCTACGGCTTTTTTCCAGACGAATGTGTATTTGTTTGCGGCACTTTCGATTTTAGTCCCATCTACAAAATATTTTTCAAGACTTACATAGCCTTTTCTGTTCAGAAGTTTAACTGTCGATACAAATATTTCTTCGATTGAGTCTTTCAGCTTTTCACTTCGGAATGTGTTAATCGTTCTGAAGTCTGGTTTCTGGAATCCTGTTAGCCACATCACGTTTACATTCTCGCGGCATTGCTTCGCAATCTGTCGTGAAGAATAGGTTCCAGTCATGTAGCAGTAAATCAATACTTTAAGCAGCATGACCGGATTGTATCTGCTTGCTCCTCCGCCTTTTGTGTTTCGTGCAAATACTTCTTCAATCTCGAGTTCATCTACTGTTTTGCTGACAATTCTTACAAAATGATTCTGCGGAACCAGTTCATCAAGACTTGGTGGCAGGAGCCACTGCTCGCCCTGGTTATATGGTTTGTATGTGATTTTATCGCTTACGCCTCTGCTCATATTTAAATTTTAGCAGATTTGAATTCACTTGTAAATTTAAAATAATTAGGGCTGCCCCATACTTTTGGGACAGCCCCTTTTTTTTGTCTTTTCTTCTGGAGAATTATAATCAGGATTGTTAACTCAGTAAAAATCATTAAATTTCTTCTATATAGGCCTTATATTGACTAATGACTATATTTTAACTACTATTAAATCTATGAATAAAATAAAGATATGGCCCCTTATTGTAATACCTTTATTACTGGTATTCGGCGCCCTTATGGGAGCAGCTCTGGGCCGGGGCCTGGCAGAAACACAGAATGTTAAGAATACCGAATTCTTTACAGAATTTGAAACATCACTTCCTACAAGAATTCTGGATATAAACGGTGAACTTATTACGGAATATGCCGGAGACGAAAGCCGTGAAATAATTGAGTTTAACGACCTTCCAAGTCATATGGTTGAAGCTCTGGTTACTCGTGAAGACCGTATTTTCTATAAGCATAAGGGATTTTCAGCAAAAGCCCTTGTACGTGCCCTGATTGGTCAGGTTCTGCATGTTTCCTGGGGTGGTGGTTCTACCCTTTCCCAGCAGATTGCAGGTACGCTTTACTGTGACCGTACAGATATTTCTGTAAAGCGAAAACTTAAGGAACTGTGGTGGTCCATTCAGATGGAACGCCGTTATTCTAAAAACGAAATTCTTGAACTTTATCTTAATAAGATTTATTTCGGCGGCGGTACTTACGGTGTAAATGCAGCCAGCAAATATTATTTTGGACACGGTGCAAGAGAGATTACACCTGCTGAAGCAGCAATCCTCGTTATTCAGTTGTCAAACCCTTCTTATTACAACCCTTTTGAACATCCTAACAGAGCAATGGATCGTCAGCAGTACGTTCTTGATGCAATGGTAGAGCAGGATTACCTGACCCGTGAAGAAGCAGACGAAAGTTTTGACAATTACTGGGCAAACTTCGATTATACAAGAACCGGTTCTTCTGCATACGAACTTCGTGTGGATGAAGCTCCATGGTTCTCAGAATATGTCCGCCGTGAATTCAGCAGCATGCTCTATGGAACAGATGACATTTATACATCTGGTTATACAGTAAATACTTCACTTAATCTTTCACATCAGAAAGAAGCTGAAGTAATTATGGCTGATTACATTAAATATGCAAACGATACGTACCAGCATCAGGTTGCAAGCAGACAGAAGGATGCATTTGCCCGCTATATTCCGTTTACAGAACTTATTTCCCTTATTTCAGGCAACCCAAAGCTTAAGGTAAGTGAACAGCGTGCAGAAAATGTTGCACTTAAGGCTTATTCAAATGAGGTAAACCCTATTCTTGATATTGTGGCCCTCATGACTGGCATGGATACTTTTAAGACTGAAATTGTCAATAAAGGTAACCAGATGCAGAAGCGTAATTCTGAAAGAACTACTATTGAAGGAACAATGATTGCCCTGGAAAACTCTACAGGCTACATTGATGCCCTTGTAGGTGGTTCTAAGTATGATTCTGACAACCAGTTTATCCGTGCAATTCAGGCTCGCGTACAGCCGGGTTCAACAATTAAGCCGCTTTATTACTCAGCAGCAATTGACAGCCGCAAGTTTACAATGGCAACAACTGTTTCTGATACTCCGGTTGTATTCGCAAAAGACGACGGATCACCTTATATTCCTCAGGACTTCCTTGGAGAATACATGGGTGATGTTCAGATATGGTTCGCCCTGGCACATTCTATGAATATTCCTTCAATTAAGGTTCTTGATGGAATCGGATTTGATGCTGCAATTTACAGAATTACATCTCTTTACGGAATTCCTCAGGAAGAATGGCAGTCACGTGGGTTCCAGCCGGTCTACCCTCTTGGTCTTGGTGTAGTTTCAGTCAGACCAGTTGAAGTAGCAAAGGCATTCGCTACAATCGCAAACCAGGGACGTGAAGTTACTCCTATTGCAATTCTGAATGTTGAGGATAAGGACGGTAATGTTATCCGTGATCCTGAAAGAGAACTTAGAGAAGCAGAAAAGGCAAAGGGCTCTTCTATACAGGTCATTTCTCAGCAGAATGCATACATTATGACTGAAATGCTGAAGCGTACAGTTTCTACCGGTACACTGCAGAATCCTTCTGACTTTAAGCGAACAAAAGCTACAATTGGAAAGGATAAGGGAACCGGATACAAATTCATCTTTAAGGATGCAAATGGAAATGATTTCTATATGCCGGTTGGCGGTAAGACTGGTACAACACAGAACTGGGCAGATGCATGGACAGTTGGATTTACCCCATACTATACAGCTGCCTTCTGGTTTGGATTCGACCGCCCTGGTCAGTCACTTGGTACAAAACTCACAGGTTCTACCCTTGCAGGTGTTGCCTGGTCAGATTACATGAACTTTGTTAACCAGGGAAAACCATATAAGGATTTCTTCCAGACCCCTCCAAACGGTGTTGTAAAAATGGTTGTTTGTTCAGTTTCTGGAGACATTCCTACAGAGGACTGCGGTAAAAATAAGACTACTGCATATTTCCTTGCAGGAACAGAACCTACAGAGGAATGTATTTATCACAGTAACCATACACCGGAAAATCTGGCAATTGAACGCTTATGGAAGGCTCAGTATAAATCTGGTATTGATTTTGGTAACTTAGACAATGATACAGGTCTTAATGAATATCTGGATCTTATAAATTCTATTAACCAGGATACTGGTACTGACGGAACAAATCCGGAAAACGATGGTTCTACAGGAGAATATGATCTGGATGCAATTCTTAATAAGATTAACAGCACTCCGGAAAGTGTATCGGAAGATGATGAAGATTCTTCTGCAGATACAGAGGAAGATTCAGGCAACTGGCTTTTAGACTAAATGTAAAAAGTTTTTTCAGCCATTTTTATTTATTTGCGTTATACTGATGATTGTAACTAATATGGAAATCTTCACAAATATACATGGTTTTATTTATGAAGATTTCCTGATTATTCGAGGGTAATAGATAATGCTTGTAAATATTGACGACATTAAAGTAAAAAAAAGAGTAAGAAAAGATTTAGGAGATATTGATTCACTCAAAGAGAGCCTGAAAATATACGGGCTTATGAATCCTATAACTCTTAATTCAAAATATCAGTTAATTGCCGGAGAACGTCGTCTTCAAGCAGCAAAAGAACTGGGCTGGACACATATTAACGCAAATATTATCGAAAATATTAATTCCGTTCAGGCTCTTGAAATGGAATTAGAGGAAAATAATCAGCGTAAGGAATTTACGGATGAAGAACTCATGGAAGGTTACACAAGACTGAAACATCTTCAGCATCCAAATATTTTCCGTAAAATATGGAATTTACTGGTTAGATTCTTTACCTGGATTGTGGAATCCATTAAGAAGCTTTTTTCAAAAAAATAAAATATATAAATCCCTTTTAGTTTTCTGCTGAAAGGGATTTTTTACGTCTCTTTTCTATATCAATTTGAAAAAAAATCCGATATAATGTTTTTTATGAAGTATGGATTTTTAAGGGTAGCTCTTGCAAGCCCTTCACTTAAAGTTGCAGATACAATTTACAATACAAATGAAATTATTAATTATATTCACAAAGCTGATGAAAATAGTGTCAGGCTTCTGGTTTTTCCAGAATTAACTATTACCGGATATACCTGCCAGGATCTTTTCCTGCAGCGCGCAATTTTAAAGGAATCCCTTACAGCTCTCGAAAAAATTGCAGAAGCTACTAAAAATCTTGACGTAATGGCAGCAGTGGGTCTGCCTTTTGAAAAAGACTCCAGACTCTATAATACAGCCGCTTTCGTTTATCAGGGACAAGTACTTGCCTTGGTTCCAAAGAGTTATATTCCTAACTACGGCGAATTTTATGAACAGCGCTGGTTTACCCCTTACAGAGACAACAAAGTGGATTTTGTTCCACTTACACCTGCACTGGGCGAAACTGCATTTGGTACAAACATTATTCTGGAAGATGAAAATGATCCATTAATTAAAATTGCATGCGAAATCTGTGAAGATGCATGGGTTCCGCTCTCCCCTAGTACCAGCCACAGTCTTATGGGAGCAACAATAATTGCAAACCTCAGCGCCTCTAATGAAATCGTTGGGAAGGCTGATTATAGACGTACTCTTATTTCAGGCCTTTCTGCAAAATCCATTAACATATACATTTATTCCAATGCAGGTCATGATGAATCGACCCAGGATTTAGTTTTTTCAGGTCACAGCCTGATATGTCAAAACGGCAGTATACTTGCAGAAAAGAAACCTTTTGACAATAAGGATATGCTTATCCAGGATGTTGATCTTGAAATAATTGAACAGGAACGCTTAAAAACAAAGAGCTATGCTTCAAACTGTCAGGATTTTTCTAATGATAACTATACACACATTTTCTTTGCATTTGAAGACAATGAATTAAGCATAAAAAGTTTTGAAGAACTAAACTACAATATAGATCCTCATCCTTTTGTTCCTTCTGACGATCAGAAAAAAGCAGAACGATGTAAATCTGTAATTGAAATGCAGGCAGAAGGACTGGCTAAAAGACTTCGTCATATTAATTGTAAAAGCGCTGTACTTGGATTAAGCGGTGGACTTGATTCAACTCTGGCACTTTTAGTAACTGCAGAAGCCTTTGACAAATGTGGAATTCCCCGGGAAAATATTCTGGCTGTTACAATGCCATGTTTTGGTACAACAGAAAGAACCTATAACAATGCCCTGCTTCTGGCAAAAGAAACAGGAGCTTCTTTAAAAGAGGTTAATATAAAAAAAGCAGTTCTACAGCATTTTGAAGATATTGGACAATCAAGTGACCTGCATGATGTTACATACGAAAATTGTCAGGCAAGAGAACGTACTCAAGTACTTATGGACCTTGCAAACAAAAACAACGGTCTGGTTATTGGAACAGGAGATTTAAGTGAACTGGCATTAGGCTGGTGCACCTATAATGGAGATCAGATGTCAATGTATGGTGTTAATTCTTCCATTCCAAAAACTCTTGTAAGACATCTGGTAGCATATTTTTCTGCTGAATCACTGAAAAAAGGCAGAAATGAGCTTCATAGTGTTCTTGATGATATTCTTGCTACCCCAGTTTCTCCTGAATTAATTCCACCGGAAAATGGAAATATTTCGCAAAAAACAGAAGACATTGTTGGTCCTTATGAATTACATGATTTTATTCTTTATCAGGTACTGAGAAGAGGATTTAATCCGGAAAAGATTTATTTCTTAGCCTGCAAAGTATTTCTTGGTAAAAAAGCTGACGGCACAGAAGAAATCTACACAGAGGAAATTATTTACAAATGGTTAAAATCCTTTTATAAAAGATTTTTCTCCCAGCAGTTTAAGCGTTCCTGCATGCCTGATGGTGCAAAAGTTGGAAGCATTAATCTTTCTCCAAGAGGTGACTGGCGCATGCCAAGTGATGCATCTAATTCTGTCTGGATGGCTGATTTGGAAAAACTTGAGCAAAAACTCTTTAACTAAAGGGCAGTTTTTATCAGAGGATTATTATGCTTTCTTATATACATGAATATCATGCTGGAAATTTTGCAGATGTTTTTAAGCATTCCCTCCTTGCAGGTCTGATGGAAAATCT
>JAEEGI010028144.1_pt1 | contig 10711 bp, 8 predicted proteins | sample 8958751 | NCBI WGS metagenome assembly JAEEGI01 (sample SAMN16246545, study PRJNA631951) | gut metagenome | biome: gut microbiome; feature: rumen; material: KS-attached | host: Bos | place: Iran: Karaj | collected 2018-10 | reverse complement strand
GTTAACTTCTGCGGTCACATAGCCCGCTATGCTTCCTTATCAGTTAACATTTTGCCCTCGAAACAAATTCAAAAATCTGACAGTGGGAATTATTAGAACCCACCTAAATCACTTTGTTGCCACCTTCAGTTTCACGCCTACATCCATTAGCCCCGGCATGTATTCGCGTGTCATGTTATGCTTTATCGCAACCTTGATGTGTTCGCCAGGTCTGTGCGTACCGGTGAATACAGGAACCTCGTAGGTGTGATATGTTATGCCTACGCCAGCCATCACACCGTCGCTGTTTACCACCTCGCATCTTACGGTCTTGCGTTCTTTGTTGCCAGACGGCATGCAAGTCTGCTCCACTATCATCGACAGGAAGCGATAGGGAAAGTCAGGTTTTGCACGCAGGCATACATAGGTGGTGAAGTTGCCGTTCGTGCGCAGTGTGTCGATATCAAACACCAGCGTATCGTGGGCAGACCATCCCTCCTCGCCGACAGCCACATACTTATGGTATGTAGTATCAGCAGTACAGCTCCATGCCATTGTCATTATTAGCAAAGCCATGAGCGGTGTCGCAATGTTCAGTATGCGGTGTGATGTCATTTTGCTTGCTCCGGTGCGTTTGTAGGCTGCTGGTTGTTAGCAGCAGATTGCTGTCCCTGGTCTTTCTTTTTCTTCTTTTTCTTTTTCTTCTTCGCCTTGTCAAAACGTGTAAGGTCAGAGCCGAAGAGCATATCCTTCGGGCGTTCAGGAGCCTTCGTCTTGTCGTCTTCCAACAGCGACAGAGGCTTCTTGCCCTCCTTGTTCATGGCTATTATCTCGTTAGCCCTTGCCGGTGTTATGGTCTCCAGGTTTACAGGCTTGCGCTTGTCGGTAGAGTATGTTATGATGCCGGCGAGTATATCCTGCTTGAAGAAATAGTAGTCGCTGTCCATGGTCTGCAGAATAATGTCCCTTGAAGGGAAATCCTTAGCAGCATCCATATAGCAATCCACCTCGTAGTTCATGCAGCATTTCAGCTTGGCACACATGCCTGCCAGCTTCTGAGGGTTAGGCGATATGTCCTGCAACCTTGCAGCAGTGGTGCCTACGCTTGAGAACGACTTCATCCAAGTTGCGCAGCACAGTTCCCTGCCGCATGGTCCCGTACCGCCGATGCGTCCAGCCTCCTGTCGCGCACCTATCTGCTTCATCTCTATTCTGACGTGGAAAGTCTCTGCCAGCACCTTGATGAGCTGTCGGAAATCCACTCGCTCGTCTGCAATATAGTAGAAAATAGCCTTGCCGCCATCTCCCTGATACTCCACGTCGCCTATCTTCATGTCGAGTCCCAGGTCCTTTGCTATCTGGCGGCTCTGTATCATGGTAGCCTCCTCGCGGCTCTTTGCCTCGTAGTAGCGCTCCATGTCGGTGTCTTTGGCAAAGCGATATACGGTGCGTATCTCGTCTGCCGACTTCAGGTTGGCTTTCTTTATCTGCAGAGTCACCAGTCTTCCGGTCATTGACACCACGCCGATGTCGTGGCCCGGGCTTGCCTCTACAGCCACCCAGTCACCTTTCTTCAGGTCAAGACCGTTCGCGTTGTGGTAATATCCCTTGCGTGTATTCTTGAACTGCACCTCCACCAGATCGGTGCTTTCAGCATTGCCGGGCACGTCAGCCAGCCAGTCGTATGTGTTCAGCTGGTGGTCGCTCCTTGAGACGCCCTTGGCGCAAAGTCCCCTTGCGCATGTAGGTCCCAGGGTGAACTTCATGTTAGCCCAGTCGTCTTTTTGTATATTTTCTTTGTTATTATCCACGTAAATTAATTTTATGTATATATATTTGAATTGAATGTATGTTTTCTGTCATCCTCCCTCTCGTGGTGGGGTGGGGGTGAGTAGGCAAGCCTTTAGGTAGTGTGCAGCAGCACCGCCACCTTCATCGTTATGTCGAAGAACACGATCTTAGGATTTGCATTCTGCCCTATGTCGCGCAGAGCATCCTGGTATAGTTGCTGGAAACCCAGGATGTTGCCTTCATTCACGAAGCGTGCAAACTTCTGGCAGAAGTGCTCCTCCTCCTCATTCATGTACGACAGGTCCTCATTCCTGAAGTTATACATGAACGCCTCTCTTGCCATCCTGAGGAAATACACCAGCATGCGTTTCTGTTGCTCACGTCCCAGTGTGGCCACGCTCTCGCTCCATCGTTTCAGTTCCCTGACGTCCTTGGTGTAGGCCTTGCGCATTAGTGTCACGAAGTAGTCGAAGAACAATCTGTCTTCGTTGCCGGCATCGAGCATTTCAAGCGCATTGAGCCAGTTGCCTCCAGCCAGTCGGGCTATGCGTCGTGCGTCATTCTCAGCCAATCCGCGTCTTTCAGTCAGAGCCTTCTCTATGTCAGCAGCGTCTATAGCCTTCATTTCGAAGCGTTGCGTTCTCGAGCGTATCGTCTCGAGCAGTGCCTCAGGCTCACGGCATACCATGATGAAGAGCGACTGCGTAGGTGGTTCCTCTATCAGTTTCAGCACCTTGTTGGCGCATTCAATGTTCATGCGCTCAGGCAGCCATATTATGCAGACCTTCCATCCGCCCTGGTTTGACTTCATGCTGAAGCGCTTCAGCAGATAGTCTGCCTCGCCTACGGTTATCACAGCCTGTTGGTTTTCCACCTTCATCATCTCAGTCCATTGCGCCAGCGAGAAGTAAGGCCCCTGCTTCAGCATCTCCTCCCACTGCTCTATGAAGTCGTCGCTTACAGGCTTGTATTCGCTGTTCCACTTCTTGAGTTTAATGGTTGGGAATGTAAAGTGCAGGTCGGGGTGCTGTATGCCCCTGACCTTGTATGCGCCCTTGTTCAGGATGTATGATGCGAGTGCTACCGCCATGGCCATTTTGCCGCAGCCGTCGGGGCCGCTGAACATTATGGCATGCGGCAGACGCTCTGCGTCGGCAAGCGAGCGCAAGCGCTCCGCCATTTCCTGCTGTCCTATGATGTCAGTGAAATCCATTAGTCTTAAAGACTACAAAGTTAACTAAAAGTTTTGGAAATGCCAAACTTTTCAATAAAAAAACGACAATTCCAACGAATTTTGACAATTATTTCTGCGTCATGCAGCAGTGGGATTGTCAGAAACTGTTGGAATTGTCGTTTGTGGTATAGCCATGCAGTATGGCTGCTTGCCTACTGTGTGAGTATTATGCTTCGCCAGCCAGGTGTGTCATTACCATTACTGCCTTGTCGTAGTCGTAGTCATAGACAAACATCACGCAGCCGCCCATAGGAGGGTATGCGCTTGTCACTTCGTTTTTGATAGTAGAAGGGATTCCCTCGTTCTCTAATTTGCGTTGCAGCAGGCTTGCCTCGAAACCATTGCCGCAGTTAGTAAGTCGTTTTAGTTTCATAATTGTAAAGGTTTAGTTCGTAAATACTTAGGTATATCTTTTCTTTCTGGGTACAAAGGTACTAAATTCTCTTTTATAATCCAAATTTTTTCAAGTTTTTTTTATTTTTATTTTTCATTGAAATCGCACCAAAATTACAGTTTTGCAAATTACGTGGTAAAAGCTGTGATGTATGGCGTTGTAAAAGCTATCAAATTACATTGTAAAAGCTATCGAATTACACTGTAAAAGCTATCATATTACGTTGTGATTTGATAGCTTTTACGACGCCTTTTTTAATACGTTGAAAGACAGTTAGTTCTAAACGGCGAAAAAGCGTGTTTTTTTGAGTTTGTAAAGTTTTCGAAATCATCTTTTGCGATAAATATTTCAGTCTTGGCGTTTTGTTTTGTCACTACAGAAAAGTTTCACTATGTAAATATGTACTTTTTTGTAACTTGTTTGTTGGAATGAATAATTTTTATTACCTTTGCACCATAAACTGTTATATATGAAATATTACAAGATTATGAAAAATATTACGAAAACAAAAAAAATGATACTTCTCGCCATTATGGCGGTAGTAAGCAGCGTTTCATATGCTGCGAACATCACAACCTATTCGTTACTTGAAGGCATCGGTACAGCAGAGGTCACAGCTGCGAATGCCACAGTCAATGCAGGCGTCTCGTTGGTGCTGACAAATAGCGCTGGAAGAATAAAGATTACACCGGCAACAGGTTATAAGTTCCAAAATGGAGATGTAATTAGCTTTTCTGGTACAGTTGGTAATACAAGTAAGAATTATGGACTAAAAATATACGCAAGCAACGGTTCTACTCTAATAACGAGTAACTATGTGGCAGGTTCGGAAGCTGCCAATGGCTGTACTATAACACTGAGCTTGTCTTCTGACCAAGATTATATCTATATAGCTCGTTATGATGGCACAACAACAACAATGACATCGTTTACCGTAACAAGAGGAGTGTCAGCAGAAGAACTTGGTACTCGCTACACAGTATCATTTAATGCAAACACTAACGGAACGTGTTCTACCTCAAGCCTTACCGAAGCAAGCGAAGGCGCAGGTGTGACGTTGCCAACAGCAACGGCTAACTACGGCTATAACTTCCTGGGTTGGTCAACAAGCAGCACTGCTACAACGGCTTCATACAGTGCCGGTGCTACATATAAGCCAAGTGCAAACACTACTCTCTATGCCATTTATGAGGTTGATGCAAACGCCCCTGTGCTCCCTGCCGCTGGCAGTGCCATAACCTTTGATGCCACAAAGCGTTACTCGGAGTGGGTGATTAACTCACGTTTAAGTGATTTCTATGGCAATAAAAGTGTCATGAACTTTGCTAAATATACAGATGACGGAACGAAGACTGTAGCAGGCAAGACCTCTGAGCTTGACTACGTTCCGGGACTTGTGGCAAAGGCAGTTCTGGAGACGATAGACTATTACAAGGACAACAACGACGTAAACGTAAAGCCATGGTTCTATGCCGTACAGGACTACGCTAACAATACCATTAAGTCTGCAGGCGTACAAGGTAAGAGCTTTGACGACCTCAATGCCGTAAAACTGTATTTCAAGTTACAGGAAGTGGCAAAGTCCGGAGCAATACCTGACGCTGCTGACACAAACATAAGCAACGCAAAGAGTATTACTACTGCCAACACCCGTTTGAGCGAGGCTCTTGCAGGAATAAAGATTGCAAACCGCGACTATGCTATCAGCGAGAGTCTGCTGCCTGGTGCTGCCGGCGGTTGGTGGCATAAGTCTGGCTACACCAACCAGATGTGGTGTGACGGACAGTATATGGGTCCTGCACTGTTGGCTCAGATGCTCAATGAATACGACAATTACGAATCAGACGGATGTATAGCAGGCAGCAAGGCTGCAGACTGGGACTTGGTAACAAAGCAGTTCACCATATCATGGAACTATCTGTGGAACCCAGAAGTGAAGTTACTCTACCATGCTTTCACCGCAGACCCTGAGTGTACTGCAGACACAAATGCAAAGACAAATGCATCAAAGTGGGCAGGATTCCCTAACAGCGACGGCATCTACCACTCTGCAGAGTATTGGGGCAGAGCTGAGGGTTGGTATTTCCTTGCACTCGTTGACGTACTGGAGCAGATGCAGATAGCTGGACTGACTAAGACTCAGAACTACAAGACCTTGCACGGCTATCTTAATGAGCTTGCTGCAGGTATCGCGGCAAAACAGGATGCAGCAACAGGCTGCTGGTATCAGTTGCTGAACCATGACGGCACATTCTATGCAAACGAATATAATGGAACATCATATCCAGACACATACAACTATTTAGAATCTTCTGCTACTGCAATTTTTACAGCTGCATATTTGAAAGGTATGCGTCTTGGACTCTATGACACCGACTACACAGCAATAGCAAAGAAAGCATACCAGGGCATTGTCGAGCAGTTCATGGTGGCTGACGGCAATGGTGGTGTTCACCTCATTGCATGTTGTAAGTCTGCCGGCGTAGGTGGTTCCTCTTTCCGTGATGGCTCTGCTGCATACTACCTATTAGGTTCTGATGTTCCCAAGACAACGACAAGCGGAAGTGACTTCTACACCGAAGGTAAGGTGTTCGGTGGTTTCATTCTCGCTGCTACGGAGTATGAGCGCTTGTTCATAGACAAGAAGCTGGAGCTCACAGATGCAGGCGAGTACACCACCTTTCCTGAGAGTGACTTCAGCGAGGTAAAGCTTACGCGCAACATTCCGGCAGGTGAGTGGAATACGTTGGTGCTCCCTTTTGACGTTACCGCCACACAGATAAGCGAGACTTTCGCCAATGGCTCCGTTGTGGCGGTATTGCAGCAGCTTGATGCAGACAAGATGTATGTAAAGACACAAAGCTACATCAATGCCAATGAACCTGTGTTTATAAAGATAGAAGAGAAGAGTTCTGACGATACCTACACCTTTAAGGATGTAACAGTGAAAAACGGCACTGCAACAAGTGCTGCCGGCGGTGTGCAGATGATAGGTACATACGCCTTGCTTACAGGCGGGGCGAATGGCGACCTCGGTGCCTCAGACTATTTCATATATGATAACAAGTTCTACGACTGCACCTATCTGAACCAGATGAAACCTTTCAGGGCTTATGTGACGTCAACGGGTGCGCAGGCTAAGATGTATTCCATAAAGTTCATGGAAGAAGAGGAAGCTGATGGCGTACAGAACGTAAAGGCGGTAGCAATGAACGACGATGCACCTATATATAATATAATAGGTCAGCGCGTGACTAATGGTGCCAAGGGATTGTTGCTGCAGAATCATCGTAAGATAGCAGTGAAGTAATAAGATTAACTTGTATATATTATGAAAAAAAACGATTATATAGCTCCGGAAATGCAGAGCATAAGTCTTGACCTTACAACTATTATGGCTGGCTCATATATAGAGGAAGGCAAGACTGATGGCAACGGCAACGGCACTTTTGATGCCAATGCTCGCGAAAACACATTCGGATTGATAGACTATTCAGAGGAGGAGGAGTAAGATAATTCATAATTCATAATTCATAGTTCATAATTCTTAATTCATAATTCATAGTTCATAATGCATAATTCATAGTTCATAATGCATAATGCATAATTCTTAACTCTTAATTCTTAATTCATAACTCTTAATTCTCTTAATTCTTTTAGCTTTAAATAAACCTAATAAAACCATGAAGATTATGAAGGACCACAGAATTAAATCATTTCTTAGGCTGATGGCTGTAGCAGCCCCTATCAGCCTGATCAGTTCCTGTAAATGGATTAAGCCCCATGAGGCAAAGATTACAGAGAAGGAAAACGATGACAGTACGCAGGTGCATGACAGCGTACCTGCGGTTCAAGAAACACAGCAGCCCGTAAGTCAGACGAAGAGTGTAGAGGAGGAGGTGGCTGCCCTTAACAGTCGTATAAAGGAAATATACGGCACTGTAGAGAGGGTGTATAAGCGTGACGCGCTGCCGAACACAGACCTTGATGCAAAGTATTGCTCAAAGGCATGGAGACAAACCGTAAAGGCTGTTTCTGCAAAGCAGAACAAGACAGATGATTTATGCCTTGACTGCGACTACTGGGTTATGGGGCAGGACTATGAGAACGTGAAAGTGACAAACTATTATCTGGAGAAGATTATGCTGGACGATGCAAAGCATGGCTCCGTGGCGGCTTTCACGCTGAAGGTTCATAACTGCGGTTCTGTAACTCCTGTACGCGTAGATCTCGTTAAGGAAAACGGCAAGTGGATGATCGATAACTTCACAGACATTAAGAATGATATCGATTATCGCAAGATGATGACGGATTACTTGAATAACTAAAAAAAGCAAAAGAGTGAAAATATACCATATCGTTGGTGCTATTTTCACTCTTTTGCTTTTCTGTTTCTTTCCCTCCCGCTCTGATATAGGGTGGGGTTTTCTTTAATCACCCTCCTCTGGTGGTAAATTAGGACCGAAGATGTCAGAGCCACCGATGTCGCTACCATGCTCTTCGTTGTTGTCCGGTGCCTCGTTGTTCACGTTGATAGTCCATTGACTTGGGTGAGCGTTCATGACGCTGTCAATCTCCAAAGGTTCGAATTCAACTATTGGGGCTTTGTAAAGTTTTTTCATTTCCTTTCAAATAATCTTTGCATCTATCTTTTTAGAAGTATCTTTTACAATATGTTTTTTGTGGGTGTGGAGAGTAGGGCCTTAGCCTTACTCTACCACAACCTTGTTGCCATTCATTATATATATACCCTTTGGCAGACCTGTCAGGGTGTCAGCAACCCTTTGACCGCCGAGGTTATATACACCGTTGCCTGTGGTGGTGATGCCCATAGCCTCCAGGGCATCAGGTGCAAACTCTGCTACAGCGATGCTTGTCGTCTCAGATTCTTCTTCATCGTCAAACCAAGCGTTAGAGTAGTTCATGCTTACAGACTTGGCACCTGTTGCACCAGGCTCCAGCTCTAAGTATGAACGATAGCCATACAGATATGAGTTGCCGGCAGATACGTACAGCGTATTGCTGTTAAGGAATATGTCGCCAGCTTTCAGACAATAGCTGTAGTTGTTTACAGTGCCTTTTGCATTGGTTACGTCGGCTGTGCAGAAATTACGTGTTCCCTTTGAGGTGTAGCCGTTGTTAGAGAACGCCAATACCTGTTGGTCAGGGTCTATAACCTTGTTGTGAACCTCTATGTGGTCAACGTCCTGTGTAGGCTTTATAAGATAAGGATAGCCTGCGAGTATGTTCTGAATCTCATGATAGGTCATGAAGATTGAGGCATGGCCTGCATCTACGTTCACTCGGTCAAGGATGATAAGCTCGGTGTTCTTGCCGAATACAGTCTCTACCTCCTTCTCTGTCATTGTGAATGGCAGGCAGATAGTGTTCCACTTACCGTTGGTGAATTTGCGGTCAAGGGTTATGGTTTCATACATCGGCTTAGTGTTGTTGCCCTCTGCAGCCTTCAGCGTAGAAGGGTTGTAAGCTGTGTCCTCTGACAGCGTAAGAGTGTCGCTTGGTTGGTTTTCATCATCAGGTACGAAGTTCACACCACTGAAACCAATCTTTGAGAAGTTAGAGAAAATGTAGTATGTCTGTCCGGCAATCACATGGAAGGTGTATTTCACCATACCAGGGTCTAAGGCGAGGTAAGCACCGTTGTCAAGTTTCGTGACGATCTGGGCGCCATTCACGCCAGCCGCCCAGTTGTCGTGAACTCGTTGCTGTTCGCCTGGTGACATGTATTCCTTGAATTCCTTCCAGTTGCCTATGTTCGTAACGTCATTGTATCCGTCGGCATTCTCATCAAGGATACACTTGAACTTCTCGCCCTTCTCACATGCGTAGTTTGCACAGAAAGCTTCAAGTACGGCCATTTCGGCATCTTTGTTGCTACTTTCGGCTATACCAGTTTTGACCTTTGTTCGTGTTGTGATGTTTATAGGAGTATAGTCATCAACTTGTCTTCCGTTTTGGTCAACAATGAAGAATGCGTGTGGGCGATACTGGAAGGGGGCATTACCCGGGAACTTTACAGCATTGCCATTAGCATCAACGGATATAAAATTACCGTCGTTGTCATAGACATCATTCTTGCTGGGGTTCCATGGTCCGTTCTGTTCTATATATATAGATAGTGTACCGTTTACCTCTGGCTCAAGTGTAATGTATGAACCGCGCACAGGCAGTGTGAATGGATAGGAAGTGTCGCCGTCTGGCTGCTTGAACCAACCGAAGCGCTCTACACCATAAATCACATCATTATAATACTGTTGCAAAGAACTGTACATTGTTTCATTGCATGCATCCTGTTTACCACTACGATACTTAGAGAATCCATCAATACCCGAGCCGGATGAGTTGGTAAGACCTCCCCAGCTGTCAGTCTTTCCTGATGTAGTGCCATCGGACTTAGGATAGTTGTAGGTGTTTGAGTTCCTGTTCCAACCACCGAAGGTTCCTACAAGATAGAGTTTCTCTACGCCGGCCTCATTCCTATATACGTGGAATGTGTCGCGTACGGCAGGTGCATTGTCCTTGAATACAGGGTGTGTGGCAACTTTCCAGTTTATGCCTTTCTGTATTGTGATAGAGTACTGTGCCTTGGCGTCGTCATAGTTACTGTTGTTCGTAGAGGTTGCTGTGATAGTAGCCGTACCGTTGCCGTAAGGCTGAACAAGTGTTATGTTGCCGTTTGCATCTACTGTAGCCACGGAAAGGTCATCAGAAGCGTATGAAATGGTCAGCGCGTTCAATGGTACGGTGGCACCATTGTCGTCTGTCGCGCTCAGTGTAAGTGTAGGCAGTGCAGGCGTTGAGACTTCGGCATTACATACGTATTCCGTTGCGTCATCGCCAGTTTCACCGTCGGTGTAGCTGAGTGTCAGTCCGGCTTTGAGGACATCAATGCTGATGTTACTCTCACCATCCATATATACGGTGCCGTTACCCTTTATGCTGAAAGTAAGGTTCGTTGGTGTGTTGCCAGTTGCGGCAATACCAACAAGCGTAAGTGTGCCTTTTCTGTAAGTATTGTCAGAATCAAGCATTCGGGTGAATGTTGCCGTTACCTTGCTTGCGTCGCCGGCATTGGTCATTGCGTTCTCATTGAATATACATCCGTATGGCAGGCGGAGTGTAAGTTCCAAAGTCTCACCAACCTTCACCGCAGCGTTGGTGTAGTTAATCATAGGAGTAACTGCCTGAGTGTAGAATACGATGTCGGCAGGGTAAACGTCTTTACCGTCACCGGTTACCTTGATAGTGTGCGTGCCGGTATTTCCCAAAGTGATTATTGGCGAAGTGGTGTG
>JAEEGI010028143.1_pt1 | contig 10711 bp, 4 predicted proteins | sample 8958751 | NCBI WGS metagenome assembly JAEEGI01 (sample SAMN16246545, study PRJNA631951) | gut metagenome | biome: gut microbiome; feature: rumen; material: KS-attached | host: Bos | place: Iran: Karaj | collected 2018-10 | reverse complement strand
GCTGCATGCTGAAGCAGATGGGGTGGTCCCTCGGTGACCACCCCAAAAGGACCATCAGAGAAACAAGTACCCTTCGGCAAAATCGACGATAAATGTTGGTTTTGCCGAATTTTTGTATATAATTGTAGTATATGATTACGGGTGACCCACCGGGGACGGGGGTTGGTGGTGACCCACCGGGGACGGGGGTTGGTGGACCATGAACCCCAATGGTCCACAACCCCCGTCCCCAGGTGGGTCACCAATAACCCCAACAGAAACGAGATAAAAATGAAAAAGAAAAACACACCTGAAACAACAGTATACAGGCAGATCGGCAAGGTCGGTCTTCTTGAGTATAAAGCCCTGAACGAGTTCGACCGGATCGTGAACGCCTTCTCGACACGCGAGGGCGGCGTGAGTGAGGGGCAGTTCGCGACCATGAACTTCTCCGTCACGATGGGCGATGACCCCGCGAAGGTGGCTGAGAATTTCAGAATATTCGGGGAGGCGATCGGGGTAAAGCCCGAGGATATGGTATACGCCGACCAGAAGCACACCGACCATGTGATGGTCGTCGGCCCTGAGCACAAGGGGATGGGCGTGACGCGTGAGAGAAGTTTCAAGAATGCGTTTGGTTACGACGGAGTCGAGTCCCGGGGCGGGACGGGTCAGGAAACGGGGAATGTCGCGTCTCCAAGCGGGACGGGTCAGGAAACGGGGAATGTCGCGTCTCCAAGTGGGACGGGTCAGGAAATCGGAAATGTCGGGACCCCGGGAAACCGGACATGCGAGGGCTTTGAAAACGGCGTGGACGGCCTCGTCACGAACGAGCCGGGCATATGCCTTGTTACCTCATATGCGGATTGCGTGCCCCTCTACTTCGTCGATCCCGTGCACCGCGCGATCGGCCTCACGCACTCCGGCTGGCGCGGAACGGTCGCAAAGATCGGGACCCGCACGATCGAGCTCATGCATGAGATGTACGGGAGCGAGCCCGCTGACATGGTCTGCGCGATCGGCCCCTGTATCTGCAAGAAGTGCTACGAAGTCAGCGAGGATGTAGCGGAGGCATTCGAGGCGGCGTACACGAAAGAGCAGTACGAACGCATATGTGAGCCGCGGAAACTTTGCGACCTCTCCCGTGAAGCAAAGGAAGGGCTTGAACGCTCAGCATCACGCTCGGACTGTGACGAAAGCAGGATAAGTAAGGCCGGGAAGTACCTCCTTGATCTCCCGCAGGCAAACTACGAGCAGTTTGTCGAGATGGGGGTCAAGCCGGAAAACATAGCACTGCCCGATCTCTGCACGGCATGCAACCACGAGTTCCTTCACTCGCACCGCGCAACAGGCGGCAAGCGTGGCGGGAACTGCGCGTTTTTGATGATAAAATAACCATGAGCTCTTTCTCGATAACACGAGCATCATCTTTAGGAGGAAGTACGCGTGCAAGTATTAAAAAGAGTGATCTTCGTTCTGATCAACTGCACATGGGGGATAGGGGCGACCCTGGTCGGCCTGGTCTTTTTCTTTATAAACATTAAGAAACCACACAGATCATACAGAGGTGCGGTAGACACAAGGTGGAACAAGCGTGCGGGGCTCAGCCTCGGACTTTTTATCTTTACACCCGAGGAGAATGTTGACTGTTCGGGGCCGATAAGAGTTCATGAATACGGTCACTGCATTCAGAACATGGTGCTCGGACCGCTTATGTTATTGGTCGGAGTGGTGTCCGTTTTTTGGGGAAACCTGCCCTATTTTGCAAGGCTTCGCAGAAGCAGAAACATACCCTATACGAAGTGTTTTGTGGAATCATGGGCAAGCAGATGGGGCGAGAAAGTGACGAAAGAACCCGCAATATGGGACTGAAGAACACTTGGTGGTCCCTTGGGGACGGGGGTTGTGGGTCATTGGGGTGCATGACCCACAACCCCCGTCCCCAAGGGACCACCCCTCTTGATTTATGCCGTAAAATATATTAGAATGAACGAGTTGTTTTTGTGGGAAAACAACAATTGCGTATAAAAATCTAAATAGGAGGGTGGAGAGTTGACAGGGAGTAAATTGAATAATAGGGGGGAGAAACTTATGAGGCAACATAGGTTTAAAAACTTTGTTGCTCTTTTTTTGGTATTTGTTTTGGTAATCGGACTTATGCCAATCGAGGATGCAACAGTTGAGGTTAAGGCTGCGAGCCAGTCTCAGACAAACGAAGAAGAGGTTTCGACATGGGCAGAGCTTCAGGCTGCGCTCGGTCATAGTGGCGCGACGATCAAGTTTACGAGAGACATCGAAGCAGGACCCGGTGATGCCGGGCTGGTCGTTACAGGTTCGGCAATCACGATTGATCTGAATAATCATGCAATAAATCGTAATCTTACGGTAGCAACAAGTGCCGGATTTGTTTTTAAAATTGATACCGATTCTACGGTCAAAATCAACAATGGTACCATAACCGGTGGATTTAACAGTGAAAACGGTGGTGGTATTTTAGTTGAAAAAGGAAAACTTGTATTAAACAGTTGTGTTGTAGAGAATAATCACGCAGAAAATGGCGGTGGTTTATATTTCTCAGCAGAGTGCCAAGAATCGGAGATAAATAATTGTACGATACAAAATAACACGGCCCAAAACGGTGGTGGTATCTATTCAGAAGTAGGCAGTTCTCTTAATACATGTTCAATTATTGAAAACAAGTCGGAAGGCGGTAAGGGCAGTGGTATGTACATTGACTGTACTCCTTCCGGTAAAACCGAAATGAATCTTATCGGCACTATAAATATGGAGTCGGATCCGATTAATCCAAGTGCCAACAATAGTGTTTGTTTGTATAATGTGTGTACAATAGTTTCTCAAAATGATGAAGACTTATTTGCTTTCGAAAATTCCAAGATTTATTTTGTCGGTGATCCACAAGAGATTAAGTTGAGGTTCGGCTTATCGGAAGTTCAGGCCAAGTGCTTTAAAGTGAGAGACTTGGAAAATCAAGATTATGAATATGATTTTTACAGGAATAAATTCCTTCTTCCCAATAGTGTTACTGTTACCAAAAGCGAAAACCTTATTTATAATTCCTCGAACCAACAGCTGATTCAGTCAGCAGTGGCTTCGGCAGGAGCGGTTTACTATCAGGTAGATGATAGAGCTTATCTAAATAACTCAATTAATGATGGACCACTTTTCTATGGTAGTACCAGCGGCTGGACTAACAATCTAAGCGAGGTAGTCGGAAAAGATGCCGGAACTTATAGGGTATGGTACGGCGTTGTAGGAGACGGAAGCCACTGTAACATCGAAGCTCAATATGTTGATGTAACAATAGACAAAGCCGATTCAAATATTGAAACGAGTGTATCGGCAGGAACAGTGCATGCCGTGACAAACGAGACTATAAAGGTTACACTTCCTGATCTTCATGAAGGCATGTCGTACAAGGAACCGAGGATTTTTAACAATGATAGTGGCCTTATCAAAATCGGTGCTTCCATGAATATAACCGGGGATAACACCAATGGTCATATATTGACATTTGCCGTAACAAGCAAGAGTCATGGTACTAACGCGACGATCAGTGTCCCTGTTGACGGTGGTGAAAACTATCGTGATACGTGTCTGACGGTTGATGTAACCGTAAATACACGTATTGATAGGACACCTTGTTTCCAGCATGATACCGTAACAAGGACATTTGGGGACGGTACATTTATAAATATACTTCAAGGCAGTTTTAGTGGTGTAACATATACTGCAAGCGGTAGCGCGGTTAATGTGGATCCGAATACCGGAAATGTGACCATTAACGGATGCGGAACTGCAACGGTCTATGCAACAGTACCGGGAAACAATGATTATAACGAAGCAACTGTTAGTTATACAGTTATAGTAAACAAGCGAAAGATTGGAACCAATACCTTACGTGTAACAAGAGCAGAGAATCTTCAATATGATGGAAATGAACATCCTTTGGTTACTGCGAGCGGTTCGGCACTCGGAGCAGTTTATTATGCGGTTACAGATGAAAATGTGAACACGGCACCTACCTCGGAATCTGAGTGGAGCAGCGAAATCCCTAAAGGAAAAGATGCCGGAAAGTATAAGGTTTGGTATAAGGTTGTGCCGTATGATTCGGCCAATTATGCTGAATCGATTGCGTACAGTGTTTTTGCAACAATCGGCAAAGCAAGCTTACCTGCTGATGTAAAGAAGTTGGTAGAAAACAAACAACTCATTGCACAAAAGGAAGCAGAATACTTCGTATTCTTAAATGAGCTTCCCGGTGAGGATATGTCTTATGCCGAGCCGAGTGTTACGGCCGATGAAAAGTCGCTGATCAAGGACGGTTCTTTGAGGCTTGAAAATGTAGTTGCGGACGGTAAAAACCGTACCAAATTATACTTTACTACGAATAAGGCAAGTAAAGGCGCTGTTGCTGAGATTTCAGTTAAGGTAAAAGGTGGAAACAACTACAGCGACGGAACCGCTTCTGTAAAAGCAACGGTCGGTTTGATAAATGACCTGAACTCGGCATTCGCAGAGCCTTACGTACAGAAAAACTTCGGAGATGCCCCGTTTACAAATACAATAAATAACAGTCACGGAAATGTAATATATTCCTCAAACAATCTGAGTGTTGCCGAAGTGAATTCTAACGGCTTAGTGACCATAAAGGGAGTCGGAACCGCTACCATTGAAGCAAAGGTAAACAGCTTAACTACCGGCAATCCTGATGATCCGGATTATAATGCAAAGACCATCACATATACATTAACTGTTTCGATGGGCACACCCAGCATTAACAATGCTCCGACCGGCCATACTAATCTGAGATTTGATCCTAAATCCGATGGTTCGCTTGTGGGCAATGAGCAATCACTGCTCAGCGCCGGTGGATCGATAACAGGCGGCACCATGCATTACGCTGTCACAGATGCAAGCGTAGCAACGCCTCCCGCGATTGATTTTGCAAACATCGACGCAAGTGTATGGTCGAATCAGGTACCGAAGAGATCCGATGCAGGAGCTTACAGGGTTTGGTACGCTGTAAAGGGAAATACGAACTACTGCAACTTGGAGCCGACATCCGATAAACACATCGATGTTACGATAGCTCCGGCAGATCACCCGTTTAAGAATCAAACATCAGAACCCATTGAATATAAGGTTAATGCAGAACAGGGATTCTATCTTCTTAAAGGTGGTCTGTACGCGAATTTTGATTTCAAGACATGTGAGGTAAAGTTGGATCCTGATGGTCTGGTAAAATCATACAGGTTTGAAGGCGAGGAAAACGATCCCTCTAACTATACCAAGCTCTTAATAGTTGTTAATGCGAAGCCCTTTGGTACAGAGGCAACGTTGACAATGACCGCAAGTGCCAAGAATTATAATGAGTTTACCTTTGATGTTCCTTTAAAAGTTCTTAATCCCAAGGACAGAACTTATGCTTTTGATAAGGATAGTATCGAAGTGGTATTCGAGAAAGGTAAGAGAGTCTGTCAGCCGGTAAAAGGAGATGTTTCGGGCACCAAGTACAAAATCGTTGAAGACGGCTCACAGGTTGCCAAAATTGATGAGAGTACCGGTGAGGTACTGATCATCAAAACAGGTACGATCACGATCAAGGCCTACGCCGAGGCCAGTGCGGATCATGAGTTTAAGGCGGCTGAGGCTACATATATTCTCAAGATCGTAGAAGGCACGCCCGAGATCACCAAGACCCCGTCGGCAAAGCAGAACCTTGTGTACATCGAGGAAACCGCTCAACAGCTCGTGGCATCGGGTTCGGCCATAAACGGGACGATGCTATACGCAGTGCTTGACGACGTAGATGCGGACGCACCGGCTCGCGGAGCCTTTACCGAAGAAATCCCTGAAAAGACAGATCCCGGCAAATACGCAGTCTGGTACATGGTAAGGGGTAACGCCGGGTACAGCAGCATTATTCCCGACAAGGTCATCGTAGAGATCAAACCTGCGGACCAGACCATCACTGCCGAAAAGTCTGAGATCACCAAGACCTTCGGTGATGATCCGTTCACGAATCGTATCAGCGGTGCGAAGACTGAGCTCACATATGCGGTGAAGTCGGGCGCGGACGTTGTCGAGGTTGACGCGGACGGAAGGATCACCGTTAAGGGAAGCGGAGAGGCGCGCATAGGCGTTACTGCTGCTTCTACAGATAAGTACAATAACGCATATGTGGAATTTGTTGTCGTAGTCAATAAGGCCGATTCCGAGGTCGTTAAGGCACCCGAGGCTGCGAAGAACCTCACCTATAACGGCAAGGATCAGACGCTTGTTTCGGAGGGCACGGCTAAGGGTGGCAACATGCTCTACGCGGTGACAAAGAAGGCGGATGAGACTGTGGCGGAGGATGCATTTGCGTCAGAGCTTCCCACAGGCAAAGAGGCCGGAAACTACTTCGTTTGGTACATGGTCAAGGGTGACCGCAACCACAACGATCTGTTTGTGAAGGACGTTGTGAGGGTTGTAATCGATGTTCCTTACGTTCCCGAGCCTGTTTCGGGCGGTGGATCGGGCGGCAGCGGCTCGGCAGAGACCGGCACCGAGACCGAGCCGGCGGAAACCGGGAAGACAGAGCCTGAGAAGGAATCGGAGCAGAAAGAAGAAACGACCGAACCTGAGGTCGTTACAAACGATGACGGCTCGACCACGACCACAACAGTCGAAGAGAATGAAGACGGCTCAGTGACCACCAAGGAAGAGACCGTAAGTGCGGACGGAAGCGCAGTGACCAAGGAAGAGACAGTCATGGCAGACGGATCCGTGGTTGCGAAGGAAGAGGCTGTAAGCTCTGACGGTACGGTTACAACAAAAGAAGAGAAGACAGATGCCAAGGGTAACAAGGAAACTAAAGAGGAAACTGTAGAGGCGGACGGAACCACCACCAAGCGTGAGGAAACAAAGAACGCGAGGGGTGAGGGAACCGCTACGGTTGTGAAAGCGGACGCGGACGGCAACGTACTCAGCGAGACGCAGGAGACCACTTCCGTGAACAAGAAGGGTTCAGTGACGGTTAAGTCGGTTACGGAGAATGCGGACGGTTCGACGGTTGAGAGCAGTGTCAAGACCACAAAGTCCGGAAACGTGACCGCAACGGTCGTTGAGAAGGACGCTGACGGCTCCGTTACAACGACGAACGAGACAGTTAAGAACTACGCTTCCGGCGCGGTTAAAACGAAGACCGAGAAGGTTGAGACAGACGCCGAAGGCAATATCGTAGCAACAGTCGAGAAGACAGTCAAGGTTGCGAAGGCTGACGAAGAAGGAAAGGTTAAGACCACTTCGACCGTCAAGTCGACAGACGCCGAAGGAAATGTCAGGACAACCAAGGAAACCGTGGTTGTTGATGCAAAGGGTCAGGCGAGCGTTTCGTCCGTGACCACAAGCGAGGACGGAACAAAAGAAGAGAAGTCATTTGCAGTTTCGAGCAAGGGTACAGTTAAGATGTCCGCACTCGAGACTACCGCGAAAGAAGTTGAGATCCCGAAGACCGTTGAGGTTAACGGAGTGGAATGCCCCGTTACAACGATCTCCAAGAATGCGATGAAGGGCAACAAGAACGTGACAAGCGTTGAGATCGGTGAGAACATCACCACGATCGGCGCCGGTGCGTTCAAAAACAGCAAGAACCTTGAGACGATCGAGCTTACTGATTCGATCACCAAGATCTCTGCGAACGCATTCAAGGGCATCGCAAAGAACGCTACCTTCAAGATCAAGGCTTCCTCACAGGATGAGTTCGACAGGATCGTGGCACTCCTCAAAGAATCAGGTGTAAGCGATACTGTGAAATTTGAGATGGCGTAAGTAAGTAGTTCACATGGAGATGGACCCTTGGGGACGGGGGTTGTGGGTCATTGGGGTGCATGACCCATAACCCCCGTCCCCAGGGGTCCATCTCAAGTGGCATTAAGGTGAAAGATGAATATCCTGAATGTAGAAAAAGTCACAAAAACATATATGGCGAAAACCGTGCTCCGCGACGTGACGGTCGGGATCAGTGATACCGACAAGATCGGTGTAGTGGGCACGAACGGGACCGGCAAGTCGACTCTGCTGGGAATCGTGGCCGGCATTGTCGAGCCCGACAGCGGGCAGGTCATCATGACGAACGGCCTGCGCATTTCGTACCTGCCGCAGAATCCCGTGTTTGACCCCGGCAAGACCCTGCTCGAAAACATCACGGACAGGATCTATGCGGGCGGCGATCACTGGGACAAGATGGGCGAGATAAAGGCCACGCTTGCGAAGTTCGGGATCGAGAACCCCGAGTGCGATCCGACGATCCTCTCGGGCGGACAGAAGAAGCGCGCGGCGCTCGTTGCCGCGATCATGACGCCTTCTGATCTCCTGGTGCTCGACGAGCCCACCAACCACCTCGATTCGGGGATGATCGAGTGGCTCGAGACCTTCCTTAAGGGCTTTAAGGGCGCGATCCTCATGGTCACCCACGACAGGTACTTTCTCGACGAGGTCACGAACCTGATCCTCGAGATCGATAAAGGCAACGCCTATCGCTACGAGTCGAACTACTCCGGCTTCCTCGAGCTCAAGGAGCAGCGTCTCGATTACGAGAAGGCCGCCGAGCGTAAGGCTGCGGCTCTCTACAGGAAGGATCTGGCATGGATGCTGCGTGGCGCGAGGGCGCGCTCAACGAAGCAGAAGGCCCACATAGAGCGCTTTGAGGCACTTCGCGACCGTGAGCGCCCCGAGGAGGAGCGGTTCGCTACTCTGAGCTCTCTTCCCACCAGGATGGGCAACAAGACTATCATTTTGAGTGACATCTCCAAGAGCTACGACGGTCGGAAGCTCTTCGGACCGTTCACATATACGTTTAATAAACTTGACCGCATAGGCCTCATCGGCCCCAACGGGTGCGGCAAATCGACTCTCCTCAAGTGTATCATCGGCGACGTGCGCCCCGACACGGGCACGGTCGAGATCGGGCAGACGATCAGAATCGGCTACTTCGGCCAGGAAAATGAGGCGCTCGACGAGAAAAAGCGCGTCATCGACTACGTGAAGGACGTCGCGGAGTACATCCCGACGCCTGACGGCACGGTGAGCGCAACGCTTATGTGTGAGCGATTCCTTTTCACGCCCGACATGCAGTACGCGCCGATCTCGAAGCTCTCGGGCGGAGAGAAGAGGCGGCTGTACCTCTTGCGGGTGCTGATGGACAACCCGAATGTCATCATCCTCGACGAGCCGACGAATGACCTCGATATTCAGACGCTGCGGATACTCGAGGATTACCTCGACGAGTTCGCGGGCATCATCATCACGGTCAGCCACGACCGCTACTTCCTCGACCGCGTCGTTACGAGGATATTCGCGTTCGAGACGGACGGAACGCTGCTGCAGAGCGAGGGCGGTTACTCGGACTACCTGGTGCATAAGAAGAGTGGAGCGGGTGCAAATGCCGTGTCCGGTTCAGGGAAGAATATTGCGGCAGGCAGAAACAGCGCGGCGATGAGCACTTCAGGGGGGAGAGAAAATCCCGTGGCTGAAGACGGCTCGGGTATGACCGCGAAAGGCAAATACCGCGCGCCCCGCGAGAAGACAAAACTCTCTTTTAACGAACAGAAGGAATATGACAATATAGAGTCCGAGATCGAAAAACTTGAAGCGCGCAGCGCAGAGCTTGAAGGGCTTATCGCAGGTGCGTCGACCGACTACTCTAAGCTCATGGAGCTCAGCAGGGAAAAAGAAGAAATTGACGGCGAAATAGAGCGCAAGATGGAGCGCTACATAGAGCTTCAGGAGATGGTGGACAGGTTTTCCAAAGACACGTGAGGGAGATAAAAACCGGTCAAACTCGCGAATTGCTTCGCAATTTGCTTTATATATTGATATTAGGGGATCTTTTGAGTAGAATTTTTACCAAAAGATCCCTTGGTCGATATGGAAAAAGTTGATGAGTATCGATTTGTTACAATACCGGCCGGGGATAAACAAGGAGAGATGCAGCGCATGAGTGTACATATGTATGTGACCAGACACGGCGAGTCGCAGTGGAATGTCGAGAAAAAGGTGCAGGGTATCACGGATACTCCGCTGACCGAAAAGGGGCTGCGCCAGGCGCACGAGCTTGCCGAAAAGATAAAGGCGGGGGACTACGGGATCGACGAGATCCTTTACTCGCCCCTGAGCCGCGCGGCCGACACGGCACGGATCATCTCAGAGACCACCGGGATCCCGATGACCTTAGACACCCGGCTCATCGAGCAGAATTTCGGCAAATACGAGGGGCACGAGTGGGAGAAGAGTCCCGGCGAGTTCAGGCAGGCCAAGATGCAGTTCGCTTGCGATTACAGCGGCGGCGAGTCGATGCTCAAGCTCGGGCAGAGGATCTACAACCTGATCGATGATGTCAGGGACAGGTCGGTCCGCGAGGGGAAGACGTTCCTCCTTGTGACGCACGGCGGCGTGAACCGCATGATCAAGTCTTACTTTGTTTCGGAATCAAATGAGGAATTCAGCGTTTCGTCGATAGAAAACTGCTCGCTGGTGGAGTATGTGTTCGGCTACGGTTTCTACGGCGCGGAGACTGCGGATATAAAGGACTCTAAAGGGTTGACCCCGAGAGACTACTACGACATCCTGTCGGGGCTGTGGAGTGCACAGACGTGCGCACCCCGGCTGAGAGCGGAGTGGACCCCGCAGAACAAAACACTCGGGCAGTGCTCGATCACGGCTTTCCGAA
>JAEEGI010028139.1_pt1 | contig 10713 bp, 2 predicted proteins | sample 8958751 | NCBI WGS metagenome assembly JAEEGI01 (sample SAMN16246545, study PRJNA631951) | gut metagenome | biome: gut microbiome; feature: rumen; material: KS-attached | host: Bos | place: Iran: Karaj | collected 2018-10 | reverse complement strand
CTAATATTATACCGCATTTTTTATCAAAGGTTATATCTTCTTAAAACGGCTTATTTCGTACCTTTTCTCAATCCAGTAAAGAAATCATAACACAAAATAAAACGGAATAACACACAAATTTTTAGAACTATTTTTAGAACTAACCATCCAGCAGATGAGAATGATTTAGGCCATCGTTAGTCGCTGTGCCGAAAGCATGATCATTTTAAAGTCGGCGTCATGTGATATTATTCTATATATTTAATGGTTCCATAAAATTCATCATAAAACCCCAGAACCATATTTGTGATCATGCAAAAAACACAAAATGGTATTCTCCCGGAACAGGATCGTCAGCTTTGGGGAATCCGCGGTCTATAAGAAAGTCCGCAAGAGCTTCCGCTTCGCCTGTACCGTCCTCGGCAAAGTCCATGGTATACACTATCCCCGGCTCTTCATCCTCGATAACATCAAAAAGTCTGTCCAAAAGCTCCGTTGCAACACCCATACGACGCGACTCCGGTGTTACAAACAAGGAAAGGATGCGAAATACGTTTTCCTCCTCCAGGGTGCCGACCAGCGCGCCTACCGCCAGACCGTCCTGCTCTGCTCCGAGTCCGACTGCCGGTACATCCGAACCGAGGAGGCCAGCTGCCTCCTCAGTCATAAGCGACTCGTACACACCCAAAGATCCTTCTTCAATAAGGCCTACAGTGATGGTACCCTTTGATGCCATATTATCCCTCCTTATCGTTCAGCAGCTTGACTACTATCTCCAATCCGCGGAAGTCAAGACTCTTGCCGGCTTTGCCTTCCTTTTTCTCGTATGTTTCTCTGATGTTGGTCCTGCGGACCATCTTGCCTTTTTCACCGTGTGCATAGGCGCCTACAAGCGCAAATCGCTTATCGCGTCCTAAGATGACATCGCACTCATCATAGTTAGCGGTCATCATACACTTGGTACCCTTGTCGGCAAGGATCGTAAGCATCACAGGACGTCCGTCGAACTGTCTGTCAATACCCGCACTCGTACTCGTGAAGCACTCGTTCTTAATGACCGAGCCGGCCTTTTGGTTGATGCTCTCAACAAGTTCATCGGAGTTTATCGAGCCTTTCTTTCCCGTAATTACATCTTCAAGTCCGAGTCCGTACTTAAGGAAGTCTCCGTTGACCATTCGCACAAGACGGCAATCCTTCGGAAGTTCATTGATCTGTGTTGCTTTGTCCAGAGTCTCTACCGTGTGCTCATTGGCTTTTTCCCATGCATCTTCATCATTCCTGACTTTCGCACCGGTAAACTTACTTCCCTGTTTGTACACATTATGCATATTGTTATACGGCTTATCGGAATTCCTGGCTCTGACGAAGGCGTTAACAAACGCACCGTTACTGTGTCTGATAAACGGAGAATCTCCGTCGTAAGCGACAACCTTCGCCTTGTTAGTCTCTTTATCCATGACTACAATTGAACCATAGAGTGTCTTAAACTCCGGATCATCCGTATTATTATAATGATTGACGGCCGCCATCTTTTCCATCTCGTCATAGCTCAGGTAACCGTAATCACTGAACTGATCTCCCGGTTCATCCGTATAATCCGTCTTCCTGCAGGCCTTAAGATCATCTTTGGTCATGATCTTTATGCTGCTGTCCTTGACGTTTTCGATCTTGATACCGCGTGCTTTGAGCTTTGCCATCTCTGCGTCCGCGATCTTTTGCCATTTTTTCTCTTCGGCTTCCTTCAGACGGTTCTTTTCTTTTTCGGCAAGCTCCTTTTCTTTTTCGACACGTTTCTTTTCGTATTCGATCCGGCGCTGCTTTTCCTCGGCTCTTCTCTTGTCAAATCTTTCGCGCTCCTCTTTGGACAGGCTAAGGCGTCTCCTCTCCTCGGATACGAGTTCCAAAAGTTCCTCTCTGTCTTTCTCTGACAAAACACCCGCTCCGCGGATATCCCACTCATCTGCATGAGCATTGTTGCCGCGATCAAGTTCTATCAGCGTCTCAATTCCGTCAAGCGTACGACTTTGAAGGTTGGGAAGCCATTCACTGTCCTCGACCCTGCCGGCGAGCCTGTCTGTTTTCGTAAGATTCATGGCAAGGAGCAGCATCATCATGTCCGCAACCTCGGACTCATTCTTTCCCTTCAGGAAGAAGCGGTCAACAAACTTCTCAGTGAAGTCCTCGGAATACTTTGCCTTCTTAAGTATCGTTTTGGCTTTGGCTTCATCCGATGCTTCTTTATAAAGAACAGTCGATGCCTTATCATACATAAATGTATATGCCTTGTATAAGTTCTCAAATCCTCCTTTTTCACCGTATCTGTCACATGCGTTTTCCCACTCCTGCCTGGTAATATTTTTGTTTTTCACGTGCCAGAATTTATTATCGGGATAGAGTTCCTGCTCGCGTTTTTCTCTTTCCTTTCCTTCGCGATAGATCTTGTTTGTGGGAATCTGGCCGTTTTCCAAAGACATCTTGTCGAGCCGGTCTTCGGATCTGCGCTTTTGCTCCTCGTCGATCCTTCGTTTTTCGTACCGCTCAAGCCTGTCTTTTTCTTCCTTCGTAAGCTCGCGCGAAACCAGAGGCATAATAGTATCCGAAGCTATGCCAAACAGATCCTTTTTATCTCCGAAGAGTGTTCCAAGGCCACCCAGAACCTCGCTTCTTCTCTCCGCGGTATAGAGCTGCTCCGTCTCAAAAGCTGTAATTACCGGCTCAATGCATTCAATAACCCGCTTGGCTTCAGACTTTTCCTCATCGGTCTTAGACTGTGCCTCTGACTCGTATGCCTTAAGCAAAAGCGAAAGCAATACCTGTGCAAGTGGCTTGTCGTCTTCAAGCCAGTCATTGTAGTACATCTTCTCAAGCAACTGCTTTTCGTTATGCGCGCGCTTCGGCTCATATCCCAATCGTCCGCTCCTGACACGCCAGTAGGAGAGCGGTCCCTGGATCATACGCTTGCTGTGAGCTATCTTTCCGATAACGCCCAGCGCCTTGAACCTATCGATATAATTGGTATCATCATCGAGGTCATGGGAATCGGTATTTCCATATTCCTCAACGCGCCTCCGGATCTGGTACAGGATATCTTCGCGCATTTTCTGAGTATCGACCCGGGTCTCGGTGATGTCCGCAAGCATGGTCCTGAGCACATCCGCATATTCGGCAACACGTTTCGGATCGGCGCTTTTTCCGGCACCTTTTTCACAGTCGATCATGGTCAGACGGTAGAAGCTGCGCATGATGTCATCATCTCCGGGGAAAGTCCATCCGTTTTCTTTTATCTTTGCCAGGAATGCTGCCTCTCCTTTATCTCCCTTGTACTCATCCTTGAGTACCGGCTTGCCGGCAGCGAGATACCTCTTTCTGGTCTCTTTACGGTTCTTAAGTGTACCCAACCAGTATCCGTAGTCCCTGCTGAAGCGCTCATTTCTTCTTTCCTCGATCCTCTCACGCTCTCTTTTCAGCTCACGATCCTGTGATTCATAATCCTTATGACGGAGGGCAAAGGATCTCTCCCATTTCTCTCCGAAGATCATAAGTGTTTTGGCAACATATCGCTTGATATCCTCATTGCCCTCAAAGTTGTATCTACCAGCCGCAAAGCTGTTGAGGGTAGCGACGATCGAACTGGTATCGTTATCCTTTATCTTTGTCTTTGCCAGACCATCGAATTTTCTGCCCGTCCTGCACTCTCCGTTCATAATGTCCATAAAGAACTGCTCACCGCCATGGGCTTTAGGCATGTCAACAAGCAGCTTATGCAGCTCTTCCTCAACTTCCTGACTGTTGAGAAAGTCGCCGCCGCTCTGTATCCTGGCGAAATCCTTTTCAAAGGCTTTGTTCAGGGCATCAAAGTAGGCGTCAAAGGCGCGTTTATCTCCCTCTTTTTTCGTATCCGATTTTATGAAAAAGCCCTTGTCCTTAATATTTTCATCATAAATGCCTGTCCATATCTGTTTAATGGTAACGGCTTTGAGCGCCTGCTTTGACTTATCTGTCTCTTTGGCAGCTCCTTTTTCCTTTTCATAGCGCTTGTTTTCGAGAACTGCCTTCTTATATACCTCATCGATCTCAGAGAGCCTTGCCTCTATAACGATCTTCTGCTCTTTTTCATCCATGACGGTCAATATGGTCTGAGGCATTTCCACAGGCATATTGTTTTCAACGTTTGCGATCACGCCAAGACGTCTTACATCTTCCTCATTGACCTGCTGCCCTACTACTACTTCGCCCGGGCTCGGCTTCATCTTCTTTCTGCCCAGGGTCTTTTTGTAGCTGTAGGCCGTGAAAAAGCCCAGACGATCAAGTGATGCGGTCAGATTGCGGTTTGTAACCTCTCCCATGATCTTAAAGAAGCTCTTGATCCTGCGGTTTCTGACTCTGCGCTGCTCACTTATCTCATCAAGACGGACAGCGACCATTCCCAGATACTTATCGAGGAACATATCCTCTATCTTTCTGATCTCCTCTTCTCCGGCGTTTTCACTATGTGCTCTCCTGTACGCCTCATAGGTAGTCCTGAGTTTCTCTCCCTCTTCGCCCTCAAAATAAAGCTCCAGTTCCTTATCCATGGTAGCTTTGAGCTGCTCGTCATCGCTCCTGAGCTTGTTCCTGAGATCTGTCGCGAGATCCGACTGCAGCCTGCTTTCTCTGAAAGCCGCACGGTATGCCTTTACAAACTCATCCTCAAGCTGGACCAGATTACCTCTCTTTGCATCCTGCGCCCTTCTTAAATCTTCAAGTGCCTCAACCGCCGCAGTCTTTTTATCTCCGTCCTTAAGGAGGTTCATACGATCCTCATCAAACCTGCGTCTGTTATTTCTGCCCTTGATCCTGATCTCCCGGTAGATCTCAAGATCATCGGTGGAGATCTTCTTTCTGTACGCTTTGATAGTCTCATCCTGATCCTTGCCTTCGGTCAGGTATTCTTTTTGCATGAGAAGAGTGACATCAAAAGCAGCCTGATCCGCTCCGAGGCGGTCAAGCTCTTCTATGTCTTTTCTGATGCCGCGGATCACGTCATTCACGGAATCAATGGTATTCTGAAGACGGATCTGTGACTGTGAAAAGTTGTTGATCGCAGCCGGTATCTCAAGTCCTATGGATGAAGCGCGCATCAGTATGAGCGAGATCATCTGTCCCGAGAGTTCCTTGGCTCCGATGTTAAATACCTTCTGAACCTCCGCTCTCAGTTCGTCCTTTTTCTGCTCCCAGGTCTGAGGCGGGGTATTCTCCAAAAGTGCATGGAAAGCCTGTATAAATCCGTCTACATCTCCTACCGAAACGGCCGCAACGAGACGGGTTATCTCCTTCTGCTGCGTCTGATTGAGCTGTACTGCATTACCGTAATCGATTATGGTCGCGCCGTTTTCGCTGATCATGATATTACCTGCATGGAGGTCGCCATGATAGAAGCCACGACCAAAGATACCCTCGGTTACCCACTTCTCCGCTGTCACGGCAAGGAATCCCTGACGCTTCTCAAGCGCGATAAGTCTCTTTTCAAGAGCCTTCCTGGCTTTGGCAATATCAGCCTGCTGCCCCGGCTTGCTCGAAAGAATCGGCCTTCCGGTCTCGGGATCGGTAATGACTTTTTTGTTATCGTACTGATAGAACACCGACAGCGCGTTTTCACGGATCGCGTCGGTTTCCTTCATGTAGCTGTCAACCGTGGTACCCTCAGCCTTCTCAAGTACGAGGGTGTTGCCGGTTACCTGCAGCATATTTTCCATTGCGACCGACTTGACGCTGCTATCGCCCTTGTTGTAGATCTCTCCCGCTCTGGCATTCTTTTCCTCGATGGAAAGATCAAACTCCTCCTCTATCTTGTTCAGCTGTCCCTCATAGGTATGGCGCATGGCACCGCCCGGATCGGCGTGATCCGCCGAAAGAAGGATGATGCTTCGCTCACGGTGCATGCGATTCCTGGCATCCGGACGAAGAAGCTTTACAACTACTTCCTTGCCGGTGGCGGGAAGATCCGGACCGTACATCCTGCAAAGAAATGCCTGACCTACGGACGCAGCTCCCAAAGGCTTTGTAACCTCTATCCGGGTAACCGCTCCTTTGGAGCGCTTTATGAGGTAATCCAGACGCTGCCTTACCACGACTTCATGGATGGGGTCAAGATTGGACTTCACATCCGCAAGCGCTATCTTCATAACCTCAGGTAATCCCTGCTCCGGAAGTCCCTGAAGCATCTTCTGCAAAAGCGGACCTGCACCTCTGAAGAAACCTCCGAGAGTGTTGCCCTTTATCCTGGTCTCCTCCGCCTTCTTTTCATCCTCTGTCATGCCCTCCATATTCTTTTTGGGCACACTGCCCCTGAGCATGGCACCAACCATCGAACGCTTATCGATATCATCCGATGCTTTGAAGTATTCCTTGAGGACTGTCTTTATAAAGTTGCCCTGTCCCGCATCGCCGCGATACTCCTGATCTATCCTCGCGTTGAGCTCATCACTTCTGTCCTTAAGAGCCTTATCCTGCTGCTCTCTTGTGAGTTCCTTGTTGTAAGGATCCGCGATATTCGTAACTTCAACATGTATTTCGGCATCTTTGAAAGCCTCGTCCGCGGTATGCGCGATCTCGTCCTGCATGGAATCCGTGATCTCGATCACATCTTCGTCTATCTTTTTCTCGATCGCCTCAAGCTCTCCGTTTTCCTTTTTCCTCTGGAGCGTAATACCAAAACTTAACCTGATGCTTTCATCAGAGGCTCCCTCTTTTTTAGACTTCTGCAGATCCTTTATGGCCTTATCTTCAAAGATCTTTCTGATATCTTTTTTCAGCCTCTCCTTGAAGCTTTCCTTCGGAGGCTCTCCCTCCTTTTGCTTTGTCTTGACCTCGGGAAATGCCATCTTGTCCATGGTCCTGTCGACGATCTTCTCATCGTCGAGGATAGCCATGAGTGCTTTTTCATTGGTCTCGAGCACACTCATGAGACGACTGCCTCTTTTGGCGCCGCCCTGCCGGTACTCTTTGTCCTTGAGCCATGATTCCGTACTGAATACGCAGTCGGCGATAAGGTTCTTTACAGCCTTCTCCTCCTCCGTCCACTGAGGTTCGTCGGCGTTAAACTTCCTGTCTTCTTCCATCGGCAGCTCGACATCTGTCTTCTTAAGTCTGAACGCCTTGTCCTTTTCGGAGAATGTCAGAGTCTCGGCATCATTAAAGATCTTCTTGTTGTCGATCTCGGCCACCAAGCCCAGAATATTCCGCTTCTCCTGCTCGAAAATGTCTCCGTCCAGACGGATCAGTTTCATAACATAACTCTTGACGTCACTGTATCTGCAGTTACTGAAGAACGCCGCTTTTTTGCCGGTAAGCTGCTCAAGGATCTTGATGCAGAGATCTCTGGTACGAACCTTTTCCCACTCGCTGTCGTCTTCGCTCGTAGTGCTGATTATATTTTCGTAAACCTCTACCTGACCGTATTTATCAATATGCGATGCCATATCCATATCAAGCTGATCCTTGATACGCTTTGAGGAAAGCGGAAGCATAAGTTTATTCTTGCCGGAGATCAGATACAGCGTGCCGTTCTTCTTTTGCTCAAGACGCATTTTGGCCAAGGGGATAGTCATGACAAAAGGTGTCGTCACAGAATAGCTGTTAAGGACGTTCCTGATGTAAAAAAGCATCTTGGAATTATCGTCCATGGGAGCCTCGATAAGTGACGATGCTTCGGCCTTGAGAAGGAAAATGTCGGCTATCTTTTTTTCTTTTTCACCCAGGCTGTCATACGCCGCCTGATCCGCTTCGGAAAGCTGCGTTCTGCGTACCTCAAGCTCCTCTGCATCCGATGCCAGAGTCTTTCTGGTCTTACGATCCGAGGTGAGTTTGGCTGCGAGAGTATTCGCCGCGGTTTCAAATCTGAATCCCTGTGTTACCTTAACACGAACCTGCTGATAACCCTCGAGGAATCTGGTTCCGCGAAGGGCATCAAATAAATCCGCATACTTTTCATCACCGATAAGCTCGTCATCGATCAGCTTACCGAGTTCTTTCATCTCAGTTGCACTGACCTTTGTCTGGTTCGATGTCCTCGACAGCCAGTTACCGTTGATCAGCGAGATCCTCTGAATGCGATTCAAGAGCATCGCAAAATCTCCTGCCTTCTTTTTGAAAGCCGGTGTGTCATAGTCCGGTATGGTGTTCTTCCTGTTCTCGAGCAACTCCATAAGTCCCTGATCTCCGTCGGCCGATATCGACGAGATGTAGAGACTTTCAAAATCATTTTTAAGATCCTGCTTGCCTGCAAGTTCAAATGCCTTGTCGCCAAGGAAAACGGACAGTTCCTTTTCTCTTGTAAGAACGCCGTCACCGCCGGACTCCGCTATCCTCCGGATCTCCAGCGCCGCTATCTTTTTAACGACAGTATTGTCGGCAAGCCATACTTCCGGATCCAGATCCTCTCCCGCCTTTATGTTGAGGATGAGTTTGTCCAGCTCGATCAGTCTGCGGAAGATATTGTCGCGAAGCAGAGACAGATTACCGTTCAGGATGTTGTCCATCTGATGCGTCGTAAGGTCTCTGCCCGCCACACCGAGACCTCGCGCCTCACGGAGAATGGAACTTATGGCCATACTAATCCTGCGTCTGTCAGGCTTTGAGGTGGGGATACCTCCCACAACTCCCGGAATGAGTTCTTCCACCTTGCGCGCGATCTTTACCTCGGGCTCGTTATTATTCTCAGCCTTTTCACCCTTTTTCAAGGACTTCTCAAGCTTTGAGTTATACTGCCCGACCTCCGCCAGTATCTCTCTTATGAGTTTTCTCGTAATAGGTCTGCAGGCCTGCTCGTCCTTGTCGTAGAGATGAAGCATCGCAGTCAGTTTCGGTCTGAACAGCTTCTCGTCATCCGTGGTATTAAGCTGATCGAGTATAACCGCCATGAAGCGCTGCTTGATCGCATAGTTTACTTCGGAAACGTCACCCTTTTTGCGACAGAAATATCCGTTGTTGATAACCGTAAGCTTACCGCGCGAGAGGGTAACCTGGCCGCGGTTCATGGTACCTATCATGGCAACGAAATCCATATAGGTAAGTGAATTGACTGCCGCATCATCCGAATCGCGGTGTGTCGTTACCTTGCCCGAAAGGTCAAGCTCGTTTTTCTTGAAGCTGATGAACTTTTTGATGCAGCTCTCCGCTGTCTTGTCCTTATTAAGCGCGGGATATTTATTCTTTTCTTCCTCGCTGAAACGCTTAACTGAATAGCTGCTTGTGCGATAGTTGAGATTGACTCCGCGCTTCCTTGCCTCGAAATCAATCGCATAAGTCAGTTCGTTGGCCTGCTTTTTCTTGAGATCAAGTGCCTTCCATGTGTCGTATGGCATGATCTTCTTGAAATCCTTTTCCTCATTGAGAAGCGTATTTATCGCGAACGTCCTCGATACCATTGTATGGAAGGTGGTCATGTTATTGCCAAGCCACTTGGGATCCAGCATGGCCAAAGAGAAGTTATAAGTTAAAACCTCCTCAGCCAGCTGTGTCATTATCTCGTGCTTCTGCTCTCTGCCGCTCAGCCAGCGCTCAACAAGTGTCCTGTTCGCTTCGTCATCATCTGTCAAAAAGCAGTCCAGTGTTTTGGCGTCATACACTTTGTTATGAACGTCGTTGATCAGACGATCAAGCTCCCGGTCGCGCTCTCTGTCCGCATCTTTTCTGTTCTTCCGGTCTTTGAGCTTATCTTTGAGCTGCTCCTTTTCCTGCAGGTACTGGGCGCACATGGCGTCTTCTACGCGCTTGAAACGATCCTTTTCATGCTGTCTGTCGGCTTCAAGAGCCTTACCGAGACGTTCATCGAACTCGGTAACATAATTGTTCTCTCTGTCAGCTCTCCTAGTCGCAAGGGCAGTCCTCTCCTCTTCGGTATATACAAGATCTGCGGCATGAAGATTAAGATTCTGCGCTGTCAGTGTTCCCCTGCGCCCGTCGGCCTGAACCGCCTTGGCGTTCTTTCTGAAGGCATCGCGGATCCTCTTCATCCTGACATAAGTCGCCTCACCGCTTTTGAACTTTTCCGCATCGCTGCGAGCCTGAAGCTTTTTGTCAGCCTTGCGCCGCTCTTCCTCAACATTTACCGTATCGTTTTTAAGGGTACGGTATGCTTTTTGTGCCTGCTTAACATTATTACTGAGTAGATCCATAATATCCCCCGTTTCATGCCAACAAAGACAACCGCTGCTCCGGATCATCCATCAAAAAAATATATTTGATTATACCATAAGGTACTGTACAGAACCTGTACTAAATATTCAAAAGTGGCTTGGGCATAAGGAATGCGACTGGATTCGAACCAGCGGTCTCGCCGGCCGCTTCGCGCCGGTCTCGGTCGGCTGCAAGAGGACGTCCACTGGACGTCCGCAGCCCCTACGTCCCTAAGACGTTAGGGACGAGGAGTCGCACTTTACATTTCCTTATAATGGATTCGAACCAGCGGTCTCGCCTGCCGGCTCGGTCGGCGGCAAACATGTCGTCCACCGGACGACAGCCGCCCCTACGTCCCTAAGACGTTAGGGACGAGGGGTCACTTCATATCCGGTTGTTTCTATGAAAAAAGAGATGCCAAACGGCATCTCTTTTTTCATCGATGCGACTGGATTCGAACCAGCGACCCCTACGTCCCTAACGTAGTGCTCTACCAAACTGAGCCACGCATCGACTATATGGATGTGGATCTCTCGGTCACACAGCTTTGCTAGTATACCACAAAAAAATCAAAAA
>JAEEGI010028138.1_pt1 | contig 10713 bp, 1 predicted proteins | sample 8958751 | NCBI WGS metagenome assembly JAEEGI01 (sample SAMN16246545, study PRJNA631951) | gut metagenome | biome: gut microbiome; feature: rumen; material: KS-attached | host: Bos | place: Iran: Karaj | collected 2018-10 | reverse complement strand
TCGGCGCCTTCGCAGACGGCACCACAGCGAGCAAGACCTTCATCGGTGCGGCTGATACAGAGATAGCGACAACATATACCACAAACGGCACAACCTATTATGACGATGCATCCGGTCTTACCAATCCCACTCAGGGCAGCGGATTCCCCGAGCCGACCAGAACAGGTTACCACCTTACCGGCTGGGCTACCGCTTCCGACCCGACCGATACATGGGGCACCATCATCGGAAATCCCGCGGATTATGATGACATCGTAGACGGTAACATCTATAACTACGCGAGCGACGCGCAGGACGGCAAGACCTATATTGCGCAGTGGGCTCCCGATGAGTATGAGCTTCACTTCTATCTCGATAATACGATGATGACCGAAGTTGACGGCTCACCCGTTCAGGTTACTTATGATCAGACCGGCGCGGATTTCTATACTCCCGATCCGGACGGATTCCTTCCCGAAGGTTCAGTCCTCGTAGGTTGGATTCACGACGGTGACGAAGCAACAACCGAAAACATTGTTGACTTCGCAAATTATACAGTAACAGGTGAAGACAGCTTCTACGCATGGATTAAGCTTGCTCCCAAGGAAGTAGTTCTTACCGCTAAGTTCTATGCACCTGCAGGCTCTGAAAACCAGACTGATATTGATGACCTCGGTCACTTCACTCTTGACATGGCTCTTCAGACCGCTCTCGGCATCGAGCTCAGAGTTTATGACAGCCTCAGAGTTGTCGAAACCATGCCCGCGGAACCCGTAGCCGGAACACAGTATGTTCTCGCGAGCGATCTTGCCGCCATATTCGCGGCAACTACCGGCGAGACTGTTACCCTTGCAAACGGCAACACCTACACTGTTCCGACTGCACCTTACGGAACCGGCAGTACTGCTACTCAGTACAGACAGCGTTACATTCTTGACACTGATTCAATTCCGGTAGAACTGACAGTATCTGCGGATAATGATGATAACAATCTCACTATTCCTTATACCAATGCGACCGTAACTGTCACATTCTATATCAGGGCAAACGCGGCTTCCGGTCTGACAGTTGATCCTGCCAACGGCTGGGTTGCTTCGGAAGACAGCTCGTATTGCTATGAAAAGGTTATCAGCGGTCCTTATATGAGCACCTTCGACTTCGCTGCGGCAACCGCAGGCGTAAGCAGATTCGGTTACAAGATCTCCAGCTGGAGCGGTGCTCAGCCCGGCGTCTTCAGCACAGCGCCCGGTAAGACTCATATTGCAACATTCGCCGCAGAAAATGTAACCTTCCATTTCATGAATGACGATCACCTGACTGATTTCACAACTGCAACTCAGGCGTTCGCCACCAACCAGAGACTCAATAATACAATCACCAAGGCCGGTTATATTCACAACGGCTGGAAGATTGCAAAGCTTAACTCAACCACAAACACATACGAAGCAATCAGCGATACCGTCTATGCTCCCTACGCGAACTACAAGTGCAGCGATAACGATCCTGTCAACACCGTAGTTCAGACCGTCGGCGCAGACGCTACCACTTATGATATCTACTTCATCCCCGTATTCACGGCTGTTCCCTATGATGTAGTTTACTGGACTGTATATACAGATGGATTCCAGGCAACCACTCAGTACGGCAGCGCGGTTCAGGTTCCCTACGGTGACACTTATACACCTACGACCACACCCGCTCCCGATGTAGCAGGTTACAGATTCTACGGCTGGTATAACGAGAGCAACTGGAATGATATTCCGCTGCCTCCCACCAGTCATACAGCTCAGCCCTTCGTAATGGGCGCAGAGCAGCACAACCTCTACGGCTTCTATGTCCCGCAAGATTATCTTGTCCACTTCGAACTCGATGACGGTTACTACTTCACCGATGTTGACGACAATGATTATCTTGTAAGCGACATCACATTCAATCAGCCCATAACCGCTCCCGCAGATCCCACTGAGCCCGGTTACACCTTCATCGGCTGGTCGAATCATCCCGCAAACGGCGCTCCGCTTACCGCAAGCGACAAGGTTACCAACTTCGGCAACCTCACCACCGTCGGTGACGGTCAGGTAGTTTACTACGCTATCTGGGAGCCCAATCTCCAGACTTATAATATAGAGTATTATAAGGAAACACTCGATTCGTCGAATCCCTATGAGCTCGCTTATACCGACACCACGAATCAGGACTACACGGGCACTGTAGTTACCCTGACTCAGGCGCAGATTGAAGCACAGCTTTCAGCAGGATTTGACATTGCGAATGTAAGCGAAAATGCCTTTACAGGCACAATTCCCGCTCAGGGCACTCTCGTTCTCAAGGTCTATATGAACAGAAACACCTACACCCTTACATATAAGGTTGACAGTGAGACCTATGAGACCCAGTCTTATAAATACGGAGAGACCGTTGTCGCTCCCACAGATCCCACCAAGACAGGTTACACATTCCAGGGTTGGACACCTGCTCTTCCCGCAACAATGCCTGCTGCGAACACCGAGGTAACGGCAGTATTCGATGTAAACCAGTATGCCTTTACAGTCGACTTTAACGGCGGCTCACTTGCACAGGGCGCAACCGATCCTTCCGGTAACTATAATTACGGCGCGGCATTCCCGCAGGTTCCCGCAGTTCAGAAGACCGGCTACAGCCCGGCGGCAACTGCATGGAAGTATTACAGTGTAATTGACAATGTTGAAACCGAGATTTCCGCTCCCGCAACAATGCCCGACTATGCTGTCAAGGCAGTTGCTCAGTGGACAATCAATCAGTATACGATTACATTCAATACAAATGGCGGCTCGGCAATCAATTCCATCACTCAGGATTACGGCACTGCTGTCACTGCTCCCGCAGATCCCACCAAGGAAGGCTACACCTTCGCAGGCTGGCAGCCCGCAATTCCCGCGACCATGCCCGCCGAGAACCTTACCGTAAACGCACAGTGGACCGTAAATCAGTATACAATTACATTTGATACCGACGGCGGCTCCGCAATCAATGCTATTACCCAGAATTACGGCACGGCTGTTACCGCACCTGCAGATCCCACCAAGGAAGGCTACACCTTCGCAGGTTGGAACAGAACCATCCCCGTCACCATGCCCGCTGAGAACATCACAATCACTGCTCAGTGGACCATCAATCAGTATACGATTACATTCGATACCGACGGCGGCACGGCAATAGCTCCCATTACTCAGGATTACAATACTGCAGTCACAGCGCCTGCAGATCCCACCAAGGAAGGCTACACCTTCGCAGGCTGGAATAAGACAATCCCGACAACAATGCCCGCTGAGAACATCACAATCACTGCACAGTGGACAGTCAGACAGTTCAGCGTAATCTTCGATACCGACGGCGGCAGCTCAATCGCCACCATCACTCAGGATTACGGCACTGCCATCACCGCTCCTGCAGCTCCCACCAAGGAAGGTTACTCATTCCAGGGCTGGTCACCTGCAATTCCGGAGACAATGCCCGCTCAGGATACAACTGTTGTTGCTCAGTGGCAGATTAACCAGTATACGATTTCCTTCAACTCCGCAGGCGGCACTTCGGTTCCTGCAATCACTCTTGATTACAACACCGAAATCGGCAGCAACTATGCAGGCGATCCCACCAGAGAAGGTTACACCTTCGCAGGCTGGTCACCCGAACTTCCCGCCAGAATGCCCGCAGAGAATAAGGAACTCACAGCGCAGTGGACCATCGGTCAGTATTCAATCGCTTTCAATTCAAACGGCGGCTCGGCAGTAACTCCCATCACGGCGGATTACGGCGCAGCAATCTCTGCTCCCGCAGCTCCCACCAAGACCGGCTACACATTCGCAGGTTGGTATACTGATGACGGCACATTCGCGACTCCCTATAACATTCCCGCAACAATGCCCGCTTATGATGCGCCCAATTATACCGATAATACGATAACCGTCTATGCTAAGTGGACTGAAACCAACTACAACGTTCAGTTCATCCAGCCCGACGATAATTACACAGGCGCTCCCACCTACACCGATGCTACACCTTATGCAGACTTCGCTACTCCCGTTCCCGTAAACTATACGGCGACTCTCGGCAGCGTTCCCGCAGAAGGACCGTACGCTCAGTATTTCGAGTTCAAGGGCTGGTCAACCGATCCCAACGTCGCTATTGACGGCGCGATCATAAACGTTACCACATGGACTCCCTCCGAGTGGGTTGCGGCAGGCAATTCCGATGCAAACCAGGGCACAATCAACTTCTACCCGGTCTATACCAGAGTTGAAGTTACTCTGATAATCGAGACCAATTCCGATGCTGACATCGTAGTACCCGAGAATCCCGTTCCTCCCGTCACCGGATATATTTACAATGCAGGCACCAAGCTCACCGAGGCAAAACTCAGAGCACAGCTTGAAGTAACCGGTAACGGCCACCTTGAAGTATATGCAAGCAAGAACGGCAAGATATGCGGTACCGGCACAAGAGTTGAGCTTGTCGATGATTATGACAACAGCGTCAAAGAGGTTTACTTCCTCATCATCGCCGGCGACGTAAACGGCGACTCACTCTGCACTGCAAACGATGTAAGCATAGCAAATCAGGCAAGGCTCAACGGAGATTCTCAGTGGTATCTCCCCGCAGTCGCGAATGAGACTGCAGAGCAGCAGGCTGCAAGACGCGAATGCTGCAGACTCGCAGCCGACGTTTCAGATCAGTACGGCGTATTTGACGACTATGATACCGCTCAGATTGAGTATTATGTCCTCAGTGGAGGCGCATACAGCTACAACAGCGAAACCAAGCATTATTCAGTAGCTTCTGTCTGAACCGATTCCGTCAATCAATTATTCTGCGGGCGGCAGCCCCGCCCGCAGAACATAGAAAAATAAGGAAGGGAAGATACAGATAAATGACAAAAAAAATATTAGCTGTTTTTCTGGCCGCGCTTATGGCCTTCAGCGTATTTTCCGTACTCGGTTCAGCGGTTGAACTTGATCCTGTTACCGGTTTGGTTGATGTTACCGAACCTGCGACGATTGATATCAATGTTGCGTTTGTCGATGCTTCTGAAGCTCCGATTGCCGAACTCGGCTCAGTAACTCCCGGCAGCACCGTAAAAGCAAGAGTATCCGTAGGAACAAACTACTATACGGGCGGCGCAACTTTAAGATTCTATTATCCCACATCTTTCTTCAGCGACAATTATTCGAGTATGGCACGTTATCCCGGAGCGCTCAATTCAGCGAACGCTTCGGTTGGAACTGGTAAAATCACAGATATCGGTATAATGAAAAACGGCACCTCCGGTGACGAGACGATTATCGATATCGCGACTTATATAGACGACTGGGATGCGGATGCATTCCAACTTGACGGCAGCACCTGGATGTTCGAAATCACCCTTACTGTCAAGGCTGATGCTACAGGAACAGCAGGATTCTATGCCAAGGCTTCGGATTTCGGATTTGACGAAACTCCGGGCGGATATAACAATATTGAATATGCTGTGTATGGCGACTGCATCGGCGAGACCATTCCTCTTGAATGGGCAAGTTCCTCAGACTTCACCATCACATCCGATTCAAATGAAGTTACTACAAGCAACAGCGTAACCTTCAATGCATGCGGCGGTGTGTTCGCTTCAAATAATGAAGAAACACTCGAAGTACCCGCATCGGGCGGTATAGTAGGCGAGGATTACAACATTCCCGTCGCAGGTACCGACTTCAGCTATGCAGGTTACACATTCCTCGGCTGGTACGAGGATGCGGCATATACCACTCCCGCATTCGCAGAGGGCGCAACTCAGTTTGAGATGCCCGTAGAGCAGGGTGTTGTGTATTATGCGAAGTGGAACAAGAACGTAACGATTCACTTTGACGAAACCGGCAATGCGATTATAGCGGATATAGAAGCATCCGGCGGCACAGAGTGGGCGGCAGCTGATAAGCCGAGTGTAACCGATTCTGATAAACCCGGTTACAGATTCATGGGCTGGGAAGGCGAAGGCGTAGTAAACGGCAATCTTCCCGATAATTACCCTGTGGCGACAGCTGAAACAGATGAATACACCTACACGGCTACATGGTCAAAGTACATAACTATCACATTTGATGCCAACGGCGGCACATTCAGTGACGGCAATACAGGCACTTACAGCGGCAGCACCGTATACGGCGGCGCCGCGTGGGACAGCTCGGTTCCCACCTATAATGTAAGCGGCTATACAGCGGCAGGTATCTCGAGACCCGGCTATGCGCTTCTCGGCTGGAATGACGGCAGCGGAAGAATCACACAGTTCCCCGCGAACTATCCCGCAGACGATACCACCTACACCGCAGTATGGCAACCATATAATGTATATATTACTTATATAGTAGACGGCGAAACCGTAAGCTTTACCGCCGCTCCCTATTCACAGGGCAGCATAACCGTCAAGACCGTTGAAGATGTAGCGGAGTGGCATATCGGCGCTCCCGACAGTCAGACAACATATGCTCCCGGCGATACCTACACCTTCACAGCGGCTGATGTTACAGACGGCGTCACATTCTACGGCGTCACCGATGAGACCGGAAACGTAACCGCGACCTTCGATGCCAACGGCGGTAAGTTTGCCGATGATTCAACGTCCAAGGATGTTGAAACAGCCAAAGGCACAGCTCCCGTTGCTCCCGCAGCTCCCCAGAGAGAAGGCTATACCTTCATCGGCTGGACTCCTGCGGTAGGCACGATTTCCGCGAATACGACATATACCGCAGTCTGGAACGTTGATCCAGCTCTCGTAATCTATCTTGATTATGATGGAACAGAGATTGAGCGCTTCACTCAGGCATACGGCGAAGAGATTGAAGCTCCCGCCGATCCCGAGAGAGAGGGCTACACCTTCACCGGCTGGGCTTATGTTGACAGCGATGATCTGGAATACACCGGCGATACGGTTCCCGCAGGCGGACTTACTGCTACTGCACAATATACCGTAAACACCTATAAGATTACTTATGATGTTGCCGGCGGTACATATACGGATGCTACCTTCACGGGCGTAGCAGAGAATATTGCTTTCGGAGCAAATATTCCCGCAGTTCCCGCAGCTACCAGAGAGGGCTATAAAGCTCCTCCGACATGGACCTATGCAGACGAAGACGGTGTTGCCTATACCGGCACCACGATGCCCGCATTTGACCTTGTCGCAACAGCTGAGTGGGAGAAAGATCAGTTCACGGTCAGCTTTGAATCAAACGGCGGCACTGCAGTAGCTTCCATCACCGATGATTTTGAAGCGTCCATAGCAAAGCCCCAGGATCCGACCAAAGCTGGTCAGTCCTTCGCAGGCTGGTATTATGATGAAAACCTGCAGAACGCAGTTCAGTGGCCGCTTTCAATGCCCGCTGAAGATATTACCCTCTATGCAAAATGGGGCAACAATATCATAAACATCAAGTTTATGGACGGCGAGAATCAGCTCTATACTCTCTCCGATGAATTCGGCGAGACGGTAAACTACGATTCAATCGTTACCGACAGAGCCGGCTATACATTCGACAAGTGGTATGATACCGCAACTTTCGATAATCCCGTAACTCTTCCTGCAACCTATCCCGAAAACGATCTTACCGTTTACGGCAGGTGGATTGCGAATGAATATACCATCACCTATGTTCCCAACGGAGGCACATGGGCAGACGGCAAGACAGGTGTTGAGACAATCACCTATGATACTCTTCCCACTCTTCTGTGTGCAGATGTTATTTCAAGAGAAGGCTACAGCTTCGGTTGCATTTATACCGACAGTGGCTTCACCGTTCCGTTCACAGGTACGGATTACGTCCAGATTTTTGATAATGCCACTCTTGTTGCGGAAAACCGCTATGAGATGACAGCTTATATCAAGTGGAACATCAATACCTACAACGCAGTATTCTACAGCGATGGCCAGGTATTCAGATCCGTTCCCTATGAATATAACGCACCTGTTGGCGCGCCGCCGGATAGTCCTTCGAAGGACGGCTACAGCTTCAGAGGCTGGGCTGATTCGGAGAATGCAACGGCAGCCGATGTTATCGATTTCGCTACAGCGGGTATCACAATGCCTGTCGGCGGACTGACATACTACGCTGTATTTGAGCGCAACGCAGTAACAGTCAACTTCTACGCATACGGTAACGGCACACCGCTCGGCGAGTATGACGAGACGAATCCGCTCACCGGTTCGGACGATTATGATATCGGAGCAGACATTGATCTTGCGACGATAATCGCTCCCACATATCCTAATTTCACATTCGTCGGCTGGGTAACCGGAGACGGTGATGATTACGGTCCGGACGAAGAGATTACAGTAGAAGATGCAATGAACTTCTACGCGGTTTATGAGAGAGTTGCAGTCAAGCTCGTTCCCACAGATGAGAACAGCACCGCAATGATCGAAAGAGACGGCGTAGTAGAGACCTGGAACAACGGTCTCGCAACCACACCTTACGGCGTGACAGAAATAAAAGAACCTAATGCTGAAACATATGACGCAACAGGTTATGAAACCTATTACGTTTATGGTCTGAAAGCCAATATTACCGAGGCTGAAATCGCCGATTATGTCAAAGCAACCGGCGACGGCAGAATAGAGATTCAGCTCAACGGCAAGAATAAATCTGCAACAGGCGCGATTATCAAGGTTATTGATAATGTTGATGATTCGGTTGTTGAGCAGTTCTATATCATAATTTTCGGCGATATTGACGGCGATGGTGATATTTCAGCTCAGGATTCATCAAGGCTCAAGCTTGAGACAAGAACCAAGGAATGGTCCGATTCCTCAAAGCAGACCTATCTCAGCTATCTTGTCAAAGCGGCTGACCTTGACCTTGACGGCGATATTTCCGCACAGGATTCGGCGAGAATCGGTTCTGTGACCAGGAACGCTATCGTGATTGACCAGAAGACGGGTAAAGCGTCTTAATCGTAAATAATCCTGCCCCGCAAAGCCGGGGCAGGGAAATGATAAATTTCAGCAAGGAGGAAGTTTAATGAAAACATTTAAACGCACAGTTTCAGTTTTTCTTGCTGCTTTGATGTTGCTTGGCAGTATCTCCGTTTTTGCCACCATCGGTGACGGAGCGAAGAGAACGCTGACCTCGCAGGTCCGTTTCTATCGCGAAGACGGCAACGGCGAATGGGTTGAAACAACCAAAGTTGCCAAAGGCGATCAGATTGAGGCAAGGATAATACTTGAGTCCGACTTTATCGTCGGCGCCCATGTTCTGTATTATCTTTACAGCAATGACATATTTGAAATTGACACATCAAGGCAGACCAGTGACACCCTTATCACTTATGATTTTGATCAGCGTAACGGTACCATATATTGGGATGACCAGAACTCTGCTTTGACCAATGATATGATCAATTACGGATATCTTGATTCGAACATTGCGAATGACTGGGGTTCGGTATATATCTATGTGGACGGCGGCTTATCCAGCTATTTTGATGGAATAGAAGAAGTCTACAGTGTATATTTCAAGGTTAAAGAGGATGCTCCGGCAGACGCGGTCGCGACTATGTTCATTCCGCCTGAGTCCAGACGTGTTATGAGAAGCACCGATCCTAACTTCCCGCATCTTTATACCTATGCTTCCAGAGCTATTGTTGAGACAGAACTCGGCAAGGATGTCGGCGCTTTCGACGGCAACAACCCTCAGGACTGGGAAGCAGAATTTGAAATTTACAATCTTCCCTCAACCAATCTTCAGACCGTAGCTGCCGCTCAGGGCGATACCGCGGCAACAGTTGAAGAGAATACCAATGTTACTTATAACAATGGCAGCACCACCACATCTACCTATGTTACACTCGGTCCTGATGTCCCCGTAACTTTTAATGTTACCGGTGATGACAATTTCAGCGAGACTGTTGATATTCCTTTCGGTAACGCAATTGCAGGCAAAGAGCCGACTTACGATGCACCGTTCGGATATGCATTTGCCGGTTGGCCCAAGAATAATGGCGGCAAAACAGTCGATGATAACGGCAATGCACAGGCAACCGAAATAGTTAACGGCCAGACCGTTACCGGTTCCATATCTCCGAAGTCAGTTACCGCCACCTTCTATACCCCGGCCGGTTTAACAAACGATGGTATTCTTGATCTCTCAGAAGTTGATCCCTCCGAGGAATCCGGAATCGATTCGGTCAGATGGAAGAAGACTTCGGGTTCTGCAGCAGTCAGAAGAAGAGCCGAATCTGTTGAGTTTGAATTCGGCGAGGCAGCTCTTGCACAGCCTTTCGGTTGGGATTATATGGATCTTGATACCGACAACTACTACTTCAGAGGTTGGGCGATAACAGGTAATCCCGAAGACGAATTTGACGGAGAAGACACCTTCTTTACACCAACAGCTTCTATGCAGGTTTACGGTGTTTATGATGAAGATAATCTTATTTCCACCATTGACACAACAACCATTCCCGAATCAGCTTATATAGATGACGGCGAAGGCGGCCTGCTTCTTTACTTGTTGCCCGTATTTGCTCCCATTCCCACAGAGAACTTCACTGTGAAATGGAATGCAAAGGATGTTAATAACAATACTATTGCCATAGACGATCAGTCTGTTGTCGCAAATACTGTTATTGCGGCTGCGAATGTACCTTCGGTTCCCGAAGTAACCGGTTATGATTTTGTATGGTATTCAGATGAAAACTATGCAACCAAGGCTGTATGGCCATATACCGTTA
>JAEEGI010028136.1_pt1 | contig 10713 bp, 6 predicted proteins | sample 8958751 | NCBI WGS metagenome assembly JAEEGI01 (sample SAMN16246545, study PRJNA631951) | gut metagenome | biome: gut microbiome; feature: rumen; material: KS-attached | host: Bos | place: Iran: Karaj | collected 2018-10 | reverse complement strand
TCGACACTCTCGACCTTCGTGCGTACATCTTCTAATATATAGTCGGCGGCAGGACAGTTGGGGGCGGTGAAGGTCATTTCCAGCTCTACCGTAGCATCGTCCTGCACGTCAATCTTGTAAATCATTCCCAGGTCGTAGATGTTGACGGGAATCTCGGGGTCGTAGACGGTCTTCAGCACGTCGACAATCCGCTCTTCTATGGTTGTTTTCTCTTCTTGTGACATCTTGTTTTGATTTGAGGTTTGAGATTTGAGGTTTATTGTCTCATTATGTCTTCTTTCTTTAGCTCTACCACGCGGCCATACTTCGTTAAGGCCTGTAGGTCAAGCTGCTTCTTGTTGCCAATGATGAAGTAAGCACGGGGCTGCTGACGGATGTTCTGATTGTAGAAGTCCACCATGTCGGCGGTGGTCAGCGAAGGCACGTTATTGGCCACGGCTGCCCGTGGATCCTCGACAAAGCCTAAGGCCCGGTAGTTGGAAACGAAGTTGGGCAGCTGGCGGAATGTTGGGTAAGAGTTGTTGATGCTGTTCAGTATCTCCTGCTTGGTAGCGGCCACGCGCTGTTCGTTGACAGGCATATCCTTCAGCAGCGAGTCGAGCACGGCGAGGGCCTGCATGGCCTTATCGGCCTGGGTGCCGAGATAAGCAAGGTAGCCCGAAGGATTGTCGCGGTGACGGGAACGGTTGGGGGTGATGTCCTGTCCGCCTGTGGCGTAGGCCATAGCGCGGAACTCGCGAATCTCCTGAAACAGCACGGAACCCATGCCGCCTCCACCCATGTACTGACTCCATAGCCGCAGCTGAGCCGTCTCGCGGTCGGTGAGCGATGGCTTGACGGAGCCGTAGGTGCCGATGAGCATCTGGCGGCTGCTGGGCATATTGTAGACGTAGACTATAGGCTCGGTGGTCTCTTGGAGGCGGATTTCATTGTCGTGAGGTGAAAGGTGGGAAGTGAGAGGTGAGAGATGAGAGGTGAGGTCTTTCGACGCATGGTTGCCGCAATAGAGGACGGCGCAGTCGTACTGACGCACATCTTCGAAGAGACGGAGCAGTTCTTCGCCCGTCATCTTCTTGGCCTCGGCTACCGTTGGCTGGCGCAGGAAGCTGGATTTGTCACCCTTTGATAGCTTGTTGACGACCATCTGCATGACCGACGTATTGGTGAGATACTGCTGGCGGAGGTTCACCTTGTACTCGCTGACCAGTTCGCTTACTGCTTTCTTGTCGGGCTTTAGCGATGTCAGCACGTGGCTCAACAGGCGGAGCGACGGTTCGAGGTTGCGCTCGAAGCCGGTCAGCGTCAGCATGAAGAAATTGTCCGACGACTTGTACTCCACGGTAGTGCCCAACCGTTGCCAGGCTTCACCCAACTGGTGCTTAGTCAGCGAGTCGGTACCCAACTCGGGAAGATAGGACTCCAAGAGTGCCAGCCTCGGTTCTTCGCGCTCACCCTTGAACCACTTCAGCGACAGCGAAAAAAGGTCGTTGACGGGATTCTCTACCTTATATAATATAAGGTGGTCGTTGAGCGGAGTTATCTCAGTGTCGTGATTGATATCGATGAGCCTTGGGGCACGTTCGGCCACAGGCAGCTTTGCCAGCTGGCGGGCATACTCTGACTGCTCCTTGGCGTGCTTGGGCACTACAGGCTTGTAACTGGGTTGTGATACCTTGTCCTTAGGGTACGATCCGAACTTCTTGACGCCACGCAGATACTGGTCGGAAAGCAGGTAACGATTGGCAGCAGCAACGACGTCAGCCTTGGTGATGCTTCTGACGGCCTCTAACTGCTGCAAGTAATCGTTCCACGAACGACCCTGAGTAAACACCTGTCCCATCATGCCTGCCCGCTCGGTGATGTCCTCCAACTCTAATTCGACACCTCGCAGCAGCTCCATCTTCAGTTCCTCCAACTTCTGTTCGCTGAAGTCGCCCCGCTTCAACCGATCTATTTGCTGCCAGCAGAGGCGCTCGGTCTTCTTCTTCGAACCAAAGGGCACCTTGGGAATAGCCAATAGTCCTACGGCTCCCGCCTCGTTAAAGGCAAAACGCTGACCGGCAGCCATCATCACCTTATGGGCGGTGCGCAGCGAGTCGAGCATACCCGTCTCGTTGTCGTTGGTCAACATGCTCATAGCCAACTCCAAGGCACGGGCATCCTTGTCCTTGTCGACAGGGCCGCGGAAGAGCAGTCCTACGGCTTTGACAAGCGGCAGGTTCACCTTGATGTTGATGGTCTCGCCGTTAAACGGCTGGAGGGAAGAAGGTAGAGGATGAAGGGTGGAGGATGAGGACGGGAGTCGTCCGAAAGTGCGCTCCAACAGCGGCTCGATACCCTCAGCCGTGAAGTCGCCGCAGAGCATCAGTCCCATATTGTTTGCCACGTAGTAACGACGGAAGAAGTCCTCCATATCCTGCAGCCTTGGGTTCTTCAGATTCTCAGTACTGCCGATGATGGGGTACTCGTAGGGATGACCCTTGAAGGCGGCCTCCATCACGTGCTCATAAGCACCGGTTATCATGTTGTCGGCGGCACGGTTCTTCTCCTCGTACACCGCTTCCAGCTCACCCTGGAACAGGCGGAATACGGGGTTGATCATGCGCTCGGAGTTCAGTTCGCACCATTGTTCCAAGAATTGTGGTGCAAAGGTGTTATGGTATTCTGTCACGTCTAACGACGTTGAGGCGTTCAAACCAGAACCACCGTATTTTGAGATAAGACGTTCGTACTCGTTGGGGATCGCGTAGTCGGCAGCCCGCTGGCTCAGTCGGCTGATGTCGCGTTGGATGACCAACCGCTGCTGCTCGTCCTTGGTCTGCGACAGCTCGTTGTATTTCATCGAGATGGAGTCGAGCCACACCTTTTCGGCCTGATAATCGGTGGTGCCAATCTTTTGCGTACCCTTGAACAGCATGTGCTCCAGATAGTGGGCAATGCCCGTATTCGGGCAGTCTTTGGCTCCAGCCTTCACCACCAATGCTCCATAGACCTTAGGCTGTGAATGGTCTTCGTTGAGCCATACGGTCAAGCCGTTTTTCAGCTGCAACTCCTTCACCTGAAGCTGACGCTGTGCATGAACCGAAAGGCAGGCCATGCAAGCCACCAACAATACGAATCTCTTTCTTATCATTTCAACAGTCTTTTGGAAAAATAGCGGACAGGATACCAAACGGCTAAGAAACCGACCACAAGTACCGTGAGGAAAACGAGGATGATGTCCTCGGGATGTACGCTGACAGGATAGGCGTTGACCACGAACGAGCCCGTTGAAGAGCCCAGCTTCACGATGCCATACGTCTGCTGTATCCAGCACAGCAACAGGCCGATGATGATGCCGATAATAGCACCGAGTGCCGATATGAGTCGTCCCTCAAACAGGAAGATGCGCGTTATGAGCTTGTCAGTGGCTCCTAAGTTGCGCAGGGTCACCACGTCGTCCTTCTTATCGATAATCAGCATCGAGAGTGAACCGATGATGTTGAAGCAGGCTACGATGAGGATGAACGTCAGGAAGACGTAAGCGATGAGTTTCTCAATCTTCATAATCTTGAATGTCTCGTCCTGTTGTTCGAAGCGATCCTTTACGTAGAAGTCGTTGCCGGCTATCTTCTGCATCTCGCTCTTCACGGCATCGAAATTGCTGCCCGGCTTCAGCCTCAGCTCCAACGACGACACCATGCCCTGCGTTTCGAAGATGCGGCGCGCAAAGCCCAGCGAGGTAATGATGTAGCCCTTGTCGTACTTAGCCTGGCGAACACAGAACAGCACACCTGGCGAGTACAGTTCATCCTCCATGAATCCATCCTCTGGGCTGGTCATATCCAACTGTCCCTCACGGCGTGGTGCAAAGATTTTCAGCGGCTGCTCGTAGGTATAGCCCGTGCCTAAAGCGTCGGCCAGTCTGATGCCGAGAATGCCGTAGTGCATATCGGCGGCATGCAGCTCGAATGTACCCTCGCCTAACAATATCTCGTTGATATGTGTCAGCTGGTCGAAGTTGTCGTCAACACCCTTCAGCGTCAACATTGCCTGATGACCATTGTAGACAGCTAATGCCTGGTCCTCCATGCACTCCGTAGCAACGTCCACCTGCGGCAGTTCGCGGATTTGCGTCAACTTCGGGTCGTCAGCGGCGACGACCTTGCCTTTGACGGGTGTCACCTTCAGCTGCGGGTCAAACGACGTAAGGAACGAGGCCACCAGGTCGTGGAAGCCGTTGAATACGCTCAGCGTCACCACCAAAGCCATTGTGGCTACGGCCACACCCACCACCGAGATGCCGCTGATGACATTGATAGCGTGGGTCGACTTCTTCGAGAAGAGATACCTTTTGGCTATGTAGAACGGGAAATTCATTTCTTCAGCAGCTCATCAATCCGTTCGATGTAGTCCAACGAGTCGTCGAGGAAGAAGCGTAGTTCGGGTACGATGCGTAACTGTCCTCCTACACGCTGCCCCAGGGCATAGCGGATGGACTTCAGGTTCTGCTCGATGTTGCCAAGCAACTCGGCGCTCTTTTCAGAGGGGAAGATGCTCAGATAAGCCGTGCAGACGCTGAGGTCGGGTGAGATTTTGGTACGTGTTACGCTGACCATCACTCCGTGCATAGACCGAGTCTGCTGCTGGAATATCACGCTGAGCTCCTTCTGCAAGAGCCGTGCGATTTTGTTCTGTCTTGTTTCTTGCATATCGTTATTCTTTTTATCTATATGGTTTTACGGTGCAAAGGTACGGAAATTAAGTGAAAAGTGAGGAGTGAAAAGTGAAAAAATTGCTGCTGCTGCAAAAAATATCAATTATAAATTGGCAATTGGCAATTATTTCGTATCTTTGTAGCCATAAAACGATTTATTAAAATATGTTTGACTAATACTTGACGATTATGAAAGTTGGAATTCCTAAAGAGATTAAGAACAATGAGAACCGCGTGGGAATGACACCCGCGGGAGTGGCAGAATTGACTCGTCGCGGTCATGAGGTATGTGTGCAGCATACTGCTGGAGAAGGCAGTGGTTTTCCCGATGACGACTACGTGAAAGCTGGAGCAAAAATCCTGCCGACCATCGAAGACGTTTATCGTGAATGTGACATGATTGTGAAAGTGAAGGAACCCATTGAACCAGAGTACGAACTGGTACGTAAGGGTCAACTGCTGTTCACCTACTTCCACTTTGCTTGTGAAAAAGAACTGACGGATGCCATGCTGAAAAGCGGTGCTGTCTGCTTAGCCTACGAGACGGTACAACTGCCTAATGGTTCGCTGCCGCTGTTGCAGCCTATGAGTGAGGTGGCTGGCCGTATGGCTACCCTCAACGGAGCCTATTACCTGCAGAAGACCAAGGGTGGTAAGGGAAAACTCATCAGCGGTGTGCCTGGCGTCAGTCCTGCAAATGTATTGGTTTTAGGCGGTGGTGTGGTTGGTGAAGCTGCTGCACGAATGGCTGCCGGCTTGGGCGCCAATGTCACGATAGCTGATATTTCGCTACCCAGACTGCGCCAGTTGGATATTGAGACACCAGCCAATGTGCATACCCTCTACTCGTCGGAGCACAACATCAGAAAGCAACTGCCTACGGTAGACATCGTCATCGGAAGTGTATTGATACCTGGTGACAAAACACCTCACTTGATAACGAAGGAGATGCTCAAACTCATGGAGCCAGGAACCGTACTCGTTGACGTTGCCATTGACCAAGGCGGATGTTTCGAGACCTCCAAGCCTACGACGCATAGTGAACCTATCTACATCGAAGACGGCATCGTACACTATTGCGTGGCTAATATTCCTGGAGCTGTTCCCAATACATCGACCCTCGCATTGACAAATGCCACCTTACGTTATGCCATAGCTTTAGCCGACAAAGGTTGGCAGCAGGCCTGCAAGGATGATTCAGCATTGGCCAAGGGATTGAACATCGTTGAAGGTAAAGTTGTCTACAAGGCCGTAGCCGATGTATTCGGACTACCTTGGACCCAAGATTTTGCGTGAATAACAGTGTGGATAACTTCCGAAAAAGTTGTGGATATTAAAAGCACAACAAGGGATTGGAGGATATTCACAGAGTTATTTGTATGTTTTCAGCAACTTTTCCACAGTTTTTTGATGGAAAAAGATATAAACTTAGTAATTTTGCACCAAAATTAGAAATTGTGGATAAGTGACGAACGCAACGGAACGTCAGCGAGTTAGAATCAACAAAGGATGTGGACATCAGAAAACCACGGGTTGATAAACAAATAAGCAAGAAAAAGGACAGATAGTTTTGCACGTATCAACGTCATATCATCCTACTTATTTCTATTTATTTCAAAAAGAAAAGAAAATAAAAAATAATATTGTGATGTTGAAAAAGGATAGTTTGAAGGCTGAGATTCGCAGAATGTGCCAGGAGAAGGATGCTATTATTCTGGCTCACTACTACACGGTGGGCGATGTTCAGGATGTGGCCGACTTTGTTGGCGACTCCTTGGCTTTGGCACGCAAGGCTGCAGAGACCGATGCAAAAGTGATGGTGATGTGTGGCGTACACTTCATGGCTGAGACCTGCAAGTTGTTGTCGCCTGACAAAATTGTGCTTTGTCCTGACTTGGAAGCTGGTTGTTCATTGGCTGACTCGTGCAAAGCTGAGGACTTGAAGAAGTTCAAGGAGGAGCATCCCGGCTATCAGGTCATTTCGTATGTCAATACGACAGCTGCCGTGAAGGCCCTTACAGATGTAGTGGTGACTTCGGGCAATGCCAAGAAGGTAGTAGATCAGTTGCCGAAGGATGCGAAGCTGATTTTCGGTCCTGACTATAACTTGGGTAGTTATATCAATGAGGTAACAGGGCGTAATATGTTGCTGTGGAATGGTGGTTGTCACGTTCACGAACGTTTCTCAGCTGCCAAAATCATTGAGCTGAAGAATCAGTATCCTGACGCTGTTGTGATGGCTCATTTGGAATGTAAGGGGCCTGTATTGGCTTTGGCCGATGTGAAGGGTAGTACGGCTACCATGTTGAAGTATGCACAGGAGAGCGATGCTACGCAGTTCATTGTAGCTACGGAGGCAGGTATTCTGCATGAGATGCAGCGCACTTGTCCTGGTAAGGAGTTTATCCCTGTGCCACCTGAAATATCGGAAAGCGGATTGGAGTGTTCGTGCAACGAATGTCAGTACATGAAGTTGAATACGCTCGAGAAGATTTACAACTGTCTGAAGAACGGAAAGCCAGCCGTAGAGGTTGATCCAGAAATAGCCCGTGAGGCTGTGAAGCCTATTGAGCGGATGCTGGAACTGAGTTGAGTGATGAAGGGGTGAAGAGGTGGAGTGACTTTCTATGGGTATTGGTGTGTACGCTGTTGCTGTGCATACCAGCAGGTTATGAACCTCGTCATTTTGCCAAGCTGCTCTTTGCTGGTGCTTTCGTCCAGTCGTTGTTCTATGTGTTGGTGGTGTGGTGGTTGACCAGGCGAAGTATATGTGGTCGCACAACGGTGTTTACTATTGCGTACCTATTATTTATTGTAGAGACCTTTACTTTTATATTCTTTGAATCGAGGTTCGACCCAGGCATCCTGACGTTAATACTGCAGACGAGTGGCCGCGAAATCAGCGAGTTCTTTCAGACGTATGTATGGTCGTCAGGTACCTTGCTGTTTTTAGCAGCCGTTGTAGTGGTTTATGGGTTGTTGCTTTGGTTATTACGTCCTGCCAAAAAACATGTTAAGCTGTGGCCTGTATTGGTATCAGCAGGTTTGTTTGTAGTGACATGGCTTCCCCTACCCTTCCCCATTGGTCAGAATACTATTAACGAGTTGGCAATGTCAGTCCGCTTCGTACAGGAGAAGCATGGAGAAATAGTATTGATGAATCAGGCGATTAACGATATAAAGGTATATGCTTATCCGGAAAAGGAGCAAGCTCCCGTAATCGTGATGGTGATAGGGGAATCGTTTAATAGAAACCATTCCAGTCTTTATGGTTATGGTCTTGAAACATCGCCGCTGATGGAGCGTGAAAGGGCTGAAGGAAGACTGACCGTATTTACGGATGTGCATACGCCAACCAATGGTACAGACTATGCCATGCGCTATCTTTTTACTCTAAAGGGATGTGAGACTGACGATGCTGACAGCAGCCAATATGTGCTGATGCCTGCTGTGATGAAGCAGGCACATTACGGTGTGGCTTATTTCGATAATCAATATACACGGTCTTCAGGTGGTTCGCTGGATTACAGTTGTGGTTACTTTCTGAATCCGACGTATATCAACGACCATTGTTTTGACTATCGGAATACGGAAACGAAGGAATACGACGGCGACTTCATCAGCGACTGCCGCAAGCAATTCTTGACAACGCATCGTTCGCTGAACATCATTCATTTGCAAGGCCAGCATTTCAACGCTGCCCGTCGTTATCCAGCCAGTCATGAGGTGTTTAGTGCTTCTGATATTCAGCGTAGTGATTTGAGTGAAAGCCAGCGTCAGCAGGTGGCTGAGTACGACAATGCCACACGATACAATGACTACGTGTTAGGCATGATTATCGACAGTTTCAGAAAAACGGATGCTGTGATTATCTATTTAGCAGATCATGGGGAGCAGATATATGACGGCCGTGAGCAGAACTTTGGTCGTGGTTTCAGCGGTGAGCAAGATGAAGAGACGCTACGTAACGTTTACCATATACCCATGATGATTTGGTGTAGCGACGGCTATATAGCGCACCATGCTGAGCAGTATCAGCGCATCCAGGCATCGGCAGGACGGAAGTTTTGTAGTGCTGATATACCTTATTTATTGTTTGACTTGGCGGGTGTTGACTTCAATCATAACCATCAGGAACGTAGTGTCATTGATTCGCTTTTCAAGCCGCATGAGACTATCATTACTGACTATTAGTGAGCTCTATCTGATGATGGCGATTTTGCAAACCGTGCCTTTGCTGCCATCAGAAGTAGCTGTCGCCACCATATAAACGCCTGAAGCCACTTTCTTGCCATCACGGTCACAACCGTCCCAAGTGAAGGTACCGCCATTGCTACGACCTTCTGTAATGAGTTTGCCGCTTGGTGAAAGAATCTTCACGTCAGCATTGAGTGAAAGGCCGACAATGGTAATAAGGCCTGTAAAGTCGGGCGTAACGGGATTTGGATAGGCATAGACATTATCCTTGCTCATCGATGAATTGGAGACAGAAGCATCGCTCATGTAGGAACACAGGCCATTCTCAGTCAGGAAGAATACTTCGCCCGTCTCATTATTGATAGAGACTGAAGTGATGTTGTCGGACAGGAGTTTCGAATTGGCTGTCGTGAAGTATTGCAATTGTGTCAGGTTATCGGCGCTGATTAAGAAGGCTCCAGCACCGTTGGTGCAGAACCACTTACGGCCTCCTCCATCAACGGCAATGCTACTGGTGCTGACACCACTGAGCAGGTAGTCGGCATAGTCGGAACCATCGTTGCGAGGCACTTTGATTTGCTGGAACGTGACACTCGACTGCCCTACCTCACTCTTCTGCACCATAAAAGGTCCTTGATTGGTACCCATCCAGATATTGCCCTCTAAGTCTTCGCAGACACAGTAGACGTTGGTTACTTCGTAGCTTGTACCGTCTTGATTGACGAAGGTGTTGTACTTCATCAGCACATCGCTGTTCATATCGTAGCAGAAGAGGGCAGGATTGCTCCAGTGTGAATTGACAAACCACAGGAGTCCACGACTATCAATCATCATGGAGCGCAAGCCAGAGTAGCTGACATTGCTGTTGTTGGATAGTTCCTGCTGATAGTGGTTTTCCCATTTTCCATCCTTCGTCAGTACCAGGATGTTGCGTTCCTTGGATTGATTGTTGAGTACCCAGAGGTTGCCGTTGCTGTCGTATTTCAGTCCGTTGACGAGTGTAAAATCGTTGCCTAACTCCTTGTTGCCGTCGATGGCACCACGTAGCAGACTGTTCTGCTGGTTGTGGTATTTCAGCAGGTGTCCATTCTTGAATTCGTACAAGCCACATCGGCCACCTACAGCTACGTGAGTAGGGTCTGTGGGGTCGAAGTCGATGCAGTTGATGTCGATATATTGGTAGCCTGTGATACTGTCCAAGCGGTCGTCATAGACAAGCCAGTCGTTGCCATCCCACACCTGTACCGTTCCAGGCCGCTCGAAATCACCTACGCCTGAGAGGAAATAGCCGCCTGTTGTGTAGAGCTTGCCTGAAGCGAATTTCGACTCGTAGAAATAGTTGTATTTGGGTCCGTCGGGCTTCAGTGTCGATACCAATGACAGGTATTTTGCGTAGTCGCTGTGATCGGATGCTGGTAGATTGTGTGGATACTCCGGATGGTTCTTCGTATAGGTGTCGCTGATTTCCGCCCGTTGCATGTTGACTTTCACAATGCCAAAGCGAGCATAGAGGTAGGCGTATTGTCCATCGATGGTGAGGCTGTCGATGGTTTTGTCATCCGTCATAGTCTTGCTGTAGAGCGACGAGATGTTGGTGATGTCGCCATTGAGGTCAACGAGGTCGATGTTGGCATCCTTATAAATGGCAATGAGGCGCTTGACCTGTTTGTTCCATGCAATGTGGGTGATGTAAGAGTCGCTCAGACCGTTGATTTTGTCGTAGGTGGTGATAGATTGGTCGTTCATATTATACTGGTATAGGTCATTGCTGGCCAGTACGAAGAGATAGTTATTGGCCTTCACTATCTGCTGTGGTTCGT
>JAEEGI010028130.1_pt1 | contig 10715 bp, 10 predicted proteins | sample 8958751 | NCBI WGS metagenome assembly JAEEGI01 (sample SAMN16246545, study PRJNA631951) | gut metagenome | biome: gut microbiome; feature: rumen; material: KS-attached | host: Bos | place: Iran: Karaj | collected 2018-10 | reverse complement strand
CTCGCCATGATTTCCACAACAAGCGTGTTCTACTTTTTCTGATTGTTCAGCCTCTTTCTGAGCCGCCTGCGACTTCGCGCCTCTGCGAGGTCCACACGCAACAACGCACATCGCGGCAATAGCAATAATCAATACTTTTTTCATAACATCACAAATATACGAATTTCCTATCCAACTTTTCATACGGGGGAAGCGTCCTTCCCCCGTATGAAATAGCCGGAGGAGCGGGGACTCCCTCGAGCGGGCGTGGCCACCCGCGGCCACGGGGAGCGGGGAGGTGTCCGTTGATAGCGAGTTCGAGCGTAGCGAGGACGAAGATAGCAATGGAAGGGTCCGAGCGAGCAAGTCTAAGACTTGCGAGACGAGTCCCGCGCGAGGGAGTTCCCGTCCGAAGGCGGGGCTGGTGTGTGATTATGGGCGATTTACACACCAAGGGGTGTTTTTGAAGGGGTTGGTGTGTGATTCGGGTGGTTTTACACACCACGACGCACAAGGTCCCGGGCCTAAGATTCCACCTTGTGTATTTTGGGGCGTGTTGCAGCGAAAAAGGGGCCAGAGGCCTAATAGTTTGGAGATCAGCGAGTTGCAAAAAGTCGGCTCCGTGAATTAGGGAGTCGACTTTTGGCAATTATTTGAATATCAGAGACTTAAGCCGTAAAACGCCTGCGAAAAGGTTTTTTTATGTGGCGATACGGCTGGGACGGCTATTTGTTGCGGATGACGACTTTGCCGTCGACGGCGTGGACTTCGATGGCGGTGTCCTTGCGGATGTTGCCATTGAGGATCTCTACAGCGAGCTGGTTGACAAGTTCGCGCTGGATGAGTCGCTTGACGGGACGGGCGCCGAAGTCGGGGTCGTAGCCGTCGCGGACCATCAGATCTTCGAAGGCCTTGGTCCAGGTCAGGGAGACATTCTCCTCCTCGAGTTTCTTCTGGAGCAGGCGCATCTGGATGCCGACTATCGCGCGGATGTCGTCAGTAGTCAGAGGATGGAATACAATCGTCTCGTCGATACGGTTCAGGAACTCCGGACGCATCCTCAGCCTCAGCTCTTCCTCTCGCAGGTTCGAGGTCATGATGATGACCGTGTTCTTGAAGTCGACCGTGCGGCCTTTGTTGTCGGTAAGCCGGCCGTCGTCGAGAACCTGCAGCAGGACGTTGAATACGTCGGGATGGGCCTTCTCGATCTCGTCCAGCAAGACGACCGAATAGGGCTTGCGCCTCACGGCTTCGGTGAGCTGGCCGCCCTCGTCATAACCTACATATCCCGGAGGCGCGCCGACCAGACGGCTGACCGTATGGGCCTCCTGGTACTCGCTCATATCGATACGGGTCATCATGGACTCATCGTCGAACAGAAACTCGGACAGCGCTTTCGCGAGCTCGGTCTTTCCGACGCCCGTGGTTCCGAGGAAGAGGAAGGAGCCGAGCGGACGGTGTTCGTTCGAAAGGCCCGCACGGCTGCGGCGAACCGCATCCGAAACGGCCCTGATCGCTTCGTCCTGGCCCACGACCCGCTTGTGGAGGGCCGTCTCCATATTCAGGAGCTTGTCCTTCTCGCTCTGGAGCATCTTGCTCACGGGGATACCGGTCCAGCGAGCCACAACCTCCGCGATGTCTTCCGGGGTCACGGCCTCGGTCACGAGCGGATCCTTAACGGTCGCCTGGCGCAAGAGCAGTTCGTCGATCTTCTTCTGCGCCTCGGCGATTTTGCCATAGCGCAGCTCGGCCACCTTTCCGTAGTTGCCTTCGCGCTCGGCGACCTCGGCCTGATGGCGGAAGTCTTCGAGCTGCTGGCGGGCGGACTGGATGTCGCTGAGGATCGTTTTCTCCTCGTTCCAGCGCTTGCCAAGGGCAGCACGTTCGGCCTGCTTGGCAGCAAGCTCCTTCTCGATTTTTTCGCTTTTCAGCGACGTCCCCTCGCGCTTTACCGCCTCGCGCTCGATCTCGAGCTGACGGATCGCGCTGTCCAGCTCGGCTATCGGCTCGGGGACGGAGTTCATCTCCAGACGGAGTTTTGCCGCCGCCTCATCGATGAGGTCGATGGCCTTGTCCGGGAGGAAACGGGAGGTGATATAACGGTGGCTCAGGTTCACTGCGGCGATGAGGGCATCGTCTTCGATACGGACGTGGTGATGATTCTCATAGCGCTCTTTGAGGCCCCTCATTATTGCGATTGATTCGGCCGGAGAGGGCTCGTCGACCATCACTTTCTGGAAACGGCGCTCGAGGGCCTTGTCCTGCTCGAAGTATTTCTGATACTCGTCGAGGGTTGTGGAGCCGATGGTGCGAAGCTCGCCGCGGGCAAGCGCCGGCTTGAGGATGTTCGAAGCATCCATCGCGCCGGTCGAACGGCCCGCGCCCACCAGGGTATGGATCTCATCGATGAAAAGAATAATCTTTCCCTCGCTGTCCACGACCTCCTTTACCACTCCCTTCAAACGCTCTTCGAATTCGCCCTGATACTTGGCGCCTGCGATAAGCGCGCCCATATCAAGGGCCCATATCTTCCTGTCTTTAAGAGTTTCGGGGACCTGGCCATTGATTATTTTCTGGGCTATGCCCTCGGAAATAGCAGTTTTACCTACGCCGGGTTCGCCGACGAGGATAGGGTTGTTCTTGGTCCTTCGCGACAGAATCTGGAGGACCCTTCTTATTTCGTCATCACGCCCGATCACCGGGTCGAGCTTACCCTGCGCGGCTTTCTCGCACAGGTCGATGGCGTATTTGCTTAAGAATTCGTATTTGTTCTCCATAGCGTACATAAATTAAAAAAACCGATCACCCTTTCGGGCAATCGGTTAAAGGTCAAATTATGTTCCACTGACAAAATGTCAGCGGGCGCCGAGTTGTTACTCCTCGTCGGGGTTGGCCTGGATAGGAGTTGCGGGGAATGCGGGCTCCTCGGCTACGTTCTCGATCTGATCGGTGATGTCGACGGTAGTTGTCTGAGACTTCGTTGCGAACGAAGCGATGATGCTGACGACTGCGATAAAAGCTACGAGACCCCAGGTAATCTTCTCGAGGAGGTCTGCTGTCTGGCGGACACCGAAGGTCTGGTTTCCGGCGGTGAAGTTGCTGGCGAGGCCCTCGCCCTTGCCGTTCTGGAGCAGAACTACAAGCACCAGAAGAATAGCGGCGATGACGACGAGCACCACGAGTGTTGTGAATAATGCGTTCATATCTTTTTTAATCTATTTTTTCAATAAGGGCTGCAAAGTAAGCACTTTTTTCCGGATATCGCAAACTTAGTTTCGAATAAATCTCCTTTGCTTTGTCTTTATACCCCTGATCCAGGTAGACTTTCGCGAGCGACTCCGTACAGAAGTCGGTGAATTCCTCAACCGGATCCGCATCCGAAGGAGCTGCCTCCTGACCGGCAAAAGACGAGAAGATATTGTCCTGTTCGAGGCGCACTCCTTCGTACTGCTCAGCGGTAAAGTAGTCACCGCCTACGACGAAAACCTGACGGCCCTCGCGGCGCTTGGAGGCCGGAGCGAAGTAACCCTCGATCAGCTCGCCGACCGGAGCCTCGCTTCCCTTTGCCTTGGCCTGCTCGACCAGGTTGAAGATGAGCCTGCGGGAGCCCATATAAAGCGCCTGCTCGGCATATTTCTCATCCGACCATGCACCATCGCCCAGCGCAGCCATCCTGCGGCACAGCTCGGCGCGAGCGAGCGCGAACCACGGATAGAGGCTCACCACCCCGTTGAGTTCCTCAAGGTTAAGGGTCTTGAGGTCTATGAGGTTCTTTTTTACCATTGGGCTACGGTAGCGTTGAAGATGTCTTCGACTATTTTGTCTATGATCTCGGCGCAGAGGGTTGATTCGACCGCGTCAAGCGAGGTAGTAGATTCGTAGTCGGCGTAGGCCGAGAAGCTCTTTCCGGTGAAATCCTCCTCAGGATACTTCCTATTGGTGAAATCCACCTTCACGGTAACGGTAAGGCGGTTCATCGCGGCGACATCGCCGGCTGTAACGGCGGAAGCGCGTACATCGTAACCCGTCACCTGACCCGTTATCTCCAGATCTCCGTCCATATCAAGCTGCTCGAGGCTCGTCATACGGCGGAACTGGTTCCTGACCGCTTCCGTAAGGTCGTTGCTGAGCGAAGGATTCACCTTCATCGCCTTATACTCGAAATAGTTGATGGTGATAGTCTTTACGTCCGGCTTGATCGAGGTACCGGAGAAAGAATAGATGCCGCAGGCGCTCACAGCAAATGCAGCGAGGCAGAGGGCAAGTATGTTTCTGAGGGTCTTTATCATTGGGCGGTCTTTTTCTGGTTTGAGAGCCAGCGATAGATAGTCCTTTCAGACACGCCAAGCTCTGTGGCCGCGGGTTTTACTTTTCCGTCGTATTTAGCCAGGGTCGCGGCGTACAGCTCGTCATTGCTCTGCCGTATCGATTTCACGGACGGGGCTGCGGGCTCGGACGGCTGGGATTCCTGCCATTCGGCCTCATCCTCGATCGGAGCGGCCACGGCGGGACCTGCGACTGCCGGGCTGGCAGGCTGCGACTCGACTATCTTCTTCAGGCGGTCTACCTCCTGCTTGAGGTCGAGGATCGCTTTCACGATCGCGCGCATATCCTCATCGCTCATCCGGCTGCCTCCGGCCTGAGGGCCATCCACGATCGCAGGGAGAACCTGCTCGGCCTCCTGGGGCATGTGGGGCAGCAACGCAGCCGCATCCAACTCCACCCTGTCTGAGGTCGGGGTCACGGGCCTGCTCTCCATCACCGTAAGCGCTTCGGTAAAGTTCTTGAGCTGGCGGACATTGCCCGGCCAGCGGTAGTTTTTCAGAACCGAGATGGCTTCGTGTGTAAGGGAAATCTTACAGAGGCGCGAACGCTCGGAGAAGTCTGAAGTGAACTTTCTGAACAGAAGATAGATGTCGTCTTTACGGTCTCGCAGAGCCGGCATCTTGATCTGGAAGGCATTCAGACGGTAATAAAGATCCTCGCGGAACTTTCCGGTCTCGACTGCGTGGAGAAGGTTTATATTGGTAGCCGCGATGATGCGGACATTGGTCTTTTCGACCTTGGAAGAACCAACTTTCAGGTACTCTCCGTCCTGAAGGACTCGAAGGAGCATAGCCTGAGTCTCGCGAGGGAGCTCGCCGATTTCGTCAAGGAACAAAGTACCTCCGTCTGCTTCTTCGAAGTAACCCTTACGGGTAGCAACAGCGCCGGTGAAGGAACCTTTTTCATGGCCGAAGAGCTCGGCGTTGATGGTTCCGACAGGGATAGCGCCGCAGTTGACCGCCAGGAATGGGGCGGTACGGCGGCGGCTGTTGTCATGGATAATACGTGGAATGACGTCCTTTCCGGAACCGTTTTCACCGGTGATCAGGACGGCAAGGTCGCTGGGAGCGACTACGCCGGCCATCTCAATGGCGAGGTTCAGGGCAGCATCGTTTCCGATGATGTCGTACCTGTTTTTAATTCTCTGTAATTCCTGTGTATCCATTTTATCGCAGCCCACAAAGTTACTCAAAAAATCTTTATCTTTGTGTCCAGAACATTTTTATAAGCTGAAAGCTTTCAAAATACTTCTCGCAGCAGCGGTTGCAGCTCTTGCCGCAGCCTCCTGCTCATCTCAGAAACAAGTCAATAGCGGCGGTTCAGGACTCGAAGTCACCTGCGAGCCCCACATCCTCGAAGTAGTAGGCGGAAAAATCAATGCCGCCATCACCCTCAATTTCCCCGAGGGCTACCTGAAGACAAACGCCATGATGGTTACTACCCCTGTCATCGTATATTCAGGCGGACAGAGGACCGGTACTGCGGTAATCTATCAGGGCGAGCAGATCAAGGCCAACTACCGCGTCATTCCCCTCAAGGGCGGACAACATACTCAGAATGTTTCCTTTGATTTTGCCAATGGAATGGAGCAGTGTGTACTCGAGCTTCAGTGTAAGCTGATGATCGCCGGCAAGGAAGTCGCCCTTCCTTCGATCAAGGTCGCAGACGGATGTATCGCAACCTACAGGCTCGCAGACCTCAGCGGAGAATTCTCCCTCAAGCCGGACGGTTTCGAGCGCATCTCGAACTACACTACCGAGACCAGTATCCTCTTCGATGTAAATTCATCGCAGGTCAAGAACAATACCCAGAACAAGAACGCCCTGGAAGTATATAAATCTTACCTCAGGGAACTCCAGAACGACCCTCGCTACAATGTTACCAGCGCCGAGATTATCGCCTACGCTTCTCCGGAAGGCGGCGTAGACCTCAACGACAAACTCTCCGGCGACAGGGCCAAGGCAGCCGAGCAGACATGGTCAAAGGTTGGCAGCGGCCTGGGCGAAGACGTCAAAGTCAGCAGCGTTGGTCAGGACTGGGAAGGCTTCAAAGAGGCTATGGCCAACTCCGACATCGAAGACAAGGACCTTATCTTAAGGGTTCTGTCGATGTACTCGGATCCCGAAGTCAGGGAGCAGGAAATCAAGAACCTCTCCTTTATATATGAGGATATCAAGAAGGATGTGTTCCCCGGACTGCGCCGCGCTTCGTTCGTAGTAAGCGCAGAACACACCGGCTATTCAGACGAAGAGCTGAAGGAGATGGCCGAGAAACAGCTTGCCCTTCTTTCCGAAGCCGAGGTCCTTCACCTTGCCGGAGTTACAGAAGACAGGGAGAATCAGAAATATTATTATAGGGTAACTACCGAGCGCTGGGGCTCCAACACCGGTTTCTACGATCTCGCCGTCCTCGCTCTTAACGAGAACAAGATCGATGTAGCCCTCGCTTATCTTACACATACCGAAGAAGGAGACCGTGATGTTCAGAACCTTCTCGGCGTAATCGAGATGCGCCGCGGACGCTACGCAGAGGCTATCAACCTGTTCGAGCAGTCCGGTACTGACGATGCGAAGAAGAACGCCGGTTCTGCGAAGATCGCTCTCGGCGACTATGCCGCGGCGGCCCAGGCTCTGGCCGGCACCGGCAGCCGTAACGAAGTCCTGGCCTACATCCTCGCCGGCCAGACCGACGACGCCGCGGCAGCCGCTTCCGATGCTACCCCTCGCGACAGCTACATCGCTGCGATCGCAGCCGCCCGTAAGGGTGATGCTTCCGGAGTGAAAAAATACCTCGCGAAGGCCAGTGAAGACCCGGTTTACGCAGAAAAAGCAGCAAAAGACGCAGAGTTCGCCGATTACCGCTAGTTTTTTTCAGAATTTTCTCTATATTTGCAGCCCCAAAATTTTTGGGGCTTTAATTTTATTAACATTTTAATATGCCAACAATTCAACAATTGGTTCGCAAAGGACGCGAGGTCATCGAAGTAAAATCGAAGTCTCGTGCGTTGGATGCTTGCCCTCAGAAGCGTGGCGTTTGCGTGCGTGTCTACACGACAACCCCTAAGAAACCTAACTCAGCAATGCGTAAGGTCGCACGTGTACGTCTGACGAATTCTAAAGAGGTCAATGCCTACATCCCGGGCGAAGGACACAACCTTCAGGAACACAGCATCGTGCTGGTTCGCGGCGGTCGTGTAAAGGACCTTCCCGGTGTACGTTACCACATCCTTAGGGGCGCTTTGGACACAGCTGGCGTAGAAGGCAGGACCCAGTCCCGTTCGCTCTACGGCGCTAAGAGGCCGAAGAAGTAGTCTGAAGGATGGTTTAATCTTTAATTTTTCAAAACAATGAGAAAATCGAAGCCTAGCAAGAGGATTCTACTTCCTGATCCTAAGTTCCACGACGTGGAAGTTACACGTTTCGTGAACAATCTTATGTTGCAGGGAAAGAAGAGTATCGCTTATTCAATTTTTTACGATGCCATTGATATGGTAGGCGAGAAGGTGAAAGATTCTGACAAGGCTCCTCTGGATATTTGGAGGAAGGCCCTCGAGAACGTGACCCCTCAGATCGAGGTCAAATCACGTCGTATCGGTGGTGCTAACTTCCAGGTGCCCACCGAGTTGAGACCGGAGAGAAAAGTATCACTTTCTATGAAGAATATGATCTCTTTTGCCCGCAAGCGTTCCGGTCACTCGATGGCAGAAAAACTGTGCGCAGAGATCGTAGCGGCTTACAACAACGAAGGTGGTGCATTCAAGCGCAAAGAGGATATGCACAGAATGGCAGAAGCCAACAAGGCGTTTGCACACTTCCGTTTCTAATTTTTAGTTGACACACCTGTAGAAAATGGCAAAGAGGGATCTTCAGTTCACACGCAATATCGGCATCATGGCCCACATCGATGCCGGTAAGACAACTACGTCTGAACGTATCCTGTACTACACCGGAAAGACCCACAAAATCGGCGAGGTCCACGAAGGCGCGGCTACTATGGACTGGATGATCCAGGAACAGGAGAGGGGTATTACTATCACCTCCGCTGCAACTACCGCTTTCTGGCACTACGCGGGAAAGGTCTATCAGATCAACCTGATCGACACTCCCGGCCACGTCGACTTTACAGTCGAGGTTGAGCGTTCGCTCCGCGTGCTGGACGGAACTATCGCGACATTCTGCGCGGTAGGCCGCGTACAGCCGCAGTCCGAGACCGTGTGGCGTCAGGCAGATAAGTACGGAGTCCCGAAGATCGCGTACGTCAATAAGATGGACCGCGTCGGGGCAGACTTCCTCGCCTGTGTCGAAGAGATCCACAACAAACTCGGTGCGAACGCGGTGCCCATCTGCCTCCCTATCGGAGCAGAAGACAAGTTCGAGGGCATCGTAGACCTCATCGAAAAGCAGGCCATCTTCTACAACTCAAGTGAAGAACTGGTTAACTATCACTACGGGGCAATCCCTCAGGATATGATCGACGAGGTGGACGAATGGCACGACAAGCTCGTGGAAGCGGCCGCCGAGTGTGACGAGACCCTGATGGAGAAGTATTTCGAGGACCCGGACTCCATTACCAGGGACGAGATTATCGCCGCGCTGCGCAAGGGCTGCATCTCGATGCAGATCGTGCCGGCCTGCTGCGGATCTTCGTTCAAGAACAAGGGAGTTCAGTTCCTCCTGGACGCAGTAATGCGTTATCTTCCGTCCCCGCTCGACAAAGGCGCCGTCAAGGGTATCAACCCCCGCAATGGAGCCCAGATCGAGCGCCAGCCTTCAGACAGCGAGCCCTTCTGCGCGCTCGTGTTCAAGATTGCCACGGATCCGTTCGTGGGCCGTCTTGCCTTCCTGCGCGCATATTCGGGTAAGCTCGAGGCCGGCTCTTACGTCCTGAACGTAAGGTCAGCAAAGAAGGAGCGCGTAGCGAGGCTGTACCAGATGCACTCCAACCACCAGAACCCGATCGAGGCTGTGGAGGCAGGAGACATCGCGGCTGCAGTCGGATTCAAGGACCTGAGGACCGGAGATACGATCTGTGTCGAAGGCCAGCCTATCGTCCTTGAGTCTATGGAGTTCCCGGATCCGGTTATCGGAGTCGCCGTGGAGCCGAAGACCCAGGCAGATCTTGATAAATTGGGCGTAGCGCTCGCAAAACTTTCCGAGGAGGATCCTACCTTCACCGTTAAGGCGGATACCGAAACCGGTCAGACCGTTATCAGCGGAATGGGCGAGCTCCACCTTGATATCATCATCGACCGTCTCCGCAGGGAGTTCGGAGTCGAGATCAATCAGGGTGCGCCCCAGGTCAACTACAAAGAGGCAATCACTACCAGTGTCCAGCACCGTGAGGTTTACAAGAAACAGACGGGCGGACGCGGTAAGTTTGCCGACATTATCGTGGAAATCGGACCGGCAGACCCGGGAGTTACCGGACTCCAGTTCGAGAGTGTCGTCAAGGGCGGAAACATCCCCAAGGAATTCATCCCTTGCATCGAGAAAGGCTTCAAGTCGGCTATGGCCAACGGCGTACTGGCCGGCTGCGAAGTCCAGTCGATGAAAGTTACCGTACTTGACGGCTCTTATCACCCGGTTGACTCGGATCAGCTTTCGTTCGAAATTGCCGGACGTATGGCCTTCCGTCACGCCTGCCCTAAGTGTAAACCTGTCATACTCGAGCCCATTATGAATCTTGAGGTGGTAACACCCGAGGAATACATGGGAGATATCGTAGGCGACCTCAACCGCCGCCGCGGACAGATTAACGCGATGGACAGTACGGCAAACGGAGCGCGCATCATCAAGGCGTTCGTACCGCTTTCCGAGCAGTTCGGTTATGTGACGGTACTCCGTACCCTTTCTTCCGGCCGTGCGACCAGCACGATGTCCTTCGACCACTACGCAGAGGTTTCCCCTGCCATGCAGAAGGAGATAGTCGAGAAGAGCGGGTTCAGACTGCTGTCCGATGACAATGATGAGTAAAGTACAAAAAACGTTAATATGAGCCAGAAAATCAGAATTAAACTCAAATCCTTCGATCATATGCTCGTCGACAAGTCGGCGTCCAAGATCGTCGAGACTGTGAAGACCACCGGAGCAACGGTCAATGGACCTATTCCGCTCCCTACCAACAAGAAGATCTTCACCGTCAACCGCTCAACCTTCGTCAACAAGAAGTCGCGTGAGCAGTTTGAGCTCGATTCATACTGCAGGCTCCTCGACATCGAGGACAGCAACGCTAAGACCGTTGATGCCCTTATGCGTCTCGAGCTTCCCGCAGGAGTTGATGTAGAGATCAAAGTATGATGACGCGCGGTCCGGGAGGATCGCAGTCTGACTGGTCCCATAGCTCAGTTGGTTAGAGCACCTGACTCATAATCAGGGAGTCGCAGGATCATGCCCTGCTGGGACCACGCGAAA
>JAEEGI010028129.1_pt1 | contig 10715 bp, 7 predicted proteins | sample 8958751 | NCBI WGS metagenome assembly JAEEGI01 (sample SAMN16246545, study PRJNA631951) | gut metagenome | biome: gut microbiome; feature: rumen; material: KS-attached | host: Bos | place: Iran: Karaj | collected 2018-10 | reverse complement strand
TGACCATCCTGACTCCCTTGTATATCCAGCCCTTCTTGTAGAAGTAGACAGAGGTGTTGATCACGGCCTGGGAAAGGTCCGGATCCATTGTGAAGCGGGTGCGGTCCCAGTCACAGGAAGCGCCAAGCTTGCGGAGCTGCTTGAGGATGATTCCTCCGTGCTCTTCCTTCCACTCCCAGGCATACTTAAGGAATTCCTCACGGGTGATGTCTTCCTTGTTAATGCCCATACCCTTGAGCTTGGCCACCACCTTGCTCTCCGTTGCTATGGATGCGTGGTCTGTACCGGGCACCCAGCAGGCGTTCTTGCCGTCCATACGGGCCTTGCGGATGAGCACGTCGTTAAGGGTGTTGTTGAGTACGTGGCCCATATGAAGGATTCCGGTCACATTTGGCGGCGGAATTACAATGGTGTAAGGTTCTTTCTCGTTAGGTTCTGAATGGAAGCACTTATGCTCCTGCCAATAGGCGTACCATTTGTCCTCTACTTCTGAGGGGTTGTATTTTGAATTAATTTCCATTACTTGGATGACAGCTTTTATCAAATCAGACAAAGATAGTTAAAATTTAACTAACTTTGTGGTAATACAATGCTCACTTACAAAAACATAATCCTTGGAAGCAATTCTCCCCGCAGGAAGGAATTGCTCAGGTGCCTTGACGTGGACTTTACCGTAGACACCGGGAACACCTTTGAGGAGACCCTCGAACCGGGCCTCACGCCCTGCGAAGTGCCCGTACATATGTCCCTGGGCAAGTCCCACGGATTCCACCGTCCCCTCTCCGGGGATGAGGTGCTGCTGACCGCGGACACCATTGTCATTGCGGACGGCAAGGCCCTTGGCAAGCCTCACTCCCGTGAGGATGCCGTGGCTATGCTGGAGGAGCTTTCCGGCCGTGACCATCTGGTGGTCACCGCCGTCACGCTCCGGGATTCCTTGAGGGAGAAAACCGTTTCTGACTGCACCAGGGTGTGGTTCAGGAAACTTGAACCTTCTGAGATTGATTATTATGTGGATACTTATAAGCCGTATGACAAGGCCGGCGCGTATGGTGTCCAGGAATGGATTGGTTATGTGGCCATCGGGAACATAGAAGGTTCCTTCTACAACGTTATGGGCCTCCCCGTCCATAAAGTCTATGACCTCCTGAAAGAGTTCGGAGTCATATAAAAAAGAAAAAGAGTGTCGGCGCTCACGCGTGGATCACTCTTCTAACCACATAATTAATAACACTAAAACTAATAACCACAGGAGTTATAAGAAGAACTCTCAAACCCCAGTGCAAAGGTACACATAAAAATTAGTTTTGCAAATATTTTTTAAAGTTTTTTTAATAAATCCTCCATCAAAGGGACCTCTCCCCCACCAAATACCAAACAATCCCCTAACAATCAACCACTTACCCAAGAGGTGAAAGACTTTCTTATGCCTCAGGTGCGCCTGACGTCCGGAAAAGGGGGACGTGGGGCGCGAAAAAGGGGCAAAAGCGCGCCCGTCGTCCGGAAAAGGAGGACGTGGGGCGCAACCTCTCCCCTTCTCAGAGGGTTTCCAGCAGACGGGTAACTTCTTCATAGGGTATTTCAGTCACTCTAACCAATTGATTGACATTTGAGGAGAACCGGTAACGGATCTGCCTGAGGATCTCTGCTTTCTGTCCTGGCAAGAGATCCTTGATTGAATCTTTACCGAAAAATGTACGGCACATCTCCTTCATAACAGGGATTATGATATGGTCTTTTAACAATGGTATCTCGGTATCCTTGGTGTCCATACGTATTTTAGCTTTGGAAGAACTCCTGAGATAATGCACCATCCGGCTCTGTCTTCTGTACAAGTCCTCTACAAACTTGGTCTTCACATACGACTCGGGAATGATGTACCCGTTCTCCCCAAGCAGCAAGCCCCTGGGTATCTTCTTTTTGGAATGGAACAGGCGATATCTGGATCGGGCAGACATATTGTCCACGGAAGTGCCTCTGGCTGGGGTAACCCTAAAGAATGCTCCGCCTGTTCCCCAAGGGTATTCTGCCGGTCCAAAGCAGATACCTGCGGCGACACTGTTCATTTGAACATAAGCGATAGCCCTTTCAAGTGATTCCGATTCAAGTTTAAGTTCCCTGATGTCTACACGGTTTTCACGTAGCGCCTCCTTGATCTGATACTTATTGTTCAAGTAGTAGGAAAAATGCCTTTTGAAAGAGATAATGAATTTTAAGACCTGTTCATAACTGCCTTCAAGTACAAAATGTACGTGATTTGACATAAGAATGAATGACAGGATATTTACTCCGGCCAGTGCGGCCAGGACCGGGATGATGTTCATTGCGGCCTTGAAGTCTTCCTCGTCTCGGAACCAAATAGTACTCTTGAGATGATCCGTCGTTACCAAATAGAATTTCATAGTCGTTCAGTTTTTTGGTAAAAATGGATAATCCCGGAGAATAAAGTACTATAGAAAAAATAAGGTTAACGATATTTTATGCCGATTTCTCCGCGAAGCGCGCCTGACGTCCGGAAAAGGGGGACGTGGGGAGCAAAAAAGGGGCAAAAATGCGCCCGTCGTCCCCCCTTTCCGGGACGTGGGGCGCACTTTGGGATGCCCGGTCACGCCGGGCATGACGGAAGGTTTTGCGTACGCGGAGGAGATGGAAGGTGGTACCTGGAAAACCCGTGGCCGCCCGTGGCCTCGTGAACGGGTGGATGGCGCTTGCGCCAGACGGGATGGAGCGAAGCGGAAGGTTTTCCAGGTACCACCTTCCATCTCCGGAAAAAGGGAACGTCAGGGGTGCGGGATGTAAAGATTAGATTAGAAGACCCACTTGTAGCGGCTGACGAGGCTGGTGAGGCAGTTGTCTACGCGGGCCTGGTCCATAGGGTCGATAGTCCTTTGCTCAAGCGGATTGAAGTAGATGACCTGATCCGTCTTGGTGTCGAAGATTATAACCGTGGACTGGAAGATATTCTTGTAGGTAACCGGAATCACCGTGCCCAGGGTAAGGATGCCCAGTGCAATGTCCTTGACCACTTCCCTGGTATAGTTCTTACGGTCGCGGGTGAAACCGCGGCTGACCACGGCCATAGCGTATCGGTGGCCGGTAGACTCAATGGCAGCCTTAACGGAAACAGGAATGGGCATTGCCGGAATGGTCCTCTTGCTAGTACTCCGCAGGAAGGTGGTAAATGAAACCAGTTCCTCCTGGGCCTTGGAAGTGAGTATGGTGTCATCCGTGACGTGGAAGAAGCCGGGACGGGCCTGGATTATCTGGGAAACCATCTCGGAAGATTCACGGGACATTTCATCGTCAACTATGACCATATTCTCCTGGGTGAAATACTCTATTATGGAGATTGGCTCCAGGAGAACCAAGTCATCCACAGGCTCCTTCAAAGGAGATGAAGCCGTATATGTTGCACAGGACGCTGCCATAAACGAGAGGGCAGCAAGCAGGATAATGGTGAATTTCTTCATATTTTATTTGATCAGGTTTCCCAGGATTGAACGGGTGATCTGCCTTAGGGCCGTAGTGGCGCCGGCGGAGATGGCCTTTCCGGCTATGTCCTTTGTGGAGGACTTCTTCTTGCCGGTAAGGCTCTTTGAAATCTCGTTGCCTATGGAGCGTGTGACGGAGGTCACAACCGCTCCCGCGGCTGCGCCAATTATGGTCTTCTTGGCCTTGGAAGAAGTCTTCTTCTTTGGCGCGGCTGCGGGGGCTTCGCCGTCGTCAGCAGCCTTCCTGGCTGCTTTCTTTGCGGCTTTCTCCACCTCCGCGGCCTGCTTCTGCTGCTCCTCTTCCGCCTTCTGCTTATCGGCCAGAAGAACCTCGAAGGCACTCTCGCGGTCTATTACCTTATCGTACTTGCCGTAGATGCGGGAACGCTTGATGATGGTGTCCCTCTGCCCCTCCGTGATGGCTCCTATCTGGCTCAGAGGGAACAGGATGCGTGCCCTCTGGACCACGGCGGGCGATCCATCCTCCTGGAGGAAGGATACCAGCGCCTCGCCGGTCTTGAGCTCGGTGATCACATCCTCTGTCTTGAAATCAGGGTTGGTGCGGAAGGATTCCGCAGCGGCGCGCACCGCCTTCTGCTCCTTTGGAGTATAGGCGCGCAGCGCGTGCTGCACCTTGTTTCCAAGCTGCGCCAGCACTGAGTCCGGGATGTCCGCAGGGTTCTGCGTGACGAAGTAAACGCCTACGCCCTTGCTTCGGATCAGGCGCACCACCTGCTCAATCTTGTCCACGAGCGCCTTTGGCGTGTCGTCGAACAGGGTGTGGGCTTCGTCAAAGAAGAACACCAGTTTTGGAAGGTCCATATCGCCCACCTCGGGCAGCTGGGCGTAAAGGTCTGAAAGCAGCCACAGCAGGAAGGTGGAATAGAGCTTAGGGTTCTGCATAAGCCTGTCGGCCGCGAGGACGCTCATTATTCCCTTTCCTCCCTCTGTCTGCATCAGGTCGAAGATATCGAAGGACGGTTCGGCAAAGAACTGCTCCGCTCCCTGGGTCTCCAGTTGTAGCAAAGCCCTCTGGATGGCGCCCACGCTGCCCGCGGTTACGTTACCATACTTTGTCTGGTACTCCGCCGCGTGCTCCAGCGTATACACAACCATAGAGCGAAGGTCCTTAAGGTCTATGATCAGCAGGCCCTTGTCGTCAGCCACCTTGAACACAATCTCAAGCACGCCGGTCTGGACCTCGTTCAGGCCCATCAGGCGGGACAGCAGCTGCGGTCCCATATTGGATATGGTTGTGCGCATAGGGTGTCCCTGCTCGCCGAATACGTCGTAGAAACGTACCGGGCAAGGCTGGAATTCCGGGTTCTCTATGCCAAACTCCGCGCACCTCTTCTCAATGAAAGAGGACATTGCGCCCGTCTGGCTGATACCGCTCAGGTCTCCCTTCATATCCGCCATAAAGCAAGGCACGCCTGCCTGGCAGAAGCTCTCCGCAAGCACCTGCAGGGTGACGGTCTTACCCGTTCCGGTGGCACCTGCTATAAGGCCGTGACGGTTGGCCATTTTCCCGATAATGCTTATAGGACCCTGCGGGCCGTGAGCAACGTATAAACCTTTTTCCTTGTCGAACATATCTGTTTTATTTTATAATTTTAAGCATAGCTTTACCTCCCTTGCCGTCAATGCATATCTTGAGCGGCTGCTCAAGTTGCACGTGGCGGAAGTAATCCGTTTCCTCTACGGCCGGAAGGGCATCCAGCACCGCAAAGTCCAGGGAATCCTCCTTTGGCCTTCCATACGGATCCACATTGATATAGCCCACATTGAAAGAAGTGAGGTTCTGGAAGAAGTGCGTACCCTGGCTTGGGTCTATGCGGAAGTCATCCAGCGATGCCTCCACAATTACCTTGGCCTCAGAGATGTCGCTCCAGTACACAGGCACGCCCAGCGACGGGATGCTTGAGCCCCATCTGCCGAAGCCGATGAGCACGTACTGGCGTCCTTCCTTGCGCAGACGCGCGTTGAGCGCGGTGATGCCTTTGGCAATCTCCCGCGTCTTGAGCGCGTCAAACTTCTCCGGACGCAGGTACACTATGTCTCGCACGTTCTCTATCCACCCTGTTCCCAGCGCGCTGCCGGACGTCAGGAAGGCGCCGCTGCAGTCAACCTCATTCCAGTTGACCACCGCGTTGCGGCTGTCAACTGAGATTGGCCTGATCTGCAGCACGTTGAAGATCTTCTTTCCGTCCTTGTCCAGATTGGCGGCGAACTCTATCTCCACGTAGCACTTTATCTCCTTTGCGGAAATGTCCAGCAACTCCTTGATAATCTCCACCAGAGGGAAGGTGTTATACCGCAGTATCTGCGCAAAAGTCACGTACTTGGGGCCCTCCGGGAAGGTGGAATCCACAATGCGCCCGTTCTCGAAATCAAAGGTGGAAGCCACGTATTTGAGGTTCCTGAACTTAGTGCACTGGCTTATGGGAATCCTTTCCAGGTTCACGGCATCGTCAGTGGAAGTCTTGAACTTGTCCGGATGCAGGTCAAGCGCATACATACACTGCTGGGTATCCGTCATTGTCAGTTCCGGAGTGGAAGTCTGCAGCACGTGCTTAGGATACTTGGGGCAGAAGCGCAGCACCTGGTCTCCGTCCACCACGGCCTTTCCAAGACCCATTGCAACCTTCACCACTCCGTCCTCTGCCTCTTCGTGTCCTATAGGATAGAAGTTGAGCGAACGGGCTACGCCCGATAGCGTGGGGAAGAAATATCCGCTGTCCTCGCTTCCGCAGATCTCCTGGATAATGATGCCCATCTTCTCCTCCGATATCACGTTGCCGGTGGCCTGGATATAAGAACGGGAAGATGAATAATAAACGGAAGAGTACACGCTCTTGATTGCCTTTGACAGCAACCTGATCTGCTGGTCACGGTTGGCCGTGTGCGGGATCATATAAGTTGAATACACTCCCGCAAACGGCTGATAGTAAGAGTCTTCCAGAACGGAGGAAGACCTGATGGCCAGCGGCTTGTGGGAATATCTCAGGAAAACGCCAAGAGCGTCTATGAGTTCCTGGGGCAGACGTGAGGATACGAACTCCGACAGGATTTCCGTATCCGAAAGGTCTGAATTGATAACGTATTTGAGGCCGTTGTCCTGGATGAAACGGTCAAAGAATTCGGTGGTGATGACCATTGTGCGCGGCACCATCACGCGCACGTCCTCCCAGCGGTCGTACAGCTGGTAGCGCTGGAGGATCTGGTACATAAACGCAAGGCCGCGGGCCTTGCCTCCCATAGATCCCCTGCCCAGGCGGGAGAACCAGATGGCGTCGTTGAAAGAATCAGCGTCAAAGCTGGCCACAACGCCAAGGCCCTGATTTATTCGGTAGTCCTTGACCACGGAAATCAGGTTCTTGCGGTGCATTTCAATGGAGTCGTCCTTCTCCACGTCCATTGCGGCGAAGGCCTTGCTCAGGGAGAACAATCCCCTGGCCTTGAGCCACTTGGACATATAGTTGGTCTTTGCAAGGGTGCGCAGCTCGTCGTCTCCTATGGTCTTGATAATCCTTTCAAGACCAAGGAGGTCGCTCGCGCGTGCAATCTCATCGCCCGTAGTCCTGTTGTGCAGCACAAAGTCTCCAAAGCCGAACTCGGAGCTGATGTAGTCGCTGATGGCTTGCGTGAGGATCTTGGACTGCTTCATTACGAAGCCAACGCCAAGCTCGCGCGCCACCTCCCTCATACTCTCCTGCGAGGACTGCATCAAGATTGGCATCTTTGGATTGTCCGCGCGGATGAGCTTGCAGAGGTCCACGCCCGCATCAAGCTTCTCAGAGCTCATAGGATCCCCTTTATGCAGGACGAAGCCAATGTCGCTGATCACGCCCAGGAGGTTGTCCTTGTACTGGGAGTAAAGGGCGACGGCGTCTTCGTAATTTGTGGCAAGGAGGATCTTTGGGCGCGAGCGCTTGCGAAGCGCCTGCTGCTGCTCGTTGAGAGCCTCGCAGGCGGATTCGCTGTTCTGCTGCAGGATTATCTTGTACAGCATTGGAAGGTAGGTGGAATAATACCGCACGGAATCCTCAACCAGGAGGATTGCCTGCACGCCCACCTGAAGCACGTCGTGCGGGGCGTTGAGCCTGTCTTCCAACAGCTTTATGATTGCAATGATAAGGTCCGTGGAATTGTTCCAGCAGAAAACGTAGTCAAGGGCGGAGGAGTCAGCCTCCGATATCTGCCGGTAAATCTCCTTTGAATAGGAGCAAAGCAGGACTATAGGGGTCTGGGGGGCTATTGCCTTCATCTTCACGGAGAAGTCGAAGACATTGAGAGCGCCCACGTTGTACATTGTGATTACAAGGTCGAAGCTCTCCCCCTTTTCCGCCATTTCCAGGGCGTCCAGAGTGGATTCCGCCCTGACAATGGACGGCGGATTGCTCAAGTTCAGGTCAAGGTACTCGCTGGAGATCTTGGGCTCTATGCGTCCGTCCTCCTCCAGGGAAAAAGTGTCGTAGTTGTTACAAACCAGAAGGATCCGACGGATCCTTCTGGACATAAGTGAACTTGAGTCAACTGAATTGGCTACCATAGTGTTTTTTAAACCACACCCTGGTCTACCATTGCGTTGGCAACCTTGATGAAGCCGGCGATGTTGGCGCCCTTCACGTAGTTGATGTAGCCGTCTTCCTCCGTGCCGTACTTGACGCAGGCTGCGTGGATGTCTGACATAATCCTGTGAAGCTGGGCGTCCACCTCCTCCGATGTCCATTTCTGGCGGATGGAGTTCTGGCTCATCTCAAGGCCTGAGGTGGCTACGCCACCGGCGTTGGAAGCCTTTCCGGGAGAGTAGAGGATCTTTGCCTCGTGGAATACGGCAATTGCATCCGGCTCGCAAGGCATATTGGCTCCCTCGGTTACGCAATAGCAGCCGTTCTTTACCAGGAGGAGAGCCTCTTCCTTATTGACCTCGTTCTGGGTGGCGCAAGGCATTGCAATGTCGCAAGGGATGCTCCAAGGGCGCTCGTCCGGGAAATACTTGGCGTTAGGGTATTCTTTTACATATTCTTTAATACGCCCGCGGATAACGTTCTTGAGGCGCTTTACATAATTGATCTTTTCCTGGTCAATTCCGTCCGGGTCATAGATGAATCCGTTGGAATCCGAGAAAGTAACCACCTTTGCACCAAGCTGGGTGGCCTTTTCTGCGGCGTGCTGGGCTACGTTTCCGGAACCGGAGATAACCACTGTCTGGCCCTTGAAGGATTTGCCGCGGGTGGCGAGCATATCCTGGGCGAAGTAGCAGGCGCCGTAGCCTGTGGCTTCAGGGCGCAGGAGACTTCCGCCCCAAGCGAGACCCTTGCCGGTAAGTGTGCCGGTGAACTCGTCACGGAGACGCTTGTACTGGCCGAACATATAGCCAATCTCCCTTCCGCCTACGCCAATATCGCCGGCTGGAACGTCAGTGTCCTGGCCGATATGCTTCTGCAGCTCGGTCATAAAGCTCTGGCAGAAACGCATAACCTCATTGTCTGACTTGCCCTTGGGGTTGAAGTTGGATCCTCCCTTGCCGCCTCCCATAGGAAGGGTGGTAAGGCTGTTCTTGAAGGTCTGCTCAAAGGCGAGGAACTTGAGGATGCTGAGGTTTACGCTGGGATGGAAACGAAGGCCTCCCTTGTACGGGCCAAGGGCGCTGTTCATCTGAACGCGGTAACCTTTGTTGATCTGGATTTCTCCCTTGTCATCCACCCACGGAACGCGGAACATAATGACACGCTCCGGCTCTGCAATGCGCTCAAGAACTTTGAGTTCCTTGAGATAAGGATAAGCCTCGATGTAAGGAGCGACGCTTTCAACGACCTCCCTGACTGCCTGATGGAATTCCTTCTCTCCTGGGTTGTTGGCAATGATGTTTGCCATAAAGGATTCCACGTAGTTTTTTGTTGATTGTTCCATAAGATAATACACTTAAGATTTTAGTATCGTACAAATATAATAAAAACTATTCTTTGTTAAGCCGGTCAAGGACCTTTTTGTTCTGGATGGTGCCTATCAAGCCCAGGACGAACATTGCGCCGGGCAGAAGGGCCTTTTTCAGAGGCGGGTCGGTGTTGTCTATGTTAAGCACCCTGGACACCAGCCAAACAAGCCCAATGACGGCCACTGCCAGCCACAGCCACGCAAAGAGGCGTGTCTGTTTATACATCTTATCTTTTTGCTGATCTGCCATAGTTTCTATAGTTCAAGCGAATCTTCAATCTGTTTTGCGATGGCCTGCCAGTGGGCCTTGGTGGCGGCATCGCCGCCGCGGGCCTTGGCGGCCTTCTTGTGGATGTCAAGGAGCTGCGCCAGGAGCAGTGTGCGGCCATCGGCCATTGCATTGGCCGGGGCCTTCACTGCGTCAAGCGCAACGGTGACAAAGCGGCGCTGCACGTAGCGGCGGTAGCTGTCTACCGCGCCGCCTTTGTCCAGTTCCGCGAAGATCATCCCGCTGAGGTCGGAGATGTATTCCTGCGGGCTGTAGGTGCCGCTGAAGTCCTGGGAGAACTGGGCCATACGGTTCAGGCGGGCCATTTCCAGCAACTGTGACGTGCTTATGATGTTATCCACCTGGGTGTAGAGGTAGCTGTCCGGGCGGTCCGTAAGGTTATATACGTACGGAACGTCCACCAGCCAGGTTGGCTTCTTGAAGAGCTGCTGGTTCAGGAAATTGAGGGCGGCCTTCTGGCGGTCCTTTGGTACGGGCTCGTACTTGGGGCCGGCCTGCTCTATGCTCTTCTCAGTTATGAAGCGTCCGCCAATGTTGCGTGCAACGTGGCCCATATATCTGCCAAACTGGCTGAGCACTCCCTGGTACATCCTGGATACGTTGGCGTACATATCGGCCTCCTCCTTGTTCCACTCAGGAATCTGGGTGATGACCCTCTTGAGGTTCAAGAGGCCGTATTCGCTGGCCTTGACGGAGTCGTCGCCCAGATCTTCAGTCTGGGCGCGCGGGTCTCCGTCACGGCCCTCGCCGCCGAACCAGAGGCGCGGGTTCTCCGCCAGGCGCGCAATGATAACGTTGTTCCAGTATTTGTGGTCTTCTTTTACATCGTCAATATAGGTTGGCTTGTAGCCGAACTCAATTGCCCATTTGTCGTAGTCGCCAATGCGGGGGTAGAGGCCAGCCTTGCCAATTCCGTCTTCCGGCTGCGCCACGTAGTTGAAGCGGGCGTAGTCCATAATTGATACGGTGTGGCCATTCTTCTCAACCCATTCCTT
>JAEEGI010028124.1_pt1 | contig 10717 bp, 12 predicted proteins | sample 8958751 | NCBI WGS metagenome assembly JAEEGI01 (sample SAMN16246545, study PRJNA631951) | gut metagenome | biome: gut microbiome; feature: rumen; material: KS-attached | host: Bos | place: Iran: Karaj | collected 2018-10 | reverse complement strand
GGTTCCGATCATTTGACAGGATGCATTATATCATATAGATGTAAATAACTGACTGTTCTGAGAAAGGAGGAGCGTTATGCCATTTCTTTATGCAGCATTAAACTGTATGGAATCGTTCAGGAAACGGAAATATAAAGAGGAATCGATATAGATCCCTCTTTTTATGAAATGCATATATCCTGACTCAGATGAACTTATCCAGTTCCTGATCGACGATTGGATTGCGTTTTACCGAAGGATGGCGAAGCAGATCGCCTCTGGCCATGACCATCCGCACATTCCTCAAGGTATGAAGATCATCCAGCGGATTCTTATCCGTCACGATGAGATCCGCATCTTTTCCTTTTTCGATCGACCCTGTTACGGCATCGATCCCTGCCAGTTTCGCGTTGTTCAAGGTTGCGGTATAAAGGGCGAAACGGTTGTCGACACCGACATATTTCGTGAAGTAGACCAGTTCTCTCCAGAAATCATACTGCGAGATCCATGGACAGCCGACATCGTTTCCCAGACCCATAGGGATATTGTTTTTTAAAGCGGCTTTGCTGCAGTCGATGATCCCCCGGAAGACGAAGTCGCCGTTGAACTGCTCCACTTCGGAAGCGTTGGAAACCGAACGGTCAAACAGCGCATAAGGCAAAGCGGGAGACAGTGTCGTGATCAGGAAAGCGTTTCTCTTTTTGAACAGATCGATCGTTTCCTTATCCGGTTCCGCTCCGTGCTCGATGGAGTCGACCCCATTCTGCAAGGCGGCTTTCACGCCTTCGCTGGATTCCACGTGGGCTGCGACTTTGTATCCCAACTCATGGGCATAGTCGCAGATTTCCCTGATGAGTTCCGGGGCCATTTTCATTTCGCCTGGCGTTCCTTTTTCTTTGGCGTCCAAGACTCCGCCTGTGATCATAACTTTCACCAGATCGGCTTTCTTTGCCTTCAGATGATCGATGTGCTTCTTTGCTTCCTCGAAGCCGTGGGCAACGATCGCCACCGAACCTGCCATATGTCCGCCCGGGACCGAGATCCCTTCGTTCGAACAAAGGATACGCGGTCCGCTGTATTTCTTCGCGTTGATCTCATCCCTTACTCTGCTGTCGAGATCCTTCAGCCCGCCCACCGTACGGATGGTCGTTACGCCGCTGTTCAGTTCGATCCGGGCAAAGTTCTTTACCATCCTGTATGCGATGTTCGCGGTCAGGGGATTGGAGAACAGCAGGTTGACCAGCTTCGTATTGTCGCGCTGCTTCTTCTGCGGCTTTCCGTTGCCCGCCAGATGGACATGCATATTGATGAGACCCGGAAGCAGATATTTTCCTTCCAGATCGATGACTTCATATCCGGTCAAGTCGCGATCACTTTCGACGATGTCTTCGATCTTTTCCCCGTTTACCAGAACGGTTTTGTTCAGGATGGGTTCCATTTCTTTCGTGCCGTCCAGAATGATTCCGTTAATCAATGCATATTTCATGATATGTACCTCTTCTGTCGATTCTATCTTAACAGAAATCACAAGAAGAACGGAATGTTATAATGGATACATGGCATCAAGTAAAGAATTTCTCGATTATGTCCTGGAACGTCTGGGCGATGAATCGGATCTGTCCTGCCGCCCGATGATGGGGGAGTATGTGATCTATGCGCAGGGGAAAGTCGTCGGCGGCATCTATGACGACCGTTTTCTTCTGAAGAAGACAAAAGGCGCTGTGGAACTGTTAAAGGATATAGGAAACATCCAGACGGCGATCCCTTACGAAGGAGCCAAAGAAATGCTGGCGGCAGACATCGATGACAGGGAACTTACCTGCCGCCTGATCGAAGCGATCGTGAACGATCTGCCGGAACCGAAAAAGAGAAAATAAAACTGTCTCCGTAAGGAGGCAGTTTTTACTGATGTACGTTAAATCGTTTTTATTCCGCTGCGGCCTTTTTTCTGCCGGATACGATTCCCAGCAGCAGCAAGACGGCTCCCGCGATCGCCGCATAGATCCCCAGCGTCGAGAAACGGTTCAGGAAGACATTGACGAGATCCGGGACGAGGAAGGACAGGCCGTTTCCCGATTCGGTCATGACCTTCATCAGGTAATCGGTCAGTTTAAGAGAATAAGACTTGCTTAAGAAAGCGGCGGCGCCTGAAAGCAGCAGCGCGATCCCCGCGAAAGGAAGGGCTGCCTTCTTGCCGATCAGCAGCATCAGCAGCAGGATCGTTCCCGCCACAGCCAGACAGATGTAGGTCAGGCTGCCATTCAGCGCTTTTCTCAGCAGCGACAGAACGGTAGGAAAAACGCCGGATACGGTATCTTCATAGGAAGGCAGGCAGGAATACAGTTTCGGAGCGATATGGCTGGAGATGCTTCGAAGCAGCGTGGCGTTGGCCTTGTCGATATCCATCTTTTCATCGGAGAAGCCCTGATCATGGATGTAGGCATAGACTTCCTTCAGCAACGTTTCATTCAGCGTCTGCTGGGCGATGGTTTCATAGGTCTGACCCTCGTCCTTCAGACAGTCGATATAATTCAGGAAATGCTCATCGAAGATCTCGCCGATCTTGTTTTCGATTGCATGATAAAGCCCGTTTCTGATCGTTGCGGATTCTTTGCCGGTACGCAAGAGATAGGCGAACGTATCCAGCTGGTCGATATCCAGACTGCAGAAGTAACCCTGCATTCTCAGGACATCCAGCACGGATCTGTATTTTGTCGTGATCGTTTCCAGCAGCAGGGGTTCCATCTTGGTCCAGACCCGCTCGTTCTTGACGTTCTTGTAGGTCATGGTCTTGTTCGGACTGATGATATTGTCCGCGACAGCCGTCTGCGTATAACCCCTGCCGAAATCTTCGGCGACCGGATTCAGGGAAGTATAGGCGTATTTCTCATCCTGCAGGCTCTCGACATAGGCAAAAGCGCCATTGTGGCAGATCACGGCATCGTCTCCCGAGACATTGACCGCCAGAGCGACCTGCGGTTCGATGACCTGTTTCAATCCGTCATAGATGCCGACCGTTTCGACATCTTCCGGCAGATATTCATATCCCAGGATCTTCTCTCCGGTCCGGATCTCTTTGACAAGCGAAGCCAGATCGTCTCTCTGAAAGATCTGCGATGCGTTGAACAGCAGGCCTGCGCAGAGGATGCTGACAGCAAGCAGCAAGGAAAGGAACAGTGTTCCGATGATTTTTGACAGTTTCATAGCTGGTACCTTTTTAATCATCATAACACAGTTGTTTCAGGTATGAACCTTATAAAAAGAACCATATTTTAATAAACAAATATAAATAATATAAAATATATCAATTTATGTAATATAATCATTGGTATACAACTGTTTGTATAAGGAGGACGAGAAGATGCCTGAATTCAAATACGAAATCAACGAGAAGGTCGCTCTGCTGAGCGAGAACGGCGATTACACTTGCGAAGCGAATGTCATCACGTACGGAACGGGAAGACCGAAGCTGGATATCCGCAAGTGGAACCGTGCCGAAGACAAGATGCAGAAGGGTATCACTTTGAACAGAGCGGAAGCGGAAGCGCTGTTTGAGGCTTTGAAGGAGTTTGATTTTAACGCTTTAGGTTAATGATTTTCAGTGCCTGACTACATCATGAAAAACAGAAACGTTGACAATGATCGGCATGCCTATATGATCATGTGCCATAACAATTTTGACCAGTTATGTAGATTGCTGAAACTTCTTGATGATGCCCGCAATGACATCTACATTCATGTCGACATAAAAAGCCGGGATGTTCCTTACGACAGGATCAAAGACAGTCTTAAATGTGCCCGGCTGTTTTTTGTTCGCAGAATCGATATTGTGTGGGGCGGTTTTTCGTATGTCAGGTGTTATTGTATTCTGCTGAAAGCGGCGACAAAAACCAAACACACTTATTACCATATGCTGTCAGGCGTCGATCTTCCTTTGAAGAGTCAGGACGAGATCCATGACTTCTTCAGAAATAATGCCGGTAAAGAATTCATTACGTTTGATTATCGATCTAACCGGAATAAAAAACTTTTGCACAGAGTAAAAACTTATCATTTTTTACAAGAGATCATAGGAAGAAAAAAAGGGAAGCTGTATGATAAGCTGCGCATCTTGGAAAAGAAATTGATTCGACTTCAGAACAGACTCGGAGTGGATCGATCATCTGGGAAAATGACATATTATAAGGGCAGTGGCTGGTTTAGTATCACAGATGAGTTCGCCCGATATGTACTATCTAGAAAAAAAGATATAAACAGAATGCTTCGTTTTACATTAAATCCTGATGAATTTCTGATGCAGACGCTGATCATGAATTCAGATTTCAAGAAAAACCTGAGTCCGATCAACACAAGATATATCGACTGGAATCGTACTGAAAACAATGGCGGGAGTCCTCATACATTCACGATTGAAGATTATGATGATCTGATTAGTTGCGATCGGCTTTTTGCGAGGAAATTTGATGAGAGAAAAGATAACGAGATCATTCTGAAGATCTGTGATCATGTTCAAAAGAAACAGGATCATGAATGTTTAGACAAGCAGCAGCAATAGCTGCTTTTTGTTTTGTATCAGGAAGCATAAACGGGAAGATTCTATATTATAATGAATATAATAAGAGGCCTATCATGAAACAATACATAAGAACGAAACTGACTTTTACAGGCGAGCCGGACAGGATCAGGGAAATCACGGAAGAGCTCGGGACAAAACAGGATCCGATCCGTTTCGAACGGATACTTCCTTTAGGGGGAGAGGATCCCGCTGGGAAATGGGGAACGGAAGCGGAATGCGAAGAGACCGATCTGATCGTTTACCGGAATGGAACGAAGGCGGAATATTCGTTCGATACCGTGAAAACGATGCCTCTTCCGATCTATCGGAAACTGGCCGAAATCTATCCCGATGTGCAGATCACGATCGATCATGCGTCGGAAGATTACGGAAACGGCTGCGGAAGGCTGGAATCTCCTGCCGGAAGCAGCGAGCTGACAGAAACCGAAATCGACGATCCCTTCGTGTTTGCCTGCGATGTCTGGGAGATCGACCCGGAGGAAGAGATGGCCGAAGAGATGATCAACTTTTACGAGGAATAGAACTATGGCAATGAAACGATTTGTTACAGACGAGGGCGTCGTTCTGGGAACGGCGCAGGTTCCGGAAGATTATGAGATCGAAGCGACGTATGAGGCGCTGTGGCGTTCCGAGATAGTCCCGCAGTATTATGCGTTCAAGGCTACCAGGAACGATCACAGGATCTTTATGGCGGCCTATTCGAAGGAACTTTTCCATGAGATCAAGAATCCTTTCCTGAAAGGAATGATCAAGCTGGCGGATGCGACCGTGACCTCAGGATATCAGAAATTCGTGGAACCCCATGACTATCTGGTTTCCGAAGCCAACCGGATCGCAGGCGTTCCTTTGACGCTCGTGGCGAAAACGAAACTGCCCAGCCCGATCGGCAGGGATCCAAACAGGGCGAGAGTCTTGCTGGAAAACGATATCCATGCTTTCGGGACGCTGGTGGAAATACAGCCGGAACGGGTCAGTGAATATACGGATTCGCCATTGTACCGTTTTACGGGAGAACTGAATGGAAGCGATGTCACCGTCCTGTGCGGCATGGATTACGAAGGAGCGGAGCTTGCCTATACCAGACCGGTATTCAGCGGTCTCATCAGCAAGGCGAAGGAACGCAAGAACGGTCCCGGCGCCTTCGGCCACAGCACAAAACACGTGGATCACATCATGTTCGGTCCGCAGTATCTGTATTTCTGCATGTGCTATGCGGATGCGGAAGCCGATGCCCAGCGCGATTTCCTGACTTTCATCAATTCGATCGTACCGGATCCTTCGCTGCAGGAAAGAGAGAACCGGCTGATCGCTTCCAAGTTCCAGAAGATCAGCGAACAGATCGCCCGCAACAACGCGATCACCCAGCAGAACCTGCGCAATCTGCAAGCCAATCAGCAGCGTCTGCAGCAGACCTTGCGGGACAATGCCAATGCGATGTCGGATATGATCATGGATTCCTGGAATCAGAAGATGGCTTCCGATGACCGGATCTCCCAAGCGCGCAGCGAGGCGACCATGGGAGTCAATACCTATACCAATTCCTATGGTCAGAATGTGGATGTGAGCGTAGTGGCGGACCATGTGTATGAAAACGGCCATGGGGACGTCTTTGGGGTTTCGGGCAACGAACTTGACCAGGATGTGCTGAACCAGCTGAACTGGAAAAAGCTGGATAAATAAAGAAAGAGGATCGTATATGGATTTTGATGAGAACTATTGTATCGAAGCGTTTCAGCGCTTGCTGAAGGTCGACAGTACCACGGGACAGTATGAAGAGATACAGAAACTGATCTGCGAGATGATCGAAGAGCTCGGCTACAGTTACGAACTGACACACAAAGGCGGCGTGATCGCCGATCTGGGCGGGGAGGGGAATCCCCTGGTCGTATCGGCACATCTGGATGATATCGGTCTGATGGTGCGTCATATCAATGCGGACGGTACGCTGAACGTGTGTTCGGTAGGAGGCTTGTATCCGTTCTATTGTGTGACGGAGAACGTGAATGTCCATACCCGTGACGGGAAGGTCTATACCGGATCGGTCTGCCGTATTCCGAATTCCATCCATGTCACGGAAGAAGAACTGCGGGATGCGCTTCCGGATTTCCGCAAGAATGTCTGTGTCGTACTGGATAGCGATGTCAAGAATGCGGAAGATGTCCGCAGACTGGGGATCGAAACAGGCGATTTCATCGGTCTGGAACCGCGTTTCACGATGGCAAACGGCTATCTCAAATCGCGCTTCGTGGACGACAAGGCCTGTGTCGCCGTCCTGCTGGCGGCGATGAAGGAACTGAAGGAACGCGGAACGAAACTGAATCGTAAGATCTATGCCTACTTTGCGATGTATGAAGAGATCGGCCATGGCACGACCTGGCTGCCGGAAGGGGTGAAAGACTTCCTGGCGCTGGATATCGCGCCGGTCGGTCCGGATCAGAATTCCGATGAACGCAAGGTGTCCGTCTTTGCGAAAGATTCCCGCTTCCCGTATCACGATGTCATGACCAACGAGATCAGGGAATGCGCCATCAAGGCAGGGATCGACTATGTCATGGATGTCTTTACGCCTCACTATGGAACGGATGGCGATGCGACGGTCCTGGCAGGCTACGATATCCGGCATGCGGCCATCGGCCCGGGTACGGCGAATTCTCACGGCTATGAGCGTACCCACATCGATGGATTGAAGAATACGTATCTGTTACTATTGGAATATATGATGCGATAAACAGGAAAGGGGATAACATATGTTTAACAACGCGCGTATCGATAAAGAATACAGGAAAGCGACGACGTCCGTCATCATCGGCGTCATCTTATGCCTGCTGGCAGTATTCGGACTGCTGATGGCAGGGATCAAAACGGCGCAGGCAGTGAAGAACGCGGATCATCTGAACAGTTATATCGTTTCTTATGGCGATGACCGCAAGGACCGTATCGCCTATCTCGATACGACAGGGTTCTATCAGGTCGCGACCTATGGCGATGATCTGGGATACTATATAGCTTACGATGATGATTTCTACTACATCATTTCCATCAAAGAAAAAGACTGGGATTATTTCGCGAAGCAGTTCGACGATCAGGAAGAGATCCGGATCTGGGGCTATACGGATGAGATCCCGGCCGAACTGAAATCGTTCGCGATCGATTCTCTGAACGAGGACTATCCGGACGCGAATGTGACGCTGTCGGATTTCGAGGATATTTTCGGCGATCTGATGCTCAGGGCGGCCAGAACCGGTTCGGTCAAAGGATTCGGCGGCTGGTACAATCTTACTCCGTGGTACCTTGTCCTGGCCTTCTTCGGAGCGCTGTTCGGGTTCATGTTCCTGCTGATCGGACTGAATACCCGCAAGAGCTTCAGAGTCCTGAAACAGGATGAATTCGGCGGAAATGCGATCCTTGACGAGATCAACGCTCCCGACACGGTAAGCTTCGACAACGATTCCATCTATCTGACACAGAACTATCTGGTCAATACCAAAGGTTCCATCAGTCCGGTCAGATATGAAGACATCTTCTGGATGTATGTGACGAGCCACCGTACCAACGGCATCCATGACTACGACTATGTGAATGTCGTTACCAAGGATGGAAGGAACATCAACTGTTTCAATTCTCCGGCATTCGGCAAGAAGAAGAGCGAAGCGACTCAGAACAATCATACGGAACTGATGAACGCGCTGCTGGAACGCAATCCGGATATCCGCGTGGGCTATGTGCAGGAGAATATCGAAGCCTATCAGGAACTGCTGAAGGATCTCAAGAACAAAAAGAAAGCAAACGATATCGATATCTGATCTAATCGATACAGGAGCCGATCCGTATGAAACAAAAGATGAAAGCTCTTGGCAAGTCTCTGTTTTATGCCGTTCTGATCTTCCTGCTGACGCTTCTGGGAGAAAAACTGCAGGCAAAGCGGACAGGCAAGCCGTTTGCCCCGGAATGGATCCCGGACATCGTCATTGCGATCGCGATCGGGATCGGCATCTATCTGATCGAACGGAAGCAGAAGCAGCAGTACAAGAAAAAGAAAAAATACGATAGAAGATAAAGAAACGACCCTCGCGGGTCGTTTTCTACAGACGTTTCAGGATCTTCTCGATATCATCGACGGTCATCGTCCCATAGGTGTTTTTTACGGAACCGTTGTCGGTATAGCGCGGAAGCATCGCCTTGATTTCTTCTTCGCAGAGATGGATCTTCGTTTCAGGAAGCAAGGAAAGGATCCGTTCTTTCATCTCCTCTTTATCGATCTGTACGGCTTCGAAGAATTCTCTTGCATATTCCGGATGCTTTTCGTATTCGTAATCCAGCAGATCGTTGGTAAATAGCGCGCAGGCGAAACCGTGCAGCAGGTGATACCGTTCGGTGAAATAGTAGCCAAGGGTATGACAGAAGACCGTGCCCGTGGTATTGATCGCCAGACCGCCCAGGATGGAAGCGTCATAGATGGCCTCGCGATCCTCGGCAGTAAGCTCCCGACGATCAGCCAGCAGTTTCAGCTTCGGATAGAGCATCCTCACGCCTTGGATGGAATATGCCCGGGAAATATCGTTGGCATTATTGTTGAAGTAGGATTCCAGAAGATGGGCCAGGGCATCGATGGCTGTCGAGATACGGACATGTTCCGGCATGGAGACCGTATAGTCCGGATCGCCGAAGGCGTATCTGGCATAAAGATCGTCGTTGTGGATCGATTTCTTGATGCCGTCTTTGTTGGTCATGACGGAGACATAGGTCACTTCGGAACCGGTCCCTGCCGTGGTACCGATCAGGACCAGCGGGATGGGTTTATTGTTCCAGGTCTGCCGGTAGATCAGCTCTTCGGTCAGTTCGGGATTCGCGGCAACCACCGCCGCCGTCTTGGAAGCATCCAGCACGGAACCCCCTCCGACCCCCACGATAAAATCTGCTTCGAAGTCATTGGCGTCCCTTCCTGCTTCGATGCAGGAAACGACGGTCGGATTCTGGCTGATCTGGTCAAAAACGGCATAGCCGATCCCGTATTCCTTGAAAATATCCAGCAGATCATCCAAAGCGCCCGAGAGTCTGCCTGAGCTTCTTGAAGTGATGATGTACGCTCTTTTTCCCAGTTTGTTGAAAACGTCCTTGTGTTTCTGTAAGATACCGATCCCGGTCAGGATCCTGGTAGGCATATAGTGTTTCATAATCATGTTTCCTTTATAATTAAATTATAGATTATCTAACGTAATACAAGGAGTCAATATGCTGATAAGAAACGAAGAAAGAACCATTAAAGAAAGAATTGCGATGCGTGAGGGACCGGGGAAGGTCATCGTCAAGGATGTCTGTCCGAAGGAAGAACTGTATGAGAAGGGAAGGCTGTATGCCGAGCTGACGCTGAAGCAGAACTGCGGCGTCGGATTCCATCTTCATGAAAACGAGGAAGAGATCTTTACGGTGATCAAAGGTCAGGCGATCTATAATGATGACGGCAATGAGTACGTGATCCATGCGGGAGACACCGTCATCTGCAAAGACGGACAGAGTCATGCGATGACCAATGTCGAAGAAGAAGACTGCATCGTCATGGCGCTTATCTTATTCAAATAAATCATGAACGGACATCGGAACAGCACGCGGATCATCAGGAAACTGATGTTCCGTCTTTTGCCGGTACAGATATTGCTTTCTCTGGTCGGCGCGATCAACGGAATCGTTTCCGGCTATTTTGCGAGCAATTATGTCGGCATCGACGCAATGAGCGCCGTAGGTCTGTACAGCCCGCTGAATATGATGCTGGGAGCGATCTATACGATCCTGGCGGGAGGCTGTGCGATCATCTGCGGCAAGTATCTCGGCTCGAACCAGCAGGACAGACTGCAGGAAGTCTTTTCTTTGGATCTGATGCTGAGTGCGGCGATCTCGCTTGTCTTTGTTGCGGCATTTGCGGGCATGAGCCTGTTCGATCTGACCGGAATCTTCACGAAAGATGCGGTATTGCGTCCTATTTTCAACCGCTACCTGCTGGGTCAGGCGATCGGCCTGCTTCCGCTGTTTCTGGGCAACCAGCTGCCGGCATTTCTTTCCATGGAAAACAAAGGAAACCGCACGATGCTGGCGAGCCTGGTCTATATCGCGGTCAATGTCGTTCTGAATTTCGTTTTCCTTCAGGTCCTGCATCTGGAGGAATTC
>JAEEGI010028121.1_pt1 | contig 10717 bp, 14 predicted proteins | sample 8958751 | NCBI WGS metagenome assembly JAEEGI01 (sample SAMN16246545, study PRJNA631951) | gut metagenome | biome: gut microbiome; feature: rumen; material: KS-attached | host: Bos | place: Iran: Karaj | collected 2018-10 | reverse complement strand
TTCCCGCTCTGGACCTGGCCCGACTGGGTTCCCCTCGTGGGCGGAGACATCTTCTTCGAGCCGGTGTTCAACTTCGCGGACAGCTGTGTCACGGTGGGCGCGATCTACCTGATCCTGTTCCAGTGGAAATTCTTCTCGAAGGAAGAGTAAAATTCAGGACAAAGTCTTATCTTTGCCCCTCAAATGGAGGTGTGGCCGAGTGGTCGATGGCGGCAGTCTTGAAAACTGTTGGGCGGCAACGTCCCGGGGGTTCGAATCCCTCCGCCTCCGCTTCATGATCCGCAAACTCATCGGCATTGTCAGCGCCCTGTTGGCCTTTGCGTCGCTTGCCGGCGCGCAGCAAATGGGGGAGCGGTTCGTTTTTACGCCCCAGTCCACCGCGCAGGCCCAGTTCGCCGGGTACTACGTCGCGCTGGAACAGGGATTCTATGCGGATGAAGGGCTGGATGTCGTGATCGCCCATCCCTATACCACCGCCTCCGCCGTGGACAATATCCGGACGGGCGTCTGCCAGGCGACCATCCTGCCGCTGTCCCTGGCGATGCGGACCATCGACGGAGGCCTTCCCCTCGTGAATATTCTCCAAACCTCGATGAACAGCGCGACGGTCATCATTTCCCGCTGGGGAGACGATCCGCTGACGCTCAAGGGGGCGAAGGTGGCCGCTTTCCGGGCCGGTTTCGGCCAGCTGGCCCGCAGCTTCGCCGAGATGGAAAACCTGGATTATGAATGGATCATGGCCGCCTCGGTCAAGAACGTCTTCATCTCCGGCGCCGTCGACGCCACGTTGGCGCGGAGCTATGACGAGTACTACCAGCTCCTCCAGACGCGCATCATCCAGCCGGATAAGGGCATCTACCGGTTCGAGGACCACGAGTACAATATCCAGCAGGAAGGCGTGTATGTGACGCGGGAATACTATGAGACCCACCGGGCGCAGGCCGAGGCTTTCGCCCGGGCCAGCCGCCGGGGATGGGAATGGGCCGACAAGAATCCGGAGGAAACGCTGGAGCTGGTGATGCGGTATGTCCGGGAGTTCCGCATCTACACGAACCGGACCCTGCAGGAGCTGATGCTGAAGGAGGTCATCCGCCTTCAGCATGACCACGAATCGGGGGAGAAGGAGTTCCGCCTCCGCCCCGACATGGTGGACAAGGCCGACGAGATGATGGAGAAGGCCGGGATGCTGAAACGGAGAATCACCTGTGAGGACCTGCTGCCATGAGGAAACTGATCGACTCCTTCCGCCGCTCCTTCTCGGCGCGCCTGAGCCTCTGGGTGGTCAGCTTCGCCGCCCTCGTCTTCCTGGCGGCGATGTCTTATTTCTTCCTGGTGTCCCGACAATTTGTCCGGGAGGAGGCCATCCTCCGCGCCACCCAGGTCGTGGAGAATTCCGTCCTCCGGCTGAACAGCATCCTGGAGGATGTGGAAATCTCCGCCGACAACCTGGAATGGCTGGTCTATCGCCATCTGGATGAACCCGAAGCGATGATGGAATACACCCGCACCACGGTGCAGAGCAATCCGGTCCTGTCCGGATGTTCCATCTCTTTCGAGCCGGACTATTACAAGGGCCATCACTATTATTCCGCCTATTCGGGCTATATCGGCGGCACGCTGCAGACCGAGCAGGAGGGCGACGAGGACTATCAGTACTTTTACCTGGACTGGTACCTTCAGCCCAAGCTCCTGAACCAGCCCTGCTGGACCGAACCCTACAGCGACTGGGAACAGGATGATGCCGAAGACCGGCAGACGCAGCGGATGGTCTCCTACTGCAAGCCGCTGACGACCGCCGACGGGTACATCGGCGCCATCTCGCTGGACATCTCCCTGAAATGGCTGTCCGACAACCTCTCGTCCGTAAAGCCCTATCCGCACTCCTACAGCATCCTGATCAGCCGCGGTGGCACGTACCTGGTGCATCCGGATCCCGACAAGCTCTTCTACCAGACCATCTTCACGGAGGGCCTCATCACGCCGATGCCCGAGCAGGACGAACTGGGAGAGAGCATGCTGAAGCTGGATGCCGGTTACCGGCGGCTGGAGATTGACGGAAAGCGCAGCTATGTCTTCTATACCCCCCTCAAGGCGACGGGCTGGAGCATGGCCATCGTCTGTCCCGAACGGGACATCTTCGGCCGGTTCAACCGGCTCCGGGGGCTGATCACGACAATCGACATCCTGGGACTGCTCCTGCTCTTCTTCTCCTGCTTCCGGGTCATCCGGAAGACGCTGCAGCCGCTCAGCGACCTCGCCCGGCAGGCGGAGGACATCGCCTCCGGCCATTTCGACACCGTCCTTCCGGAGAATACGAAGCCCGATGAGCTGGGCACCCTGTCCCGTTCCTTTGCGGACATGCAATCCTCCCTGGTCACCTATATGGATGAACTGCAGCGGACGACCGCCAACAAGGTCCGGATCCAGGGCGAGCTGCAGATAGCCCGGGATATCCAGATGGGCATGATCCCGCAGGTGTTCCCGCCGTTCCCGGAGCGGAAGGACATCGACCTGTACGCGTGCATGGTGCCTGCCCGGGAAGTGGGCGGCGACTTGTACGACTATTTCATCCAGGATGGCCGGCTGTATTTCTGCATCGGCGATGTCAGCGGCAAGGGGGTGCCGGCGAGCCTGTTCATGACCGTCGCGCGGAACCTGTTCCGCGCCACCGGCCGGCAGGGGCTGCCGCCGGCCGACATGGCGCACCGGATCAATGAGATCCTTTCCGACGGAAACGAGCAGCTGATGTTCGTGACGATGTTCATCGGCGTCATCGACCTCCGGACCGGGGACCTGGAGTTCTGCAACTGCGGGCACAATCCGCCGGTCGTCCTCCGTCGGGACGGGAAGCCCGTCTTCCTCTCCTGCCAGGCCAATACCTCCCTCGGAATCCTCCGTGATGCGAAGTTCGAAGGCGAGCGGGTGACCGGTTTCAAGGATACGCCGCTGTTCCTGTACACGGACGGCTTGAACGAAGCGGAGAATCCGGAGCATGAAATCTTCGGCTCCGACCGTCTCCTCGCCGTCCTGGGCGAGCCCTATACCGATGCCGAAACCGCCGTCAAGCGCATGCAGTCAGCCATCGCCGACCATGTCGCCGGGGCCGATGCCAGCGACGACCTGACGATGCTGTGCGTGGAGATTAAAGAATAGCGGGTGGGAATGAACCCGGGATTCCGGCTTCGCCGGCATCCCTGACCGCTCGCCGCGGGGCCCTTGCAACCAGATTGCAGCCCACGACCTGACGGTCGTTCGTGCTGTTTCGGTATACGCCGTCCGTGAGCAAGCTCCCGTCCGTCGCATACCAAAACAGCCCGGCGCTAAAGCGCGGGGCTGCAATTGGTTGCGGTGAGGAAGGGATTATGTCGCAAGTTTCGTATTAGGAAATATGATTACTTTATGGGTTGATAATCAATAATATAATATACCATAAAGTTTCTTGTGATTTCCTTTGATTACTCAAAAAGTGTGTGTAAATTTGCGTGTGTAAATATTAAGACCTCTCACAATGGCAGTAAAATTCTATCTATTCCCACGCCCGGATAAAAGGGGCGAATGCCCGATAAGGGTAAGTATAAGCATCCGAGGGACGAGGCTGATAAGTACAGCGGGTTTCAGCATCGCCCCAGGAAAGTGGAATCAGCCCGATAAATATAGCAAAGAGTTGGCGAGTGTCAAGAAAGGCCACAACAATGCGGATGGTGTTGCATATAACATTATCAACGCGCGGCTAAAGAAGATAGATTCCCACTTTGCGAGTTATGAAATAGGGTTGGATCACAAACCATCGATAGAGGAGCTTGCAGACCAATTGGCCGCTATCAAGGGGAAAACCAGGAAAGGAGCCGATACCGAAACCTCCGGCCTTTCTCCGGTTCTTGTCGCTTTTGATGAGTTTATAAAAGAGGAAAGCAGGAACAACCAATGGACGGATGGCACAATGCAGTGCTGGCACGCATTCCGAGGGCATCTGGAGAAACAGGAGTTTGCAAGGTTTACCGACATCAACGAGGCCGGAATGGCAAGGTTCATTGACTATCTGCGCCTACAAAAAGGGATGGGAGAGAACACGGTTCAAAAACACTACGGGAATCTTATGTGGTTCTTGAATTGGTGTGTTCGGAAGGGCTATTGCAAGGACGATACTGTTCATCGGTATAAGCCGAAGTTTAAAATCGTAGATAAGCCCGTTATTTTTCTTACCCGGGACGAATTGCTCACATTGTACCGATACAATGTTCCGGCGAACGGGACACTTGTCGAATTGAAGAACCAGGCCGGGGAGAGTTATAAAAAACGGGTGGAAGATGCTTCCGCCCTGGAAAAGACACGGGACCTTTTCTGCTTTTGCGCGTTTACTTCGTTGAGATATTCCGATATGGCAAAGCTGAAGAAAACCGATAGAGTTGGGGATACAATTATCGTAACGACCAAGAAAACAAGCGATGCTTTGCGGATAGAACTGAACGATTATTCCGCTGCGATTCTTGACAAATATCAAGATAGGGATTTCCCCGGAGGGCTTGCCCTGCCTGTAATCAGCAATCAAAAGATGAACGATTACATCAAGGATCTGGGCGAGTTATGCGGTTTCACTACACCCATTCCAAGAACAGTTTTCCGTGCCGGTAAACGGGTGGACGAAACAAGGCCGAAATGGGAGTTGCTTGGAACACACGCAGGGAGAAGGACATTTATATGCTTTGCACTTTCGGCGGGAATTCCTCCCCAGGTGGTTATGAAATGGACGGGGCACTCGGATTATAAGGCGATGCGGCCATATATTGATATAGCCGAATCCACCAGGGCCGATGCGATGAAGAAGTTTAATCTTTTGGAGGAGAAGAAATGATGCAGGAGTTTTCTTTTTTGGAGGCCGTTGAGTTTGACTTGGGCAGTAACCCCTTTGCCGTAAGATCGAAAACGGATTCCGTTTTCAATCAGCCATACAAAGCAATAGTTGATATCCGGCTGGCCGAGTATCGAACCCAGTTGGCCGCAACAGCTTCCGCAGTCCTACAACGCACGGCAAGGATAAGGGCATCTGAATTATCCGGACATTATGCTACCGCCCTACGATACGAACAAATGCAGGGCAACAAAGATGCAACCGATAGAAAGCGGATTGCGGCACTTTGCGCTCTCTCTGCTGGCTTTATTGCCGCCTCGATAGTGGAATATACCGACAGGAAAATAACGGGGTTTATAGAGGCTTTTACGCCCTCCCTCCAGCAAGAAGATATTGAACGCCTCGCGGCGTCTGCAGAATCCCAGGGGATAACCGATGCTGTCACATTCCGGGAGCAATACATTAAGGCGCCGGCCCTTGTCATCTCGCCAAAGGAAACGATATTTCAAAACGCCCGCGCCGTTGCCATGTTGAAGAAGATGCAGGATGCTGGGATGCTGGATGCCGAGTTTCAATGGCGGGGAAGGGCTACGAATTACAAGAAAGCGGCATACGCAAACCATATCGCAGGAATGGCGCACCTGGGGCGTTGCTGGCCTAAACTATTTGCAGACCTTTGGCCGGACATATCACCTCGGCAACTGTCAAGGGGATTGAATGAGGCCCAGCATTGTGATTTCTCAAAAGAACAAGATTCGGTTTTCAAATAGTCCACACCCACAGGGTTACTATACGGACAATACGGATTTTACGGACAATGATACGGACTATCCGCATTGTCCGTTTCTTTTTGGTTTCCTTGCGGCTACCTTCGCGATATGGTTGTAAAACACACCAAGGGACTGCAAAACCTTGTTGTGGGCCGGAGGGTAAGAAACCGAATTGCAGCGACCTCCCAACCTCCCGGCCAGGCCTCCCATTTCTAAAACTATATCGGAATGGCCAAAGACTTTCTTCGTGATGTGGGGCTGGAATATGAAACCCCTATCGCAATGCTCACAATCGGGCAGCTCGTTGATGTGTTGCAGAAGGTGCAACCCCAAGAAACGCCATCCAAACCCAAAGAGTATATCTATGGGTTGCGAGGGATCATGTTCCTTTTCGGTGTTTCGCACAAGACCGCGCAGATGTACAAGAACACTTTTCTTGCACCCGCTTGCGACCAGGTTGGGCGAACCATCATTATTGACCGGGACAAGGCCGTAGAACTATTTGAACAAACCGGGAGGAAATGTGATGAGTACGGATTATAAGAAAACCGCCCCCAACATCCCTGCTGAAAGCGGTTGTGGTACATTAAGTACCTCTCACGGCAACAAAGGTAGCGAGATTCTTCCGCAAATGCAAGATTTCCTATGCCAGAGGGCCATCGTCTTTTATGCTTTTTCCGCTGCAACGGCAGAAGGAAAGACTATCCGGCAGGTCGCAGCCGAAACGGGACTGAGTGAGGATGCCGTCCGAAACCGGGTTTCCGAACTCCAGGAAGCAGGGAAGCTTTGGAGTTGTGGCCGACACAACGAGCCGGAAACCGGAGAAACGGCATTGTTTCTTACGGCTAATTCCACTATATGTGTGGGGTACTTTGTCCGGCTATGCGCGGATGTGATGAACAAGTTAAGCGTAATCGGCCAATGCGATCTATTGAAAGCCATTTCCGATTATGTCCTGGACAACGCAACGGAAATAGATTTCTTTGCGAGAAATAAGGGCAGATTTGCAGCTTGCGACAATCGGAAGTTGCAACAGGTATGGGACGAGGAAGTGAAACCGAGAATTGATAAGGAGGTATAACAATGGACGAGAATACCAAGAAAAAGGAATCCTTTGTCTTTTACCGGAGTTTTGCGGATTCTATCAATTACCTCCCTGCCAACTTGCAGTTACCACTCTACAAGGCCATAACGGCCTATGCTCTTGACCTTGAGGTGCCGGATTTCGGTAACTATGAGGACAAGTTCGTTTTGGAGGCACTTTGGGCCGGGATAAAGCCGCAGTTGGACGCCAACTATCAGCGATACCTCAACGGATGCAAGGGAGGCGCACCGAAAGGAAGTCGGAACAACCCCAATGGTCGCAGAGGAAAGGGAACTAACCAAGAACTAACCGAAAACAAATCTAATGATAATGTAAATGTAAATGATAATGTTAATGAGGGTGCAGGGGGGCACCGCCCAGCACCCCGGCCTAAAAAAACATTTGTCATTCCTACATTGCAGGAAGTGCAAGAGTATTGCGCCATCAGGGGGAACAATGTGGATGCCGCCAAATTTGTAAGCCATTACGAGAGTATCGGCTGGAAAATAGGGAAAGCCCCAATGAAAAATTGGCAAGCTGCTGTGCGCACCTGGGAGAGAAACGAGCAAGGAAATGCCCCGGCTCGATCTCCACGCAGGGAGAGCCGTGTAATTAGCAAAGAGGATATGATATGATGCAGACACTTTCGGACTATCCTTTCCCGTCCTCAACGGAAATAGAGCAGCAGATAATTGCCGACCTGGTTACCGCATCCGAATTTCTTCCGGACGCGAAACGGATCATCAATGAATCGATGTTTGCGGACACCGAGTGCCGGAACGCCTGGGATGTGTTGTGCCAAATGCAGGACAAGCACGAAAACATTGATTTGGTTTCGGTTTCCGCAAGGTTGGAACGAGAGTTCGTTTCCAGGTCGATACTCCCTAATATGCATAGCGAAACAGGAACGGGCCTTGCCACTAATGAACATTGCCGGATATTACAACGGCTGTCCATTCAAAAGAACGCATATCAGTTTGCCGTAAAGATGCTGAAAGAGGCATCAAGCAAAACCCCCTCAATTGATGTCCTTGTTTCACTCCCTGAACAATTTGCCGGGCAGATCCGGACAGACCTTAACGCCGACACCGATTCTGTCCAGGTTTCGGATGTCCTCAACGCCCTTGCGGAAAGCATCGAACAAACCCAGCGGGATAAGCTGGCCGGGAGAGCAACGCGCGTACCGACTGGGTTCTCCCATCTTGATTGGATGACTTACGGAGGATTCAATGCTGGAAACCTTATCGTGCTGGCCGCACGGCCATCGGTTGGTAAGACTGCCGTAATGCTGCATATGGCAAGAGCCGCAGCGAACGCGGGGATTCCGACTGCAATCTTCTCCTTGGAAATGACAAACCAAGAACTCGGCCAGCGGCTTTTGCTATCCACGGGGATTGTGCGACCTCTTGAACTTGCAAGCGGAGAAATACGATGGGAGAATTACGAGAGGGCCGCAGGGGCTTATTCACAAAAGCCCCTTTTCCTCAACGATTCTGCCAGGACTATTGACGAGATTGCCACACGCATAATCCTCAACCATCAACACAGGAAATGTGGGATTGCTTTCGTTGATTACCTGGGACTAATTGACACCCAAAAAGACAGCCGTACACCACTTTACCAAATCATTGCCGGGATAACGAAACGGCTCAAACAAGTGGCTAAAGAGTGCAAAATTCCCATTGTCCTACTGTCCCAACTCAACCGCGCAAGCGCATCGGAGAACAGGCCGCCGGCCCTTTATGATCTCCGAGATAGCGGTAGTATCGAACAGGATGCAGATATCGTGCTGATGCTTGAGAGAGAGGTCGGAATTGATGTGGTGGCAGACAATACCGAAAACACCCGGCTCAATATGTGGATAAGGAAGAACAGGCAGGGGAAGGCTGGTGATGTGTATATCGTCTTGCAACCGGATTCAACTTATACGAATTTCAACGAGCATGAAGTCCGAATGTGAAGTATTATTTCGTACCTTTGTCAATGGAGAAGCCCTTCTCTGGCTGGATTTCCTTCCGGTACACCGCCAGGGCGTCCTCCGCGAACTGCACTTGATCCTTATCCTTCGACCGGGCCATTTGCTCCAGAGCCGCTTGCAGGGCCTGGTCTGTTGTCATTCTTGCCATTTCTTATCTGGTTTTCTTCACTCTTTTGCAGTGCTAATTTAACACTATTCAACAATAATCCAAAGATGAGTATAACAAAGCATTTCATCCTACCATCCAGGCAAGGGCCTATGGGGGTTTCGCTGTCTCCGGAAGAAATCAAAGCGGCGAATCGAATGATGGACGAGAATCCCGAGAAGTACCCGGAGGGGGCGGAGGGAGTTCTTCACGCGCTGAAAGAAATAAGAGAGATTGGTGGAGGTATTTGCAATAAGACGATGTAAGTTGTTGAATTTCTTGCAATTGTCCGTTATTATTGCTATCTTTAGTAAGAATTAAGTGATATATGGAGTTCCTTTTGGTTCCATGCGTCAAGAATTGTTAAGCATTCTTTTACCTCCTCCAACATACTCAATCAAAGCGAAACCCAGGAGGGAGAGAGCCGGGATTCCAGCACCCCCTATATGTGCTATGTAACCACCTCCAGTTAAAGGAAACCGGGCCAAATGGAGAGTCCTCAAACCACCCTTTGGGCATACCCACCCACGCGCATACGCATATGATAAAATGATATGTGGGAATCCCGTGCCGATCAGGGCGTTTGTGCGTTGATAATTATAGAAATATCCAGCTGGGCGGCTGGATATTTTCGTCTTTGTAATGCGTTGATAGGCAATGCTATTGCGCCTGGCTTGATTAGTTATTTGCAGATATCAAGAAAATGTTGATGGCATTGCCAACAAAAGCAAACAAAACTAACCAAAAGAAACCAGGAACATAGGTAAACTTACCTATGCTTTTTCCACTTTAATAATGATAGATTTGCCACAATGGGGGCAGCTTATTTGTGTGCTATCGGAAGGGCGGAATAATTCGACCACTTCCACACCCAGGGCTCCGGCAATCTTTTCAAGTGTTCCGATTGTCGGGTTTCCATTAAGCGACTGCCGGAGGCCTATGTCGGTAATCCCCATTTTGGCGGCAAGTTCTTTTATCAGGATGCCTTTTTCCTTGCACAGTTCTTTGATACGGTATTCCATAACTAAACACATATATATTTCTACTGCAAAGGTAATAAAAAAACCTTTAGGTTATGCTTTTTGGCAAAAAAATATAAAAAAGTTTTGTTTTCTATTGCAGGAACAAAATATTTGCCTTATCTTTGTATCGGAAAGCAAAACCTATGGGTTTCTTTTCGGCACAATTACATTAACTTTTTACCTCTCACATTATGGAAAAAACCATTAAAATCAAACAGGATCGCTACGAAAGCGCCGAAGAATTCAGGGGCGAACTTGGAACGGCATTGTTCACAATTCTCGACCTGGCCCGCTGCGGGGACGAAGTTTCATTGTCCGGCCTCGCGAACAATCTCTATGTTCTGGAATACCTTCTCCGGTACGCAGACATTTCCGTCGAATAGCACATTAAATGATACCGGGGGCGTGATACGCGCCTCCGGCTAAACTTTATGATTATGTACGAGTTTATTGATATCTCCAGCCAAACACAATATACCGCTGACGGATTCCGTGAGGCTATCCAGGATGTGCTGCGCCTTATTTCCACCCTGATGCGGACAGGGGGCGAGGCTGATGCCAGGACGATAGGAAGAACCATTTTCGTTCTCCAATGGATGCTTGATGATGTTATCATCCTTGATGGAATGAAGCCGAAGCGCACCCCAAAAGGAAGTAAGAAATAAAGCCGGAGATGCTTTTCCCCGGCTCTACCAAACAATTTCTCTTTTGCTCCAGCCCTCACTCCCAGGGGGCTGGATTTCTTTTATTGTGGGAATGAGGATCTATGTACTTATCGCGCCCCATACCAGCCTTACTGAAAGCCGATACAAGGGATGAAAAGGGGAGAAAAAAACAACAATGCGTGTGTAAAATCGTGTTTGAATTTC
>JAEEGI010028119.1_pt1 | contig 10717 bp, 11 predicted proteins | sample 8958751 | NCBI WGS metagenome assembly JAEEGI01 (sample SAMN16246545, study PRJNA631951) | gut metagenome | biome: gut microbiome; feature: rumen; material: KS-attached | host: Bos | place: Iran: Karaj | collected 2018-10 | reverse complement strand
GAACCGACTACCATTCTCACCTTGGCACTCACCGCGGCGGTATGGCTGTTTTGAAATCGGATGGCGTTTTTCATCGCTCGATTCATAACATTCAGAACACTCCGTTCCGCAGTAAGTTTGAACACGATTTAACACATTTTTCCGGCAAGGTTGGCTTAGGCGTCATCTCTGACACGGACCCGCAGCCGCTCGTCATGACATCCAAGCTGGGAACGTTCGCGATTGTGACTGTAGGCCTCATCACGAACATCGAAGATATTAAGAACGAACTCTTCCGCAACAACTGTATGCAGCTCCAGTTCTCAACGACGAGTGGCATGGTAGGACCGACCGAAGTGGTGTCGGCCCTTATTGCTACTCAGGATTCCATCGTCGATGGGCTCAAGTACGTTCAGGACAAAGTCAAGGGAAGTTGCTCCGTGCTGATTATGGATAGCGCGGGGCGTTTTTATGCGTGCCGTGACAAGTGGGGCCGCACAGCGCTTATCCTTGGCAAGAAGAACGGCGCGATGATTGCTTTGCAAGAAAGCTGCGCTCTGCCGAATCTCGGTTACGAATACGTTCGTGATCTTGGTCCTGGTGAAGTGGTCGAACTCACGCCGGATGGCGATACGACGCTCGTGGAACCGCGTAAGAAAATGGCAATTTGTTCGTTCCTCTGGGTTTATTACGGTTATCCGGCCTCCAGTTACGAAGGACGTAACGTGGAAATGACTCGTTACCGTTGCGGTTCTGCTCTTGCCAAGCGCACCCCGACCGAGGCAGACGCCGCTTGCGGTATTCCGGATTCCGGTACGTCTCACGCCTTGGGCTACGCTCATGAAGCTGGCATCAAGTTTGCTCGTCCGTTCGTGAAATACACGCCGACTTGGGCACGCTCTTTTATGCCGCAAGACCAGCGCCAGCGCGAACATGTCGCCTCGATGAAGCTCATCCCGATTCCGGGACTCATCAAGGACCGTCGCCTTGTTTTCTGTGACGACTCCATCGTTCGCGGAACACAGCTCGGTAAGCAGGCTGCAAAACTTTATTCGATGGGCTGCAAGGAAACGCACATGCGTATCGCTTGCCCGCCGCTCGTTTATCCGTGCAAGTTCATCAACTTCTCCCGTTCCAAGAATGAATACGACCTCATCACGCGCCGTTACATTCGCGACAAGGAAGGCGAAAACGCTGATTTGGACAAATATACGGATCCGAACGGCCAGCCGTACAAGGACATGGTCGAATACATCCGCAAGAAGCTGAACCTCACGTCGCTTGCGTTCCAGCGCATTGACGACTTGATCCAGGCTATCGGCCTCCCGGAAGAAGACCTTTGCACTTACTGCTGGACCGGCAAGGACTACGCCGAAACGGGCGACTGCTACCATTGCCCGTGCCATTGCCACGAAAACGCAGACAAGGAAAAGGATAAGGAATAATCCGTAATTAAGGATTCGCCGTCCTTCGCTTCCTCGTCATTCTGGGCGAACTACTTTCTCGTCATCCTCGAACGAAGTGAGGGGATCCAGTGAATTCTTGACGGTAGAAAATTAAAAATCCGACCTCATGCGAGGCCGGATTTTTTTTGTCAATTATTTCGTTATTGATGGCAGTCGCCGTTGTACGGACCGACGGACATGATGTTGAATTCGGCGGTTGTTTTGTCTTCACCCGGTATTTCGAATTTGAGCATGGCTAGAATTTTTGCGGCTTCTTCGCCGGATATCTTTTTCCCGTTGCCTTCGCTAAGTTGTTTGAAATCGGACCATGCGACATTTTGGGTTAATGGCGTTTTGCTTTTTGGGAGAGTTTTGGTGGGTATGTTGTAATCGTATTTTGCTTCTTCTTCTTTACCGATCCCTAATTTGAGATTTATGTCGTTGTCGGACGTGTATGTGATACAAACGCCGCCCATGGCTGAGGCATCGACTTGTGTTAAGGTGTTGTCGATTGGATTTTTTTCTCCGGCTATGTAAAAACCTAATCCAATAAGTGGTGTACCTACGGTCAAAGATTCCTTGCGATATTTGGCAGTTCCGCAAACGCCGTTGCAATGCAATATGACGGGGTCCATTCCGTCGTTAGTGCCTGCTCCGAAGTCGGTTTCTACGGGCCAGTCTATTGTTGATGCTCCGCCAAGGTCGTAATCGCTGTAATAAAACCAATATCCGGATGTATTCGTTCCGTTGTCATAGCCGGTGTTGATTGTAAACATTTTGAGGCTACCATGCCAAGTTTCAAAAGGAGATGCCATGGGCAAGTCCGAATCCGAGCTGGAAATTGAGGCTTGGGTTGAATTTGCGCTACTTGAAGAAACGGCAACCTCGTTTGAAGAACTTGTTGCCGAAATTTCTCCCGTAGAGTCATTAGGATTGGAATCGCTACACGCGGAAAACGCAAATGATGATGCAACGATTGCCGACAATAAAAATCCACAATTCTTTAAATGCATTAGAATTCCTCCAAGTGGTTCTATTTGCTAATTCTAATATATATAAATTTATGTGTAAGTGGATTTCTTTTGTCGCAGGCTGCAATGAAAAACGATGTGATGCTTAATGCGAATGCCGCTGCAATGCATGTTTTCGCTTAAATGAACGCTGGTTTGCGTGAAGATTCTCTCATAGGGATATTCTCGTATTGTTGTTGAAATATAATTTTTTTGAGAGCTTTTTTAAACCGCTGATGAAGCTTAATTGGATGGGGGTAAGCGCAATTGATTGTCTTATGGTGAGCGAACGAGCAGGTCGCTTGCTTTTGCTTTGGGGAAAATATATATTTGCAATAGAGAGGTCAAATTATGTCGGAATCAGCCTTTGCGGAACTCGAATCACAGGTGGAAGAACTCCCCTATGCCCAGCTGGAAGAACTTCAGTGGAAAATAGCTCTTCTTCTCATGGAAAAAAAGTCACAGAAAGCTAGCGACATTTCTGGTTTGAAGAAATATCTCGGCAATACCGACCTAGATATTGATCTCGATGCCATGCGAGGTAGGAATGACCCTCGTTGATATTTCCTTTGCAACTGTATAGATAAAACAATTCTTTTGATAGCAAGTCAATAGCATGGATTGGTTGATAAAAGGTGCTCCATACGGAACACCTCTTTAAATTTTATTCAGACAGTCGTTTTTTTACTTGATCATGTCTTTGAAACGGTTGACATCTCCGGAAATGTTGAGATCATAGTCGTCGAAATTGAACGGTTTGGCGTCTTTGCTATCCTTGTATGCTTCGTAAGCTGCCTTGCATTCATCTTTGCTCGCCTTGAATCTCGGGGACAGAGTGACGGAGCAGGATTCATCTCCCTTCGATACGGTCACTTCGGCTTTCCCTGCGGAATATTTTTTGTAAACTACGTCAATGTCGCCATACTTAGCCGTGTTGCAGTCCACCTTTTCCATCTTCTTCATGTCGGTGAATCCGAGGAATCCTTGAACGGTCTGGAGGTTATCTACAAGACAAGAATCGCCAAAGTATTTGGTGTAGTTGAATGTAGAAGACGTATGCAGGGAGTAACCGTTATAAACTAGTCCGCTTTCTGCGTTGGGTTCAATCCATTGTCCATATGGGAATGTGTCTCCATAGAATTTCATGGAAAGTTTTTTCTTACCGATTTCGACATTTACGGATTTTGAGGAACTATTGTATTTGTAGGACAGATTAGTCGCCTTTCCGTCCTTGCCATCGGACCAATACAGGGAATCTCCCTGGACTTTGCATTCGGGGGTGTATATGGAAATGTTTTTCTTGGTAGTGTCAATATCGAAATATGCTTTGTCTGTATAGAAAATTCCAGAACCCGTGTATGCTACGGCAGAAGAACCTTCTTCGGTAGTGAAGTTCTCGTCCTCGAAGGTCTCGGCATCGGTGCCTGAGCTAGAAGATTCATCGCTACAGGCCGCAAAGGTAAGCAGTATGGCCGGAATCATAAGTATGGAACGTTTCATGAGTTTTCTCCTGTTTTGATCCTGATAAATATATTTTCATAAATGAATTAAAGTAGTGTTTTACCTCACATGAATTTTATTTAGTATGATTCCTTTTTTTTATTTTAGGCGGATTGCTGGTGTTCTGGAACTATTCTTCCCGTATAAAATTATCGATAAATGAAAAACAGGTGCTCCATACGGAACACCTTTTAATGCCTTTTGTATTACACTGAAAGAATATGGCTCTTCGTAATCAGGAATTAAAGAGTCGTGCGTCATGAACACCAAACCGTCTGATTTTGCTTGAGCAAGTAGTAGTTGATCAAAAGGATCGTGATGCTCATCAGAACCAGGCTTGCGATGAAGTGTGTCTAAACAAAAGATATGTCTTTCATTTAACGGATATTCTTTAAAGCCTTGATCCTTGCAGAAATATGCGAATCTGCTAGGATTTTCATTATATGACTCCGAACATTTTTGCAATTTCTTCGTTGTCTTCATCGAAATTTTCTGGATAAACGAATTTACCCTTTGCTGCGCCAAATTTTCGCTTATGTTCCGGAACTGGTTTTGATTCAATTGAACGGAGGCTTTGCGCTAATAAGGCGAGCAGGGAAACCTTTTCGTCATAATCCAAGTCGATGACTGCTTGGGAGAGTTCTTCAAATGTTGCTGTTGACATAAACGCCTTCGTTAATATTTCTCTTTAAAAATATGTTAAAGGAGATCGATAGTCAAGAGCGGGTGTTTTCGAATGTATGGAACGGTATGTAATAATAAAAGAGAAACCCTAGATGGAGTTTCTCTTTTAAATTAGATTGCCGCGGCTCCTTGCGGAGCCTCGCAATGACATGCTAGGCTATCTAGCGCAGGAGCTTGCTCATGCATTAGATAACTGACGCAGTCATGGCTTGCAGAGCAATGACTAGTATTACTTCAGTTCCTTCAATGCCGCTTCGTTTTTGGCAATGATATCTTGCTGTGTAGCGAGCTTGGTGCGTTCGGCGTTCACGACAGCCTCCGGTGCTCCTGAGACAAACTTTTGGTTAGAAAGTTTTTTCTCGATAGAAGCGGCGAATGCCTTGGCCTTTTCGATTTCCTTTTCGAGGCGGGCGATTTCTGCAGCCGGGTCAAGGATACCTTCGAGCGGGATGTAGAGTTCGCCACTCGGCACCACGGAGCTTGCGCTGAACTTCGGCTTTGCGGCCTTCACGGCCACAGAGAACGATTCGAGGCCGCCGAGTTCGGTGATGATGGCCTGGCAATCCTTCACGCTTGCTTCGGTTTCGGCGGTATCGACGCTCACGACAGCCTTGAGCTTGGTAGCCGGGCTTACGTTGTAGCGACCGCGCACGCCACGCACGCTTTCCACGACAGCGAATGCCTGGTTGAATGCGGCTTCGATCTTGGCGTCGATGAGGCTCGTGTCAGCCTTCGGCCATGCGCTGTTGATCACGCGTTCAGAACCCGGGAAGAGTGTTGCGTTCAGTTCTTCCGTGATGAACGGCATCACCGGATGCAACAGGTCAATCACGCCGCGGAGCACGTGGCTGAGGATAGCCATAGCGTTCTTCTTTTCGGCGGTGAGCGTTTCGCTGTTGATCACGGCCTTCTTGATTTCCAAGTAGCTAGAGCAGACATCGTCCCAGACAAAGCGGTAGAGGAAGCCGGCGAGTTCAGCAAAGTGGAACTCTTCGAGCATCTTCGTTGCGTCCTGGATGGTGGAGTTCAAGCGAGAGAGAATCCAGCGGTCTTCGAGTGCGAAGATCGAAGAATCCATCGGGAGCATGTCCTTGGAAAGTGCGCCAGCCTGTTCCAAGTGCGGGAACAAGAAGCGGCAAGCGTTCCAGAGCTTGTTCGAGAAATTACGACCAATTTCGAACTTTTCGCTCGTGTTGATGACGGAACCGTCTTCCTGCTTTTCCTTCTTCACCGGGAGTCTAACGTCCTGGTTGTCGGTGCAGAGGCTTGCCATCACGAAGCGGAGAGCGTCCGTGCCGTACTTCTTTTCGATATCCATCGGATCGACACCATTGCCCTTGGACTTGCTCATGGTCATGCCATTGCCGTCCAAAATCTTCGGGTGGATATAGACCGTGTGGAACGGAACCGTGCCCATGTTCTCTTGGCTGAAGAGCACCATGCGGGCGACCCAGAGCGTAATGATGTCGCGGCTCGTCACGAGCACGGAAGTCGGATAGTACTTCTTGAGCGTGTCCGTCTGTTCCGGCCAGCCCATTGTGGAGTGCGGCCAGAGACCACTGGAGAACCACGTGTCGAGCACGTCTTCTTCCTGCACAATCTTGTGACCGGCAACTGCATCTTCCTTCAAGTTTTCTTCTTCGGAGCAGATGAGCCAGATGCCGTTCTGTGCCTTGTAATAGTAAATGTCGTTACGGCCTGCGAATGCCTTGCTCAAGTCCTCTTCGGTCGTCGTTTCGTCGGCGTGCCAGATAGGAATGCGGTGGCCCCACCAGAGCTGACGGCTGATGCACCAGTCGCGCTTTTCCTTGAGCCAGTCGAGGTACTTGTTTGCATAGCGTTCCGGAATGATTTTGATTTCGCCGCTCGTGACAGCCTTCATGGCGTTGTCGGCGAGCACGTCCATCTTCACGAACCACTGGTCGCTCAAGTACGGTTCAATCACAGTCTTGCTGCGGTCGGAATGGCCCACCTGCATTTCGTGGTCTTCGACCTTGATGAGGAGGCCGAGATCTTCGAGACCCTTCACCACAGCGTCGCGTGCGGCTTGGCCCTTCATGCCCTGGAACGGACCAGCGTTTTCGTTCAAGCTGCCGTCATCGTTCATGATGTTGATCATCGGGAGCTTGTGGCGGAGACCCGTGGCATAGTCGTTCGGGTCATGAGCCGGAGTCACCTTCACGGAACCCGTACCGAATTCCATATCGACGAGGATAGCGTCTGCAATCACCGGAATTTCGCGGTTCACAAACGGAACCTTGAGCATCTTGCCGATGAACTGCTTGTAGCGTTCGTCGTTCGGGTGCACCGCGAGAGCCGTATCGCCCATGATCGTTTCCGGACGAGTCGTCGAAACCGGGATGAATCCCGAGCCGTCGGCCAACGGATACTTGAACGTCCAGAAGTGACCCTTCACGGTTTCGTAATAAATTTCATCGTCTGCCACAGCTGTCTGGAGCTTGGTGTCCCAGTTCACGAGACGCTTGCCGCGGTAGATAAGACCCTTCTTGAAAAGGTTGAAGAATGCGTGGCGGACTGCCTTTGCGCAAACCGGGTCCAGCGTGAAGCGCTGACGGCTCCAGTCGCAGCTAACGCCCAAGCTCTTGAGCTGCTTCGTGATGCGGGCTTCGTATTCGTCCTTCCACTTCCAAATGCGTTCCACGAGGGCGTCGCGGCCAATGTCGTGGCGTGTCTTGTGTTCGTCCTGGAAAAGTCTCTTTTCGACGACAGCCTGCGTGGCAATGCCGGCGTGGTCCGTGCCCGGAATCCAGAGCGTGTCGCGGCCAGTCTTACGGCGATAGCGGACGAGAATGTCCTGCAGCGTGTCGTTCAGAGCGTGGCCGAGGTGCAGAGCACCCGTAACGTTCGGAGGCGGAATGACGACGGAGAACGGTTCGCCCTTTCCGCTCGGGGCAAAATCATTATTCTTTTCCCATTGGGCGTGCCAACGGTCTTCTACAATTTTCGGATTATAACGAGTTTCCATTTCCATAGTGGGCACAAAGATAGAAAAAGTGGTTAGTGGTTAGTGGTTAGTGGTTAGGAATGTAGCGGAAAATGCGATGAAAAATGCAGGAAGGAATGCGTCGCTTTTCTATGTGAATGCGGATATTCTGCGATTCACATGTCTTTAGCAGAAATACGATATCTCGTTAAAGAATTCCGTCCATTTTTTTACAACCTCTTCATTACGTGCCTCGATAATTCGGAGAATGTTCTGCAAAACATGCGGGTTGATATGCGAATTATTATGAGCCAAGAGGCATTTCCCAGCCTTCGTAATCCAAATTTTAGTTGCGTTTGCAGAAGGCGTGCCTTCCGACACATGGATGTGAATTGGTTCTAATGGATTATTCTCGTTAGACCAGAAATAAACCCAAAACGATCCGATCTTAAAGATTTGCGGCATTGCTGAACCCGCCTTTCTGAGAGAATTCCATTATCAAATGAGCCGTAGACTCAATCACTTTCTTATAGCGATCGATTTCCTCATCTGAAAAACCGAATATATCTTCCCATGTATAGGAGGGTAAATAGCATGTTGCCCGATGGAAGCCATCTTTTGCGTCGGGCTTCTCAATGTACACCTTGACGCGACCGTCCTTTCCCATTTCGGAATGGACTATTTCAGCGTTATCGTCAAGTGTCATGAATGGGTACATCATATTGCTTACGGGCAATATAACTTTTTTCGGCCTAATTTGGCTAGTAGTCATTTTTGCTCCTTCCCGCAAACATGCTTGAAATTGCGGGTCTTGAAATTTGAACGTTTGTGCACTAAAAATAAATCAAAAGAAACTGTTTGTCAATATCTATTTGAAATTTTTTTTGATTGGATGGGAAATGTTGTCCCCTGATTGCAGCCGCTACGCGTCTTCCGTCACCCCTTCGATGCGGGGTCTCAGACGCCAGCCCCGCAACGCCCCGGGCTTGCGTTCTTTATTGTAAAAATGTATATTGAAAAAAGGAAAAAGTGAAAATGGAGATCTTATGGAAAACACACTGAATCCAACGCAATTACATCTTCTGAAGATGTTTTCATTTGCTAAAGATTCTGAAACTATGGAAGAAATTCGTGTTGCCTTGATGGAAGTTTTTGCTAAACGAGTCGAAGACAGCATGGATGCCCTATGGGAATTTGGCGAATGGAATAACGAAAAAAATGAAAATGTTCTAAAGGAACACCTTCGGACTCCGTATAAAAGCAAATGAGAATTGTAGCGTTTAGCGTAATACAAACGCTTTTAAATGCTCCGTCTGTTGAATTCATTGAGACTTTTTATCGATTTAATATGATAACGCAAGATCCTGATGATAATAAATTTGTGGATTGTGCGATTGCTGGCAATGCTACATACATTGTGTCTAATGATTCTCATTTTGATGTTTTGAAACAAATTGATTTTCCAAAGCTTGTTGTAAAAAATATTCAGGAATTTTCTGCGTTGTTGGCTCAATTGTCGCTGTAGAAATTTGTTTTACTCTTTTTTCGCGATTTTAACTGCTGGGGGCTTTGCAATGCCCCGACTTGCATAGCTGAGCCGTAGGGGATTCTATAAAGCCCCACTATTTTTTGTTGAGCACTTCGAGCTTCGCCGTGAATTTGGAAACTTGTTCGGGAGTCATGCCCATATCTTGCAATACTCTTATTGCATCTGAATGAGAGCATCTTTGAAATTTGGTAAGTCCTTCACCAATTTTTCTCCGTCAAAGGCGTACTTCATAGCCTCAGCACCCATGCCTACAGCGACATCTTCGCATTCAAAACAATCAATATCGGGAATATCAGCCATATTCACAAATGCACCGCGGAATGCCAAATCCGCCTTGCCCGTATCATCGACAGATGAATAAGAATCTGGAATGCGAATGAGTGTGTCGAGATTTATCAACGACAAGAATTTTTCCTCAGCCTTTTTACCCCAATTTTGGCAAGGGCTTGAAATGTAAAATTTATAAGACAGAGTACAGATGTTGGCCTTGTAATATGCTGGGTTTGAAAAATGCATTAGTTATTGGGTAAATAGACTGTATTCAGGAATTTCCCAAGTCGGTTTACAAATTGTTGGGTGGTGTCTTGCATATCCTTTATGCAATCTCCATTGTGCATGGTGTCTATAAATTCTTGAGTGCTGTATGGTTTGGAAAAAACAAGCGAGTTTTTTTCTTCCATTGTTACGACTGTTGCAACTTTCAAGAGAAGTTCCGTATCGTCGTGAATGTAAGGAGCTACAAGACTCATATACTTAGTTCCTGATTGTTTATCGTCAATATGTCGGAATAAGTTCATGGTTTCGCTGTTCACTTGTTGTGTTTTTCCTCGAATCAATGTCGCTTCAATGAGCCAATAGCGGTCACCATTAAATACTTCTATGTCTCCAATATTTCCAGGGGCATGCGAATACGGAATCCCTGCAGTATCGCATTTATAATTTGGCTTGTAATCATATTCATCGCCCAAACAAGCGTAAAGATATAACGACAAGAGAAACTCAAATTTCAAGGGCTCTTGAATATACCAGAAATCATTTTTGTCTTTTTCTCCATTGGACAATTTTTTTAATTGGTTTTCAATTTTTTCTTTGCTCAGCTTATAATTTGTGATAATGCTCCTTAATTTTTCATTATAGCCATCGACGGATTTTTTCTGAATATCACGACAACTAAACAAAAGGTTCTTTAAGAAATCACTTAATGAACCGAGTTTTTCAAAGTATTTTAGCGGAGATTCTTTTTCATCCTCGGTTATAGAAAAATCCATCTTGATCAAGGCATTATATAGTTCACTTCGATTTGAATTGAATGAAAGCATTAAGCATCCTTGCGTTTCCACAGTGATAAAGCCCGTCAATTGTAAAACTCTGAAGACTGTATTGCCGTAGTCGTTAAAGGCACTTTCAATTTTGCAAATTCTGCCGTATTCTCCATTGTCTTTAAAAAATTCTTTTTGGGCAATATTGTAAGCCTTTTCCAAATCATTTCCAATTTTATTTTCTCTTAAAATGTTTAAGAACGCATGGACATCGCCATCATTGGAAAATAGCGATAGCATGAATTGAGGGTACGAAAGTCTCTTTCCCTCATTTCCTAAAGTCTTTA
>JAEEGI010028117.1_pt1 | contig 10718 bp, 7 predicted proteins | sample 8958751 | NCBI WGS metagenome assembly JAEEGI01 (sample SAMN16246545, study PRJNA631951) | gut metagenome | biome: gut microbiome; feature: rumen; material: KS-attached | host: Bos | place: Iran: Karaj | collected 2018-10 | reverse complement strand
AATACAATAACGATGGAACATATTTATATCGAATCAAGGATAGTATGTGGGATAATGTATATTATTTTGCAGCTAATGGATTGATGATATATACAGAAAGATATTCGTTTGACGCACAGCATCCAGATGGTAATTTATTTGATGCTAAATATGGTATTTTCGGTCTTACAGATATTCAGTCTCTGCCAAATTGGAAAACAGGCGGGTACACTTATTTACCAACGGAAATCTATAGTGACGTGATATATGATGAAAATGGCACTCCGAGTGGTATGTCTGATTTGCCACCAGAGTTAGCGGCAGATGTTGGAGATTTTCAAATTGAGAAAGATTCAAATGGGAGAATAACAAGGACATCTTGTACACATGAGTATTTCCAAGGCAACCCAGGAGAAGACTACACAGAGTACCAATATCCCGATGAAAACACTGTGATATTTATGTCTTATAAATATTTGCCAGACGGATACGATGCAGAGACTAGAACTCAGGGCATACATGAATTCCAACGTGGCTATAAAATAATAAATGATAGCTATGGACTTCCAATGCTAGGTATTAGACTTGACAAAGATGGAAATGAGCAGGAAGAAACTTACGTAATCGAATATAACGAATACGGATATATTAAGAGTTACAACGGTAGCACATTTGCTTACACTTATGATGATGGCTCTTCTGATGTTGCGAATGCTGATAGTGGAGCTTCTGCACAGCAGGTACAGTATGATGTCACGCCTGACCAAGGAGACTCATATCCGTGATAAAATAAGAGGTCTGAACTACAAGGGTCTTGCGAAAGCAGGGTCCTTGTTTTTATTAATAGTAAAGTAGTATGGTAAAGAAGGAAGACTTTTAGGATTTAAGTGGTTCCTAAAGTGGTTCCTTTTAGAAAAGGATGTCGCAAACCTCCTTTCTGTCTATATTTTGGAGTGGGGTGATTGTTCGAATCACGTCACTCCGATTGTCGGGAAGCCGCTTTTTAAGCGGCTTTTTTATTTCCACTTTTCCTAATATCACCAGAATCTGTTTCAACAGATTCCATTAGAACGACTTTCTGCAGATAGCTATCTTTGGACATGGTTTCAGCTTTTTAACGGAAGAATGATATTTAAGTGGAAAATATCGTTCTCCGTATTTGTGTTGAGGGCTCCTTCGAACTTGTCTACAAGCAGCTTTATGCTCTTGATTCCATAGCCGGTTCCGGCACTGCCGACGTCTCTGACCGGCAATTCATCTTCAAAGACTATATTTCCTTCATAATAATTCCAGATATGTATCACAACAGAATCACCAAATTGCTTGAGGCTCACATCTATGAGGCGTTTGTCGGAATCGGTGACCAGATCCGCAGCAGCTCTTGCATTGTCGATGGCATTGGCAAACAAAAAATACAGAGACATACTGTCATATTTTCCAAGGCAATCAGTGTAGCTGACGCAGTTAAAGCGGATGTGCTGACGGGTGCAGAGAGTGCTCATGTTGCGAAGAAGTACATCCAGAACGTCATTACCTGTTTTAACAAGAGGAGAGAAGTTGGAAACGGATTCTCTTATGGGACCAAGATCAGGAAGATCTAGATTTTCCTTGTCGGCGAGTCTCTCAATACGGTCAAGCATATGCTTGAGGTCGTGGGTCTGCACACCGATGAATTCTACCATTGTTTTCCACTGTTCGTACTGCTTTTCCGAGGCAGTAAGAAGCTCTTTTACAACTAGAGCCTCGGCCTTCTGCTGTTGCCATCTGTAGAGGTAGAGCTGGATGGCAAGGGCAAGGATACAGCATATGATCGCATAGATACAGGACGCAGCCTCATAAAATATGTTTCCATCCGGATGATCGGCAATCAATCTGTTAACTCCGATGCAGGTTATGATGATAAGAACAGAAACTGCATTTAAGCGCATGGAGCTATTCTGAGGCTTGTAGTGTCTTGCAAGAAGAAGATAGGTAAGAAGATAAACTACAAAAACCACGCACATTTCAGACGGAATATAGAATGACGAGATCCATGAAAGCTTACTAAACGCAGGTATGAGCATGAAAAGTGTAAGCACCTTATTTGCAATGTGCTGCGTAGCAACTCCGGCTATACAGGCTGGGAAAAGAATCAGAAACGGAGCGTCAAAAAGAATACAGATCCCTAGTATACTTACTGCGATCACAATAAGAAGATACATAAGTCTGATGAAAGTGGATGCGGTCTGATAAAGGTCCACAAAGGACATCAGAAAAACAGAGATGATGAGAAAAGAAATGAGCTTTGGATAAAACAAAGCTCGTTTTTTTAAAGAATATACGAATAAGAATTCTGCGATAAAAATTTCAAGAAAGTAACCAACTGCTCTATAGCTGTTTAACCAATCAAAGAACATTTATATCACCCTCCAAGGTACATGTTAAGCTGCTCCATAAAGGCCTTCTTCTTGGAACGGCCTATTTTTATCCTGTCACCGCCAACAGCGATCTCATCTCCGTACAGCCCTGTAACATAGGAAAGGTTAACCAGGGCGGAGGCACTGCATCTTGCAAAATTGCATCCGGACAGCTCATTTTCTCTTTCACTTAAGCCACCATAGGAGTCTATGACGCCGTCAACAGTGTGGAACATAAGATCATGGCCCATTACATCGATGTACATTATATCATTGGAAGAAACTATTCTTGTTCCCTCTTTTTCTTTTATCTTAACAGGCTGACCGCTTCTACTTGAAAGGAGCTTGATCGCCTTGTCAATTTTGACAGAAAGATTGCTGTAGCTGATGGGTTTTAAACAGTAATCAAGAGCATTCACACTGTATCCTTCAGGGGCGAACTGAGGCATGTTGGTCACAAAGAACAAGATGACTGTATCGTCGATATTTCTCAGTTTCCTGGCGGCGTCCATACCGTTCAAAAATCCTTTTCCCAGGTCAACATCCATAAATACGATGTCAAAAGCCTTTTTGTAGTTATCCAAAAATGTTTCGGCCTTATTGAAAATTTGGGTATTAAAAATAAAACCCTTCTCAGATCCGTATCTTGAAAGGCATTTTTCAAGGAAAGAGGAGTACTCGTTATCATCTTCCACAATGGCTACAAGTAATTGTTTCATAGGCTTATTGTACAGCATTTTATAGATGATTGTAAATTACGCTGTAAAAGGTGCAGATTATTCCATCTTGATTGAAGTTACATTCCGGAATTTTGTAAAATTTGGACAGATTAAAGGAGTCGTGAAATGAAAAAGTTCTACAACATCAACAACGGTTGGAAGTTTTATTTGGAAAAAAATGATCCGGTTATGGTCAATATTCCCCATACCTGGAATAACATTGACGGACAGGATGGGGGAAATGATTATTTAAGGACCCTGGCCAGATATGAGAAAGAGATAGATTGTCCTTCTTTTGACAGGGAAAAAGAGGACGTGTACATCGAATTTGACGGTGTTAACTCGGAGTGCGATGTATACCTGAATTCACAGAAAGTTATAAGACATGAAGGCGGATATTCAACCTTCAGAGCAAATATTACAGATTACCTTGTTGAGGGAAAAAATTTCCTCAAGGTCAACGTGGACAACAGACCAAATCAAAGAGTATATCCTCAGAAAGCCGATTTTACATTCTACGGCGGAATCTACAGGGACGTAAGACTCATTGTTGTAAATAAAGAAAGATTTGATCTTGATCACTTCGGAGGACGCGGACTAAAGGTGAGTGCCCGTCCGATCGAAGGCTACAAGAAGGCAGACGTCAGGGTGAGCTGCTATCTTAATACAAACAGAGGCGATGTAAGGATTATTGTCTCTGATATGGAGGGAAAAGAGGTTTTTTGCCAAAATGCAGGCAGATCTTTGAACGAAGCACATCTTGAATGCTGCATCCATGAAGTGGAGTTGTGGGACGGAATTGAGAGACCATATCTTTATAACGCCAAGGCTCAGCTTGTTATAGACGGAGAAGTCGCAGATGAAGTTGAAACACGCTTTGGTGTCAGGGATTTCCACTATCATCCAAAGACCGGTTTTTATTTGAACGGCAGGAGCTATGCACTTCACGGTGTCTCAAGACATCAGGACAGAAAAGGCCTTGGAAATGCCATCACAGATGAGATGCACAAAGAGGATATGGACCTTATCTGCGAAATGGGTGCAAATACCATAAGACTTGCACATTATCAGCACAGTCAGACTTTCTACGATCTCTGCGATGAGAGAGGAATGATAGTCTGGGCCGAGATTCCATATATTTCAGAGCATATGCCTGAAGGAAGGGCCAATACCATCAGCCAGATGAAGGAGCTTATCGTTCAGAACTACAATCATCCTTCAATTGTCTGCTGGGGTATATCCAATGAGATAACAATATCCACCAAGGACAAGGCAGATATGCTTGATAACCACAGACAGCTCAACGACCTTTGTCATCAGATGGATAATACAAGATTTACAACACTTGCATGTTATGCAATGTGCGGACCGTTCAATAAGGTGGCACACATTACAGATACAGTCAGCTGGAACCTTTATCTGGGCTGGTATGTTCCGGGGCTTTTCCTCAATGATATCTGGATGAGATTTTTCCACATGGTTTATCCGGACAGAAGCCTTGGTTATTCAGAGTACGGATGCGAGGGAATGCCGAACCTTCACAGTGAGCACCCAAGAAGAGGAGATCACACAGAGGAGTATCAGGCAATCTATCACGAGTACATGCTCAGATGCTTTGAAAGAAATCCTTTCATGTGGGCGACTCACGTTTGGAACATGTTTGATTTTGCAGCTGATGCAAGAAACCAGGGTGGCGAGCCGGGAATGAACCACAAGGGCCTTGTTACCTTTGACAGAAAGGTTAAAAAAGACAGCTTCTATCTGTACAAAGCATGGTGGAGCAATGATCCGTTCGTCCATATAACTTCAAAGAGATTTAAAGACAGAACGTCAGGAAAGATAAAGATTAAAGTCTATTCCAATCAGAATGAAGTAACTCTTTTCAAGAACGGAAATAAGATCGCAACAAAACATGGACAGCATGTTTTTGAATTCACAACGACGCTGGAAAACGAATGCACCTTTAAGGCTGTCAGCGGCTCTTTTAGCGATGAAGCAGTTTTCAGGAAGGTGAGCAGACCAAATCCTGACTATAAGCTTAAGGAATCCGGAGACAATGGCGCAAACTGGACAAAATAAATCAGAAATATCAAAAAGATTCGGAGATAAAAAATGGGAGAAACAGTTACGAAAAACGACGGGATCAACAGAGCAAAGCTTTATCAGCTGGTTCTTTTCCCACTGAACAATGGGGCGACAAATGTCTACTATGTTCTGGTACTTGCCTACATAGCAACATTTGGTTCAAACGTGCTTGGGCTTGGAGTTTTGTTTGCTTCAGTGATGGTTACGGGAATGAGGGTGTTTGATGCTTTTACAGACCCGATAATCGGAGCACTTATGGACAGGACCAACGGTAAATTTGGTAAGTTCAGACCCTTTATGGTTATAGGAAATCTGATAATGGCACTCAGCATTATCACCATGTATGTGATAACACCGGGAATCCCGGAATCCATGATGGGACTTAGGTATGCAGCATTTGTAGGACTATATGCGATCTGGGTTATCGGATACACTTTCCAGACATCCTGCACAAGAGCCGGACAGACAGTTCTTACTTCAGATCCTAATCAGAGACCACTGTTCACCATTTTCAATACAGTCGGATCTCTCGCCGGAATGGGTGTCATGCAGTTCCTTGCACCGATCATCAGGGCAAATGTTGCAGATTACTCTAAGGCAGAGTTTTACAAAGTTCTTACACCAATTGGAATTACGGTATCAATTCTTTTGACTATCCTTGCAATTATCGGTATCTGGGAAAAAGACCAGCCGAAGTACTTTGGAATCGGAGGCAGCAAGCAGGAAAAAGTAAAGATCTCCGAATACATCGAGATCATCAAAAACAACAGCCCTATGAAGAGGCTGATGATCGCAGGAGCAGGCTGCAAGCTGGCCCTTTCGATCGCAACAAACACTACGGTTTTGTGCATGCTCTACGGATCAATGATGGGCAACTATGATGGTCTTTACCTTCCGATGATGATAGTTGGTTATATTTTCTCGGTTCCTTTCTTTGTCCTTACAGTAAGGACCAGCCAGAAGAAGGGACAGAGAGCATCACTCCTTCGATATGTATCTCTGGCACTTATCTGCTATGTGGGAGTACTTGTTCTTCTCCTTGCATGGAAGCTGGATGTACCGGCACTTAACCTTGTGCTTATATCAAACGGAAAATTCAGTATAAACCTTTATACGGTTTTATTCATATTATTCTTTGGAGTTGGCTATGGAGCTTATTACTCCACAGCAGATATGCCAATTCCAATGGTAGCTGACTGTTCAGACTATGAGACCTACAGATCCGGAAAATATATTCCGGGAATAATGGGAACTTTGTTCTCACTGGTAGATAAGCTTGTTTCTTCTTTATCTGCCACAGTTGTAGGAATAGCTGTAAGTCTTATCGGAATCAAGTCTCTTCCAACTGCAGAGACGCCCTTTGCACCGGGGATGAATGCAGTTGTTATCATACTTTTTTGCATAGTACCAATGATTGCATGGGTTATCACGATCATAGCCATGAAGGGCTACATTCTCACAGGGGATGAGATGAAGAAGATCCAGGATGTCAACCAGAAGCGTAAAAAAGCCATTGCAGAAGGTATGAGTATCGAGAAGGCAATGAAAGAATTCACCTGATAAGTGAAATCAAAAGGCAATGGAAGAGTATAGAAAAACCAGGAGGAAAAAACATTGAAAAAGACAGGACTTTTCAGGGGCATGGCCGCTGTGACGACATTTCTTTTGTCTGTTTCCGTTATTGCGGGAAACACATTGGAGTCATTTGCATCTACTATTGACACTGCCCTTGGAACACAGAGTGAAATGATGGTAACAGATGACAAGGATGCCGTGTATGACAAGTTTACACCACCGGCAAACCTGCTTAATGAGGATGGGACGGGCAATTCTCATGCACTCATTCAGGCAGCCATCGATCTTAACAGACAGCAGGCAGCAGAGGGATCAGTTCTTTTAAAGAACAACGGAGTACTTCCACTCGCAAGCGGATCTAACGTTTCATTATTCGGAATCCGCTCTCAGGTGCCGATCCTTGGATCAAGCTTTGGTGTTAAGGCTTGCGGAGGATTTATTAATCTTGATGAAGCACTTCAAAATAACGTTACAGATTTTGCAAATCATATCACAACTTCTCTTTCACAGAACTGGGCAACAGGCCAGGTTGAGAGAGGATATACAACTGATGGATGGTCAGGAGACGAGTTTGAGTTTGACGGTGCAGGCTTCAAAGTAAATCCTACTATGACATCAATCTATACAAAGCTTAACGAGACTTATCTTCACACAGAAAATGCAGGCCCTTCCGAGGAGTATGATCCGGGTGAGCCATCTGTAAAAGAGATCGAGTCAGTAAATTCTTCTTACAAGGACAGCTTTGCAAAGTATGGCGATGCAGCTATCGTTGTTATCGGAAGACCAAGCGCAGAGAGTGAAGACTATCTTCCGGGCGGAATTGTTTCAGGCCTTGGAGCAGAGGAGCCTCTTGCACTTACAACAAATGAAAAAGATATGATCGCTCTTGCAAAAGAGTGCAGTGACAAGGTTATCGTTCTTGTTAACAGCGCTTCTGCAGTAGAGATCGGAGATCTTAAGGACGATGCGGATATTGATGCGATCCTCTGGATCGGTGCACCCGGCTCATATGGAATGCTCGGTGTTGCAGATATCCTTAGCGGAAAGGTAAGCCCTTCAGGCGGACTTGCAGATATTTTCCCTACATATAACCTTTCAGCACCTGCTATGCAGAACATGGGTAACTTCTCTTACAAGAATGCAGCTGATGTTATCACAAGAGAAAACAGCAGCAACTACATCATTGAGGCTGAAGGCATCTATGTTGGATACAGATACTACGAGACCAGATATTATGATGCTGTTCTTGGACAGGGCAATGCTGCATCAAAGGCAGGAACCTATGCTTCAAAGAATGGCTGGAACTACGATGATGAAGTAGCGTACGGCTTTGGCTACGGTCTCTCATACACTACATTTGATATGGAGTTCGACGGAGAGCCTGTAATCGAGGTTTCCAAGGAAGGCGATGTTACAACAGCTACTGCAACCTTCAATGTAAAGGTCACAAATACAGGTAAGGTAGCAGGTAAAAAGAGCGTTCAAATCTACGGACAGGCTCCTTATGAGCAGGGTGGAATTGAAAAGAGTGCAATTGTCCTTCTTAACTATGGCAAGACAAAAACTCTTCAGCCCGGCGAGTCAGAGACTGTTTCTGTAAAGGCTGATCTTCAGTACATTGCAACTTACGACAGCTCTTTTGACAACGGAGACGGAACAAAGGGAACATATATCCTTGATCCCGGAACATACTATTTTGCATTCGGTAACGGTGCACATGATGCCCTCAACAACATCATGGCTCTTCAGAATGTAGATACAGCAAGCCTTGTGGGCGAAGCTAATCCTGCATATGCATTCCAGACAGAGATCACAGAGGACGTCATTTCAAGAACTGCCTTTGCTTATTCAAAGACAGGAGACAAGATCTCTAACCAGCTTGATTATGCTGACTGGAACTATTTCCAGGACGGTGAGGTTACATACCTTAGCCGTGCTGACTGGGATAAGACATATCCTAAGACTTACAGCGATATGACTCTTACAGACCAGGGACTTATCGATTACTTAAACGGTAAGTACTATACACTTAAGACAGATGATGATACATCAGACATCAAGTGGGGCGTTAACTCTGACCTCATGTTCTATGAGATGGCAGGCGCATCCTTTGACGATGAGAAGTGGAATGAGCTCCTTGATAAGATGACTCTTGAAGAGGCTCAGTATATTGCAACTTTTGGTGGCCCAAGTATTCCCGGAGCATCATCAATCGGAACTGTTGAAACTTACATGACAGAGAATGCCGGAAACGGTATTGCGGTTAACCTCAATGCGTCAAAAGACACTGAGGCTCCATGGAACATCAAGAGCGATGATCCAAACGGAAACTGGCATCCTGAAGTATTCGGCAGCAGCCCTCTTACAGCAGCTGCATTTAACCCTGAACTTTCCTATGCTCTTGGTGAGTTCATCGGAATCGAGTCACTCTTTACAGGTATCCCGATCCTTTGGGGCCCTGGACTTAACACACACCGTCATGCATACAACGGACGTAACGGTGAGTACTATTCTGAGGATCCTATCCTTTCAGGATATACAGCAATGGAATTTGCAATCGGAGCACTTAACTATGGTCTTATCGCAGCACCTAAGCACTATGCGTTCAACGACCAGGAGACTAACAGAGCAGGCGTTGCTCCTTTCATGACAGAGCAGAGAGCCCGTGAAGTTGAGCTTAGAGCATACCAGATCGCATTCGAAGCAACAAAGTATGACACAGATTCTTATGACGCAGGTATGAGAGGCCTTATGGTATCCTTCTCAAAGATCGGACCTGTTGAGTGTACAGTAAGTACAGGACTTATGACAGAAATCCTCAAGAAGGAGTGGGGCTTCACAGGATATGCAGTAACTGATATCTATGATGACTTTGATCTCTACACATCAGTTCTTACTTCAGGTGCAACCTGCTACGATACAAGAGGTATGTCAGGCTTCTATACAGATACAACTCTTGACAGCCCTAGATTTGCAAACCAGGCTGACGGCGCAGCTATCAGTGCCACAGTATTTGCAGGTGATGCAAATGCTCAGCAGGCGGTAAAAGAGTCTGCACATAACGTACTTTATGCAATCGCATCCAGTAACCTTATGAACAGATACAATGCAACAACTCATGTAGTTAAGCTTAACACATGGTGGAGAACAGCATATAGAACAGCAATTGGAGTTTGCGCTGCTCTTACAGCTATCTTTGCTGTATTGTATATTCTTTCAAAGAGAAAAGAGAAGGAGGCGTAATAATGGCAGACTTTATGAAAAAGCAGAGCGTTGGAGCTTACTTTAATATAATTGCAGCAGTACTCGGCGTTGTCGGAATTGTTGCAGCTGCTATCTGCAGCAATATGACAGTTACCTATGCACTTGGCAATCTTGGAACAGTTATAGCACTTGGATGTAGCGGAATTGTTTTGGCAGTTCTTGCGGTAGTACTTCCAAATAAGTTTGGAAACCATGATATTCTTGGCACTATTTCAGTTTTGGGAGCGATAGCTCTTTTCACTACAGCATTTGGAAAGATCCTTTCAGAGAGAATCCTTCTCATCGCAGGACTTTTCAGCTACGACTCAGTTAATACTGTAGGCTGGCAGGTATTTAGCGTAACAGTAGTTGCATTTGCAGGTTTCATTGTGGGAGCGCTTGTTCTTATCATCGGCGCCTTCACCCGTTCTGTAAAGGAAAACGCATAATTTGTACAAGATAATAATTCTTGAGGAAGACTCCCGGCAGCTGCCGGGAGTTTTTTGGCATATAATAAAAGATATAAAAATTGTGCAAGATTATGTTGACAACAATCGTAATTTATGAGAATATGGATGGGCGTTAGCAAGTGCTAACAAGAGAGGAGCTTATTCATGAAGAAAAAATTATTATCTACAATTATGGCAGCAGTTATGGGTTTATCAGTAGTGGCTTGCGGAGCTTCAAATGAGACACAGACTGCCTCAAATTCAGTTAATAC
>JAEEGI010028113.1_pt1 | contig 10719 bp, 10 predicted proteins | sample 8958751 | NCBI WGS metagenome assembly JAEEGI01 (sample SAMN16246545, study PRJNA631951) | gut metagenome | biome: gut microbiome; feature: rumen; material: KS-attached | host: Bos | place: Iran: Karaj | collected 2018-10 | reverse complement strand
AAAACTAATCTAAACTGCACATTTGTCTTCTATTTTCTAAAATACAACCATCACAGTATAAAGAAAAATAAAAGGCCATATTTAAAAACATGGGAAGATAAAACTAAATATATTGCTGCTTGTGAAGGCGACGATTATTGGTCAGATCCTTTAAAACTACAAAAACAAGTAGATGTTCTTGAAACAAATCCAGACTACATGTTGGTATGCAACAGGGTAAAACTATATTCTGAGAAAAGGAAAAAATTCATTGGCGAAAACTATTGCTATAACAAAAGTCAAATTGTAAATCCCAAAGACGTTATCTATCGAACTGGACTTTTTATTTCTACATGTAGTGTTTTGTGCAGAGAGACTATAATGGATAACATCCCTGACTATTGGGCCAAATGTAAAGTGGGTGACTATCCTTTACAAATAATGTGCGCAATGAAAGGAAATATCTACTATTTCAACGATATCATGTCGGTATATCGTGTAGAAAATCCTAATTCATGGATGGGGAAACAGAAATGGGGAAAGATAGATGAAGGGAGAATTGAAGTTATAAAATCTCGTGTGGAAATGTTTAAAGGCTTTGCAAAGGATTTTCCTCAATACAAGAATTATTTCTTTAATAAGGTTGCTAATGAGATTAACAGAAATGTTCCCAATCAAAAATCACAACATGAATTATTCCTTTCCTATTTTTCTGAAGATATAAAAAAATATACTTGGACTCAAAAAATTGACCTGTGGGTACGAAAAAACCTTAAAGGTAGGATGAGATATTATTATATAAGAGTGTTTCAAAACCAATATTATCAACGCGTAAGTATTTATAAACCATAAATTAATGGTTATTAGAAGCACATATAAAGAATTTGTTCATGGTTGATTTGAAAATCACTCTGCCCGAAGGTTTTCTTGATGAAGAAGTGAGAGATGAGTATAAGGTTTCTCACGAAATGAAAAAGGTCTGGGCGGTAGAACTTGACCTTCTGGCAGAATTCCAAAGGGTATGCAAAAAGCATCATATTAAATATATTGCATCGGGCGGAACAATGTTGGGGGCAGTTCGACATAAAGGATTCATCCCATGGGACGATGACATTGACCTGATGATGCTACGAGAAGAATATGAAAAACTATGTAAGGTTGCACCATCCGAATTTCAACACCCCTATTTCTTTCAGACATCAAAAACCGACTTAGGATTTTTCAAGGGATTTGCCCGGTTGAGGAACAGTGAAACGACAGCCATCTTTAACTATGAGAGGAAATCAAAGTTCAGGATTAACCAGGGAATCTTTATAGATATTTTCCCAATGGACAATGTCGTAGATGATAAGAATCTTTTGGAATTACAATATAATAAGGTAAAGGCATTATCTGAAAAAGTCAGTTCCGCTTCTTACTACAACTATCGGTTTTATCGTAGAAATACATTCACAAACAAAGTCCTACACTTACTCTTGCCTGTTTTTCAGAAACCTTCATTCTGGTTGTTGCGACCAGATATAATACAAGAACAGTTTGACAAAGAGTGTCAGCGTTATAACTCCACAAACACAAAATATGTGGGACTTTTGACTTTTCAGTTCAACAACCGTGTGCATGACATTGAACGTGAAGACATGAACCATTTGATTGAATCCGACTTCGAATTTCTGAAGGTTTCCAATATTGCTAACTACGATAAAGCCTTACATTGGAAATTTGGCGATTATATGACACCCATTAACAACCCGAGTTATCATCAGGGAGTTTATTATGATGCCGACCATTGCTACAAAGATTATCTATCTGGAAAACTAAATTATTAAACCCTGTTTTTACTTCAAAAAAACATTTATTATGAAAAAGAAAAAACTAATGATTACTTCATTATTATTTATTCTATTAAATATTAGTTTCACGGCTTGCGACAAGGATAATGAATATCAATTGGAAGGACCTATAGAAATCGAAGTGATAGAGAAGAGAGACACTATCATATATCACGAGGGAGATACTATTAGGTATGATGAGAACGGCGACACCCTTAGATATGAAACGAAATTAGATACCATTAAATACGCCAACAAAAAGCAGATTGTTACAGATTTTGATGAACTATCATATGATAATATTATCGTAGAAAAGGCTTTTTATATAGAAAAACATGATAATAACAGTCGTCAAGGTCTTGCAATATATGAAGATTATCTTCTACAAACATATCATTCAAAAGCATGTGTTGACGTTTACGACTTAACCAATAATCAATTTGTCTTTTCCATCAAACAGAAAGCAGAAGGATCTGTTCATTGTAACAATGTGGATTTCGGACGTTTATACGAACCAACAGACCCCTTCCCTCTTTTGTACTTGGAATACCGTGGAACAAGTCACACAACAGGTGTATATAGAATTGTCAACAAAACAGGATCTTTCGAATTAGAAAAGATTCAAACAATATCATTTGCAGACTGTAAATCTGCAGTCACAAACAACAATATGGATACTAATGAGATGTATATTACCTATATCGACGAGAATCACCCTGCCGATTCGCAATCAATAGCAAGAATAGACATCCCGGATTATCTTTCAGGAAACCAGAAAATTTCATTGCAATCACCGCTTATTAAAGAGAAAATCAATATTCAAAGAAAGGTTCATCAAGATGGGACCGTATACAAGAACAAACTCTTTCAACTTAGAGGAGGATCAGGAGATGGAGATATATGGATTTATGATTTTAAAACACATAAAACTCTTTTAACAATTGAATGGAATAAAGTAGGAATGGACGGTGAACCAGAAGGTATAGGATGGTATAAAGACCACTTAGTGATTACAAATGTAGGTGGTCAAGTATATAATATTTATTTTGTAAAATAATGAAAAAGGTCATAACATACGGAACATACGATCTGCTTCATCAAGGACATATCAACCTGCTAAAACGGGCAAAAGCATTAGGGGACTATCTGATTGTAGGTGTCACCAATGACAACTTCGACCGCGACCGTGGCAAGCTGAATGTTCGTAATAATGTGCTTGAACGCGTAGAAGCAGTAAAAGCAACAGGGCTGGCAGACCAGATAGTCATTGAAGACTATTTCGGACAGAAGATTGATGACATTCAGAAATATGATGTGGATATCTTTGCCATCGGCTCTGACTGGGTGGGAAAATTTGACTACCTGAATGAATACTGCCAGGTGGTGTATCTGCCACGGACAGAGGGAATCTCATCAACGATGCTACGCGAGGAACTTCAACAAGATATTCGTATGGGAATCATCGGTGTTGGACGTATCGCACAAAGGTTTGTTCCAGAATGTGAGGTGGTTAGCGCTGTCAAGATAGCTGATATCTATGATATTAACAGAGGTGTCGCCGAGGAATTTGCCTGGAAGAATCAGATTCTTCATGTTTCCCAATCACTCGAAGAAATGATGGAACGGGTGGATGCTGTGTATATCGCTACTCCTCATCTCAGCCATTATGAATTAGCTAAATATGCATTGGAACACAAGAAACACGTTCTGTGTGAAACGCCATTAGTGCTGAATGGCGATGAGGCTCGGGAACTGTATAAACTGGCAGAGAAAAACGATGTGGTGCTTTTGGAAGCAAATAAGACGGCCTTCTCGCCTGCTTTTAACCATCTTATTACCATGATTAAGAGCGGACTCATCGGTGATGTGGTAGACATCAACGCTTCGGAGTCAAAACTATGGGGCGAGAAGTTTACCCGTGAGTTAGACCCAGAACAGGCTGGTGGTTCGATGAACGAGTTGGGATCCTACCCGCTTCTACCCATTATCCGATTGATGGGCATAAATTACACAAACGTCAACCTCTACTCCAAAATGGAGAACGGCGTGGATGTATATACACGCGGTGTGATTCGTTATCCACATGGAGTCTGCTCATTCCAGTTAGGTTTAGGAGTAAAAACCGAAGGCAATCTCGTGATTTCGGGAACCAAAGGTTATGCTTATGTTCCTGCTCCCTGGTGGCTGACGGATTATTATGAGTTCCGTTTTGAGGACCAGAATCAAAACAAGAAGTTTTTCTATAAATGGGACGGTGCCGGACTGCGTTATGAGATTCAGGAATTTATTTCTTGCATCATCAATCACCGATTCTCTTCAGCGCGTTTGCGCCGAAAAGAGAGTATCGCCATGGCGGATATCATGCAGCAGTTTGCGGAACGGAAAAACTTTATGGAAATCTGATAGTCCTTAGGACTAGAAATTTTACAAATCTAAACAAAATCACACAGAAAATAAATCCCCATTATTTACATTACACACATGAAAGAGATGAGTGTGAGGGATATTCAGACGGTGAGTCTGGATATCATGAAAGATGTACATGAATTTTGTGTAAAAAACAACATCAAATATACGCTTCAGGGGGGAACATTATTAGGAGCCGTCAGGCATGAAGGTTTTATCCCATGGGACGATGATATTGACATTGCAATGACACGTCCTGATTACAAAAAATTCTGTAGCACATTCAAGTCACAAAGGGGCTATCGTTTAATCTGCCGGCAGAACGATGAATCTTTTTTAATGTTTGCCAGAGTATGTGAGATGGAAAAAACATGTGTGAAAAGTATTGTTCCATGGACAACAATTCCTACAGGTGTATTCATCGATATTTTTCCTTTAGATGGGGCTGAAGACGATAAAGAAGTGGCAGCCCAACGGATGAAGATAATCCGACGGGTATTTCATCGAACATTAAGAGCAAGAGGTTCTTTTCTAAAATGGTCTGAAGCGAAAGGATTTGTTGCTAAACTTAAATTGATAGCTAAGCGTATTGTCTATTTTCATAGTCGTTCATTTGATACCTATGACAGAATGTGTCAAGAAATACAATTTGGTAGCACAGACCATTATTGCAACTATGCCTATCAAGAATATGGAATGAGGGAATATCACAGAACAGCCGTTCTCAAGGAGTATGTACTACATCAATTTGAAGACTGTCAATTCTACATAATGAAAGGATATGACGAAGCCCTCAAAGAAAAGTTTGGTAATTATATGGAACTCCCTCCTTTGGAAAAACGGGTTTCTAAACATGATATCTATACGCATTTTTGGAAATAACAATCAAATATCTTTAAAATGAAAAAAATATTAATCGTAGGAGGAGCTAATGGGATTGGACTATCCATGGCTCATGTCTTGGCAGAAAAAAACGAGACAGAAAAGCTATATGTCATAGATAAGGCAAATTTGGCTACTGAATTCCAACACGAGAAGATTGAAAATATACAGTTTGACTTAACATCTCAAGACTATACTGTCTTCGACCAATTTCAAGATATAGACGGTCTCATCATTACGGCAGGCTTTGGGCGGTTAGCTCTCTTTAAGGATATTCCTGAAGAGATGATTACCACGTATTTCAATGTGAATACCATTCCCGTGATTCGTATCATTAAGCATTTCTATGACAAATTGCTTAGTAAAGAGGATTTCTACTGTGGTGTGATGGTGAGCATTGCCGGTTTTATGTCATCTCCTTTCTTCTCTCTCTATGGCGCTACAAAAGCAGCATTAAAGATTTTTATCGAAAGCGTGAACGTGGAATTGGAAAAGGCAGGAACAAGCAACCGTATCCTGAATGTCTCCCCTGGTTCGATTGCCGGTACCAGTTTTAATCAAGGAAAGACAGACCTGAATGTCACGGCTGCTTTGGCCAAAGAAATCATTTCCAAGATTGAAGCTAAAGAGGATTTGTTTATTCCGAAATATGACGAAGTGTTCCACGATGTGTTAGAGCGTTATCACGATGATTTCCGAAAGGAGGGACTGCATAGTTATGAATACAAAGTGGCATCCGGACGTGTAAAAGAATAAAGATGATTAACTTAAACATCAAACTACCAGAAGGTTTTTTAAAAGAAGAAGTCAGGTGTAATCATATGGTCACCACACAGATGAAGGAAATCTGGGCTGTAGAACTTGACTTGCTAGCAGAATTCCAACGGGTATGCGATAAATACAACATTCGTTATTTTGCCTCTGGAGGAACTTTATTAGGGGCTGTCCGACACAAAGGATTCATTCCTTGGGATGACGATTTAGACATAGAAATGTTTCGGGAAGACTATATAAAGCTTTGTGAGGTAGGACCAAAAGAGTTTAAGAAACCATATGTTTTCCAAAATGAATACACAGAAAGTGGTTCGCTAAGGGGATTCTCAAAACTTAGAAATAGTCAGACAACAGCAATTTATGAACATGAAAAATATAAATGTTTTGGGAGTTACGATAAGGGTATCTTTATAGACATCTTTCCCTTAGATAGTATTCTTGACGATAAAGAAGAACAGAGAAAAAAGAAAAAAGGGCGAACAAATGGTGTAAAGCATACCTCGCCTGTATTGACATCTATTTCCATCGCCATGAAAGTAAGGATTCATTCATTGGAAATTTGAAGGAAATTCTACGTCCATTATTATTCTTTCCTTGCAAATGGTTAAAGACATGGCTACATCGTAAATATGAAGAAGCATGTTCTTTGGGAAATGATATACAAACAAAAAAAGTAGCCATCTATTGCATCTTTAACAAACGGACCATTCACCATAGAATAGACTATGAAGATTCCGTTATAATGGATTTTGAGTTTCTGAAGGTACCTGTCCCCATTCATTATGACCATTGGTTGACAAACGCTTTCGGAGACTGGCACCAATTTATTAAAGGAGGGAGTCTTCATGGAGAAAACGCTTTATTTTATGATACAAACAAGCCTTTTAAACCATAAAAAGCATTCATCATGACAACACCACTCATATCCATTATCATGCCTAGTTATAACCAAGGGTCATATCTTGCTGAAGCATTGGATAGTGTTTTGGCACAGACTTACCAGAACTGGGAATGTATCATTGTGGATGACGGCAGCCATGACAATACTGCAGAGATGGCAAAGGCATATTGTTTAAAAGATTCACGTATTCAATATATTTATCAGGAAAACAGTGGGGTTTCGGCAGCTCGAAACAATGGAGTTGCCCACAGTAAGGGGGAGTTTATCCTTCCATTGGATGGAGATGACAAGATAGCACCTGAATTCCTTGAGTTAACTTTACAGGTAATTGTTAAAGACCGAAAAATCCGTGTGGTCTATACGGATGTTCAGTATTTTGATGCGCGCAACGAAGTTTACAAACTTCCACCTTTTTCTATAGAGCAATTGTTGGGAATGAACGTCATGTGTGTGACAGCCCTATTTAGAAGGGAAGATTTTGATAAGATCGGAGGATTTAATAATAATATGCGCGAAGGGTTTGAAGATTGGGACTTCTGGGTTTCTATGTTTCAAGACGGAGAGGGAACAGCAATTAAAATACCCAAAGTGCTTTTCTATTATAGAAGGAAGCCTGTTTCCAGAAATAATACTGCCAGTAAATCTAAAACCGATTTTAGGCGACTTATCTGGGAAAACCACAAAGAGGTGTTTTCTAAGGTATATCCAAATCCAACATTGACCTCAGAATACAAGAATGTTGCCAATTCACGTGAATACAAACTTGGCTATCTTATTCTTCACCCCTTTAAGGGTTATCGTAAATATCTGAAAAACAAGAAATGATTATGGCTCAAGAAAGGAACCTTAATCTTGATCTTATTAAAATTATTGCAATGGTATTCGTTGTGGGACTACACTCACAAACGAAATGGTTAATTGACGGAATTAACATTAATAGATTCTATATCCTTACCATCTGTGGAACGGCCATTCCTCTTTTTTTTACGGTTAGCGGTTATTTGCTTTTGGGAAGAAAAAACACTGATTGGCACTATTCGGCAAAAAAGATTTGGGGCATCGTCAGATTTGTATTTGTGGTATGCTGGATTTATTGGCTGATTATGCTCATTATTACTCAAGAACCACATTGGGACAAATTATATAAAGATCCTTTAGGTGCATTTGTGATGGGTGGTGCCTTTTGGCAATTTTGGTATTTTGGTGCCATGTGCCTTATTTATTTAATATATCCTTTTCTCAATAAACTATTTATTCAAAAACAAAAACAATTTGTCCGCTTTTTCATTTGCATCATAATTATTTGTGCAATTATTCATATTTTGAATATTATTACACCTGGAGTATTTGAAAAGAAATTACCGCAATCACTACGTATTTGGAACTGGTTGATGTATTTCTGCTTGGGTGGAATCATAAAAAAACACCCAAAGAGCATTGGTTGGAAATGGGTTTTTCTATTGGCTATTGGCTATTGTGTTCAATTAATCATTGTCAAGAGTATTAATCCCAAAATGTTTAAATCCGACTATAATTTTGCCTCTCCATTAACCTTGATGTATGTTTACTGTCTATTCCAAGCATTAAATCAGTTAAATGTTCAGAAGATTGGTAGTGGCATCAAATGGCTTTCCCCTTTGTTTTTACCTGTATATACTATTCATCCTTTCTTTATTTATAATACTCAGACATTTAGACATACATTTCATGCTGGATACCCTATTTATTGGATGCTAATAACTCTTGCAACGTTGATTGTATCATGGATTATCATGAAAACAAAAAGTGGGAAATGGGTGTTTAGGATTTAATCGATTAAGATTAATATAAAAAGTGACTAATAAGATAAGACAATCGAATGTAGAATTGTTGAGAATCATCACAATGATTCTAGTTTTGGTTGTACATGCTAATTTTCGAGCATTATCTTCTCCTTCTATGGGAGATGTTATATCCTTTCCCACTTCTTCATTCTTGAGGTTTCTGACAGAATCTTTCTCTATTATATGCGTTAATGTTTTTGTTCTTATTTCTGGTTGGTTCGGAATTCATTTCAAATGGAAAAGGTTTATAGAATTTCTTTTTCAGGTCTTCTTTTTTGGATTTTTAATTTATATCATAATATGTATGATTGACCCTAATAGGATCAAATCAATTAAAAATGTATTTATGATAGGTGCATGGAATTATTGGTTCGCGAAATGTTATTTGTTCCTATACATTGTATCACCTGTATTAAACGCTTTTGTAGAAAAAGCATCTCAAAAACAGTTCTTGACAATTCTCATTCTATTCTTTTCTTTACAAACCATTTATGGCTGGGCTACTAACGGGATAACATGGTTTAACAGAGGATTTTCAGGTGTTTCGTTTGCAGGATTATATTTACTGGCAAGATATGTAAAGCTTCACCCTGCGAAGTGGTTTAGTCATTCGTTAAAATTTGACTTGCTTTTTTACCTGGGATTTGTAGTCTTGAATACATTTTGTGCCTTTTTCTTCACAAAAACTGGGCATGCATCCATTAGCACAAGACTTTTCCTTTACACCTCACCACTTGTCATTTTCGCATCCATTCATTTTTTGCTCATTTTTACGAAATTTTCTTTTACAAGTAAGATTATCAACTGGATTGCTGTATCGTGTTTTGCTATTTACCTGACTCACTCTAATTCATATTTAGAAAACCCATGTTATTACAGTCTTATTCGTAACTGGTTTAACAATGAGAACACGATAATGTTTATACTATATACAGGAACTCTTATATTATTCGTATTCTCGGTATCTATCCTTTGTGACAAAATAAGGATATTCGTTTTTAATCAATTGTTTAAAAGGTTAAAGGTGAAGGATTAGTTGTTTGGTTACGCATTTTATTCGTGATTTTCGGCAGCACTCAGCACCGTTCAAACAAGTTTAACTCAACCTTCATTTGCACGAAAATTAAAGGTTAGACACATATGAAATTATCTATAGTAATACCAGCCTATAATGTAGAGCAGTATATTGGGAGATGTCTTGACAGTATCTTCAATCAGCAGATTAAGACGGATTTGCTGGAGGTTATCGTGGTGAATGACGGTTCAAAAGATGGGACTGAAGATATTATTAAAAAATATGCTTCTCAATATTCAAACTTAGTCTATATTGCCCAAGAAAATCAAGGGCAGAGTGTGGCCCGAAACAATGGACTTAAAAGAGCCACAGGAGATATTATCTGGTATATTGACAGTGATGATGCTGCAAACGAGGGAAGTATCAACAAAATATTTCACTATTTCGAAAAATACCCACAAGCAGACCTGTTGGTCTTTGACTGGAGGCATATCTATACGGACAGGAACGAAGAGATCTATTGCCATGGATTCAGCCAGAAGAGAATGAAATTCAGAAACAATCTCTACGAAAAGAAACTGAATAGGGAAAAGGCAAATGCCAGACTCATCGGATTTGTACCTTGGCTGGTGTTATGCAAAAGGAAATATCTGATAGACCATCAACTTTTTCTTGTTCCAGGTCTCCTGAATGAAGACGAAGAGGTAAGAATGAGGTATTTCTTTTTTGCAAAAGAAGTCAGGTTTATTCCTTTCGCACACTATGTGTATTCTGCCAACAGAGAAGGAAGTCTGACCACCATCAACAAAGGAAAGTCCATGAAGGTGGTGGAGAGTTGTATGAAAACGGTGGATTTGTGGAAAACATTTTATCAAGAATATGCTCAAAGTAAGGCCGACAAGAAATTTGTAATGGGATTCCTATACAATATGTACGGAAGATTGCTTCGAAGAAAAAACGCAGACAAGGATTCTGAGCAATATAAGACATATCTTACGCATCATAAAGAATGGGAGAAAGGGTTTAAAGATGCGTATAGGAAGAGTTTTTCCTTAAAAAGCCTATCACCGATACCATTGACAAGAACTCTTTCCACATTATATTTCCCTC
>JAEEGI010028111.1_pt1 | contig 10719 bp, 4 predicted proteins | sample 8958751 | NCBI WGS metagenome assembly JAEEGI01 (sample SAMN16246545, study PRJNA631951) | gut metagenome | biome: gut microbiome; feature: rumen; material: KS-attached | host: Bos | place: Iran: Karaj | collected 2018-10 | reverse complement strand
GGCGTCGCGCCACCACAAGCCCTCCTTCACGTTGAACAGGCCACCAGCCAGCGTGTTGCGGCTCCACAGGTACATCTTCATGGCGTGGTCGATATACTTGCGCTCGCCAGTCACCTTGTACACCTGGGCATAGAGCGGCATGGCCATCTGAATAGCGTCAATCCAAGTCCACCAGCCGTAGAGCTCGTTGTTGGCCTTGGGGTTGGTGGCTTTCATCTGGTTGTCCAGGTTCAGCTTCACCATGGCGATTTTCTCGTCGCCCCCCGCCTGCACGTAGCGGTCCACGTAAGTCTGTCCGCAGCACTGGTCGTCAGCGTCGTTGGTCTTCACGCCGTTGCGTGGTGTCCATTTGTGGAAGTTGGCCCAACGGTCGGTATAGTCGATGTAGCTCGGGTCGGCGTCTATCTCGTAAAGGGCCATCAGTCCCTCATAGTAGACGGCACGCGTCCACAGCGAACTGGGTCTGATCCTGTTCACGTTGGTCGGTACAGTAGGGTCGCTGTACTTGGTCATGAAGTAATTGTTAGCTTTTCTCAGCGTCTTCATCACGTCGTCGGTTGTCTGTGCCATGCACGTCATGAAGCACAACAGGGTTGTCGTTGCCAAAATTATTCGTTTCATAGATTTATATGTTTTGTTTTTGTTATTCTCGGTTCCGGAAATCATCTTCTGTGGTTAGTTTTAGCAGTTTTTGTTCTATGCAAAGATAGGAAAATAATGGCAATCCTCAAAGGGTATGAGCTAAATTTAAAGATGAATGAGCAATTTTTTAGGTGTGTTCCCAATTGGTGAAAAGTGTTGTGGATTTTTTTCAGAGATTTTGTACAAAAATCCATGTATCAGATAGAACTATTTTTGTATCTTTGCAGCAGAGTAAAGACTAAAAAACTACTAACACAAATGAAACAAGTCAGGTTTGTTCTTACGTTTTTGTTGCTGACCGCAGCTCTTCATGTCTCAGCCATTGAGCGCCAGAGACTCAATTTCAACAGCGAGTGGCTGATGCAAGTCGGCGACGACCCGACGATGTCGCAGCCCAATTTCGACGACTCCTCGTGGCAGCGGGTCACCCTTCCGCATGCCTTCAACGAGGACGAGGCGTTTGCCAAGGATATTGTCGACCTTACCGACACCATCTGTTGGTATCGCAAGAGCTTCATGCTGAGCGAGCAGGAGGCCGGCGGCAAGGTGTTTGTCGAGTTCGAGGGAGCCCGTCAGGGAGCTGATGTGTGGCTGAACGGCCAGAAGGTGGGATTCTCCGACAATGGTGTGATGGCATTCGGTTTCGACCTCACACCTTATATAAAAGAAGGCAGGAACGTCATCGCCGTGCGTTGCGACAACAGCTGGACGTATCGCGACCGGACGCTCGACAGCCGTTACCAGTGGAACGACCGCAACTTCAACGCCAACTACGGCGGTCTGCCGAAGAACGTATGGCTCCATCTGACCGGCAAGCTCTATCAGACGCTGCCTCTCTTCTCGAATCTGGGCACCACAGGCACTTATGTCTATGCCACCGACATCGACGTTGCCAACCGGAAGGCGGTGGTACACGTGGAGTCGCAGGTGCGCAACGAGGACAGCCGTGCCCGCACGTTCCGCCTGTTTGCCAAGGTGCTGAGCGCCTCACAGCGGCTGACGGCCATCATCCCGGGTGAGAGCATCACGCTCCAACCTGGCGAGACACGGACCGTCGCCATCAGCAGCGAGCTGAGCGGACTGCGTTTCTGGTCGTGGGGATATGGCTATCTCTACACCGTGAAGACTTACCTGGCTGAGGACGGAGCCGACGCCAAGCCCTTGGACCTCGGTCCGCAGAACGATATGGTGGTCGTCCGTACGGGTTTCCGCAAGACGCATTTCGGAGAGGGTAAGATATGGCTTAATGACCGTTGTCTGATGGTGCATGGCTATGCCCAGCGCACCAGCAACGAATGGCCTGCCGTCGGTCTGAGCGTGCCGGCATGGATGAGCGACTACAGCAACGGACTGATGGTTGCCTCGGGTGGTAACCTGGTGCGGTGGATGCACGTCACTCCCTGGAAGCAGGACATCGAGTCGTGCGACCGTGTGGGACTGCTGCAGGCCATGCCCGCCGGCGATGCCGAGAAAGACGTCGAGGGAGCGCGCTGGACACAGCGTACGGCTCTCATGCGCGATGCCATCATCTACAATCGCAACAACCCCAGCATCCTGTTCTACGAGTGCGGCAACGAGAGCATCAGCCGTGAGCACATGCTCGAGATGAAGGCCCTGCGCGACCAGTACGACCCTCATGGCGGCCGTGCCATCGGCTCGCGCGAGATGCTCGACATCAACGAGGCGGAGTATGGCGGCGAGATGCTCTATATCAACAAGAGCGGCAAGCATCCCATGTGGGCCATGGAATACTGCCGCGACGAGGGCTTGCGCAAATACTGGGACGCCTACAGCTATCCCTTCCATCAGGAGGGCGACGGTCCGCTCTATCGTGGGAAACCTGCCCGTGAGTACAATCATAATATGGACGAGTTTGCCGTCGAGATGGTGCGCCGCTGGTACGACTACTGGCTGGAGCGGCCTGGCACCGGCAGGCGCGTCAGCAGCGGTGGCGTGAAGATTGTTTTCTCCGATACGAACACCCACCATCGCGGCGAGTCGAACTATCGCATGAGTGGTGTCACCGACGCCATGCGCATCCCCAAGGACGCCTTCTATGCCCATCAGGTGATGTGGTCGGGATGGGTCGACGACGAGCAGCCGAGCACCTATATCATTGGTCATTGGAACTACGACAAAGGCACCGTGAAGCCCGTCTATGTGGTCAGCACGGCCGACGAGGTGGAGCTGTTTGTCAATGGCAGGAGCCTGGGCAAGGGCGAGCGGTCGTACAAGTGGCTGTTCACCTTCAGGGATGTGGCGTTCGAGCCCGGAACCATCGAGGCCAAGGGCAGCGACGGGTCGCGTTTCACCATCGAGACAGCCGGCGAGCCCCATCATCTGCGCCTGACCACCATCGAGAATCCTGAGGGATTCAAGGCCGACGGGGCCGACATGGCCATCGTGCAGGTAGAGGTGGTCGACAAGCAGGGACGCCGTTGTCCGCTCGACGACCGTATGGTCCACTTCACGCTGACCGGCGAGGGCAAGTGGCGCGGCGGCATCGGAACACGCAACAACAAGGACTACCTGGTGGCCGACACGCAGCGCGACAAGTCGTTGCTCGACGCTGCCAATAAGAAAAATACGTCGGACAACTATGTGCTTGCCACCAGCCTGCCCGTCGAGTGTGGCGTCAACCGGGTGCTCGTGCGCAGTACTGTCAACCCCGGCGAGATGACCGTCTATGCCAGCGCCGACGGACTGGGCACTCCCGTCAAGGTGACCATGCACACGCAGCCTGTCACGGGCAATCTCGTTCCGGCGCTCACTCTGCAGGGAAACCTCGGCCGCGGAGAGGCACCACAGACGCCCTCTTACCAAGAACGGGCCGCCACCGTGGGCATCGTCTCGGCTAAGGCGGGTTACGACGCCGAGCATGCCGCTAACAGCTTCGACGACAACGAACTCTCGGAGTGGAAGAACGACGGCCGTCTTGCCACGGCGTGGATTACCTACACACTCGAGCGCAAGGCCGTTGTCGACGACATCTGCCTGAAACTCACCGGCTGGCGCCTGCGCAGCTATCCCCTTGAGATCTATGCCGGCAAGAAACTCATCTGGAGCGGCGAGACGGAGCGCAACCTCGGATATGTGCACCTCAAGCCCACCGCCAGCGTGAAAACCGACCAGATCACCATCCGGCTGAAGGGCGCCGGCAAGGACAAGGATGCCTTCGGCGGCATTGTCGAGGTGGCTGAGCCTGCCGCTGGAGAGCTCGACCTCTTCAAGGCGAAGAACGGAGGCGAGACGAAGAGCGAGCTGCGCATCGTCGAGGCAGAGTTCCTGGAGAAGAAGTGAGACGCCCGTCACGTCTGACATCCTGCTACCCGTGCCCGCCAATGAGGTAACAATCGTTACCCCATGCTCCTATGGCGTGCCGAAAGGTGTAGCGATTCGTACCCCTTGCTCCTAAGGTCTGCCGAAAGGTTTCGCAATTAGCGATGACATCTCTTTGCCCACCGATGTCGTCGCTAATCATGATAACATCCTTACACCCCGCAACCACTGTCGCACTCCGCGACGGTGGTTTTTCATGGTTTTTCGTCTGCCCTTTGTGCCTGTTCATGGCAATGGCGAATCGTCTGCGGGCCCTGCAGACGGCTCACTCGTTGCCGTTGCGTATCGTAGTTCCATCATGTCAAAGAGCGATTCTTTTACTCTACAAAGATACGAAATAATCCTCAGAAAAACAAAGGAAATTCGCACTAATCTGCCCTCCCCGAAACAAGTTTTCTGATTTATTTACAACCGTCTCGGCGCGCGCCGGAAGTTACTCCACGGCGCCCGGGGGCGCGGCGGGAGGAATACAGTTAACAGTTAAGAGTTTACAGTTAACAGATAACAGATGTGTAGGGCAGTCGTTCTGTTGTTACTGAATTCGTTAGACTGTCAACGAAATCAGGAAAAGAGTCAGCTTTTCAGGCGCGCGAGTCAACCTTGTCAGTATGAGAAAGGGCTGTTTTGAGAAAAAACTGTACTATTTACGGGAGAATCCTCCGGCGACTTACAGTCGGCTCGTACGATAAAGATGCTGACAATCAATACATTACGCAAAAACCTCCCAACTTACCAACTTACCAACTTACCGAAAACCGCATATTTTTTTGTTATCTCTTCCTGAATGACTATATGATTAGTTATTTATATATATTATTATAATAATATATATAAATAAAATATATTCAATTACAAAATTCTCTTTTGCGTTTGAAAACACGATTTTCGGTAAGTTGGTAAGTTGGTAGGTTGGTAAGTTCATCGATGCCTCTGACAGATCAGGAAACTCAGAGTTCACCGAAAGTTGTCCTAGCTTTGTTGAGAGAAACAAAATCCCTTAAACCTTTGAACCTTGAACCTTTGAACCTTGAACTTTGAACCTTTAACCAACGCCAAGGGGTGCCCATTTCGTTCACCCCTTTCACAACTCAGTCCGTGTTGATCATGTCGGAGCTGGATAACGATTCGTTCACCGTCTTATCCGTCCACTGGCTAAGGGCGCCCTAAATCAGGGCGTGCTTTCCTTCTTTCCACAAAATCAACCAGCGCAATTTTGCGTCCGTTACCCCTCAACCGGCTTGAAACTCAGCCTGTTAATCCTCAACCAGAGTTTACGCATTCGGAAGGCGTGTGTGGCAAACAATATGTGGGGGAAATTTTTCCCCTGACATCCTTCAGCAAAAATAAATATGTGGGCGCAATTTTGCGCCGACGTCCTTCAGTAAAACAAATATGTGGGCTGATTTTTGAGCCGACATCCTTCAGCCAAAGATAAATATGTGGGTCCAATATTGGGCTGACATCCCGGCAGGCCTTGAATTTTGAACGCGCGTCAGGGCATTTAATCCTTTTACCGGCGGCTCCGCCGTCTCTATATCTCTATGTCGAAAAAAACTCTATGTCAGCGGAGCGTCCACGGCACTTTTCGGGAACTCTCTCTTGCTAACTAATTGATTTGCAGAATTTTATCTTTTATGAATCCCGAAATCCCGAAATCCCGAAATCCCGAAAAGTACACGATTTTAACACTTTAGATAATGTGTAATTTGAATTATTATATAATTATAATTATATAATAATTTTAAAAACATATCCTTTCTCTGTCCGACAAACAAATATAAAACGCTAATTCGGGATTTCGGGATTTCGGGATTTCGGGATTTCGGGATTTTCGCCTGTTCCTACTGAAAAGGTTGACCCGCCAGCCTGAGAAGAGTTGACTACCTTCGCTGAGCAAAGCCGTCAATGGAGATTGAAATCATTGAGAGAAAAGCAGGCTCATTGCATCAGTCTTTACGCCGGACGCACGTAAATATCGCATTTTTATTTGCATTCGTTCTCATATCTTTGTATATTTGCAGATGAATACATCAACCATGATCAGATAAGTGATGAAAAGAGAATTAGGGAACATCGTTGACAATGTGGACGGACTGAGTGAGTGGCTGAGTAGCGTACCATACAAGCTGCGCCGGCAGGGACAACTCTATCGGGCGGAGGAGCTCTATCAGGGGTATGAGCCATCGGACGATGAGGCGGAAGACAAGGCTTCGTTTGCGACCTGCTACGACAGCAGGGTTTACCAGCATTTCGTGGAGCAGGGCAAGGAAGCCAGGGATATCAGGGAGTCGGTGGCCCGCACCATTCACGACCACGGCATCCAGACGGCGCTCAAGGCATTTCTTGCCGAACATAATCCGCTGAAGTGCGTTGGCATCATGGGCGGACATTCGTTGCTGCGTACCGACCCGATGTTCTCGTTTGTGACGATGCTGAGCAAACAGCTTACCGAAGAGGGATTCTTCATGGTGAGCGGCGGTGGTCCCGGGGCGATGGAGGCCACCCATTTGGGTGCTTGGATGGCTGGCCGCACCGATGAGGAGGCGCAAGAGGCCATCCGCATGCTTGCCGAGGCAGCCGTATCGTTCAAGGATCAGAAGTGGTTGTCGTCGGCACTCGAGGTGATGCGCCGCTTTCCGCAAAGCCGATACATCAGTTTAGGCATACCCACCTGGCTCTACGGTCATGAGCCTTCCACACCCTTTGCCACGCATATTGCCAAGCTGTTTACGAACAGCATCCGCGAAGACATCATCCTGACCGTTGCCTATGGCGGCATTATCTATACCCCTGGCAGCGCAGGCACCTTGCAGGAAGTGTTCCAGAACGCCGTTCAGGACCATTACCTGTCGTTCGGCTTTGCCAGTCCGATGGTATTCCTCGGTAAGAAGTACTGGACGGAAGAAGTGCCGGTGTATCCGCTGATGCAATTCCTGATGGAAACAGGAAAATACGAGAACCTGCTCTTGACCCTCTCTGACGATCTCGAAGAAATAGAGCAGGTACTGAAGAATTTTCAGAAGACCATCCCCTGCGAATAACAAGCTCCTGACGGATGCATCCGCATCTGAACGGATCATCTTGCGACTTCTTACACTCCGGGCAACACAATCACCAGCTCCTGCTGCTTTTGCATGGGCTGAGATTTCAGCTCATGTTCCGACATGCCTTAAACCTTAAACCTTAAACTTTGAACCTTAAACCTTGAATCACCAGCTCCGCTACTTTTTACAAGGGCTGAGATTTCAGCTCATGTTTCGACATGCCCTTAATCCTTAAACCTTAAACTTTAAACCTTAGACTTTTAACCCTTTACCCATCGTCTTGCCGCGGGAAAAAACTGTAAAGAAACGCGAAAAATTATTCCGGGCAGTAGCGAATACCACCCGGAAACCGTTGCGTATGTTCTTTATTTTTTGTATCTTTGTAGTGTAAAAAGAAGCGCTCTTTGACACGATTCCGTACCGTTGAGCACCAGTGGGAGAGACCGTTTGATGGCCCGCAGACGATGCCTTTCCGGCTGGCTCAGATCACCTCGATGCCCTGCTGCTCGCAGAGTTTCAGGCTCAGCTCCTTGAGCTTGAACTTCTGAATCTTGCCCGAGCCTGTCAGGGGGAACTCATCGACGAAGAACACGTACTTCGGGGTCTTGTAGCGGGCAATCTTGCCGCGGCAGAACTCGCGCACGTCCTCCGGCTGCATCGTCACACCCTCGTAGAGAATGATGAAGGCGCCCACCTCCTCACCATATTTCTTCGATGGAACAGCAGCCACCTGTACGTCCTTGATGCCGGGCATGTGGTAGAGGAACTCCTCAATCTCGCGCGGGTAGACGTTCTCGCCGCCACGGATGATCATGTCCTTGATGCGGCCGGTGATGCGGTAGAAGCCCTGCTCGTCCTTCACGCCCAGGTCGCCCGAATGGAGGAATCCGTTCTTGTCGATGACCTCGGCGGTGGCCTCCGGGTTCTTGTAGTAGCCCTTCATCACGTTGAAGCCACGGCAGCACATCTCGCCCTGCACGCCCACGGGGCACTCCTCGCCCGTCTCGGGGTCGAGCACCTTCACCTCGACAAAGGGATAGTCGCGGCCTACGGTGGTGCAACGCTGCCCGAACGAATCGTTCAGGCAGGTCTGCGTCATTCCCGGCGACGACTCCGTCAGTCCGTACACGCTGGTGATGGTCATGAACATCTTCTCGCTCACCTGCTTCATCAGCTCGACGGGGCACAGCGAACCTGCCATGATGCCGGTGCGCAGCGACGACATGTCGAACATCGGGAACATCGGGTGGTTCAGCTCGGCGATGAACATCGTGGGCACGCCGTAGAGGGCCGTACACCTCTCCTTATGGACGGACGCGAGCACCACCAGCGGGTCGAACTTCTCGACCATCACCTGGGTGCAGCCGTGTGTCAGGCAGTTCATCGTGGCAAGCACCACTCCGAAGCAATGGAACAGCGGCACGCAGACGCAGAGCTTGTCGTCCTGGGTGAAGCCCATGTTCTCGCCCGTGAAATAGCCGTCGTTGGAGATGTTGTAATGCGTCAGCATGACGCCCTTGGGGAATCCCGTGGTGCCCGAGGTGTACTGCATGTTGCAGACGTCGTGGCAGCCCACGCTCTGCTTGGCTTTCAGCAGGTCCTCGTCCTCGATGTTCTGTCCCAGCAGCAACAGCTCGGCGGTGTTGAACATGCCGCGGTACTTCTCCATGCCGATGTAAACCACATTCTTCAGGTAGGGGAAGCGCTCGCTGTTCAGGTGGCCGCGCTGGCACTCCTTCAGCTCGGGCAGCATGGTGTAGGTCATGTCGACGTAGTTGCAGTCCCATGTGCCGTCGGTGATGCACAGGGTGTGCATGTCGGAGTCCTTGCACAGGTACTCCAGCTCAGCCTGCTTGTAGTTGGTGTTCACCGTCACGAGTACGGCGCCAATCTTGGCGGTGGCATAGAGGAACGTCAGCCAGTCGGGCACGTTGGTGGCCCAGATGCCTACGTTCGAGCCTTTCTTCACGCCGATGGCGAGCAGGCCCTTCGCCAGATTGTCCACACGCTCGTTGAAAGTCTTCCACGTGAAGCGCAGGTCGCGGTCGGAGTATACGATGTATTCCTTGTCGGGCGTTGTCTCAGCCCAATGCTCCAGCCACTGGCCCAGCGTGCGCTCCGACAGCTCATATCCGGCGCTGCCCGTTTCGGCAGGGTATGTTCTTTTAATGGTCTCCATATTTCTGAGTAATCCGAGTATTCTGAGTAATCTGAGTATTCCGAGTAATCCGAGTATTCCGAATAATCAGAAAGGAATATACACTACTGCCAGTATTCTGGCCGACTTGCCGGCAACACCGTGCACATGGTGCTTCACGATCGAGTCGTAGAAGATGCTGTCGCCCTCTTTCAGCGTGTAGGTGGTCTTGCCATAGTCGATTTCCACCTCGCCGCTCATCACGTAGATGAACTCCTCGCCCTCGTGGGCAGACAGCTGGAACTCTCTCTCCTCGGTGGGGTTGATGTCGATGACAAACGGCTCCATGTGGCGTCCGGCCTTCTGCTTGGCCAGCGGATGATACTCCATGTGCTTGCGGGCGTCGGCGGTACCGTTCGAGAAGCTGATGCTGTTGGCAAGACGGTCCTCAGCGCGGCTCACCACGGGTCCCAGCTCGTCGTTGTCGTCGAGGAAAGTGCCCAGTCGCACACCCAGGGCGCGTGCTATCTTAATCAGCGGCCCGAGAGAGGGCAGGTGCTGGTCGTTCTCGATAGAATTGATTTGCTCAACGGAGAGACCGCTGCGCTCGGCCATCTCCTCCACGGAGATGTTTTTGGATTCTCTCATTCCTTTGATTTTGAATCCAACGATAGTATGATGATTCGACATATCTTTTTATTAAAAAAATAATACCTATGCTTAATTCGGCTGCAAAAGTACAAAAAAATGTCGAATTGAAAGAAAAAAGAGAGAAAAAACTACAAACCCTATGATTTTTCGTAATGTGGGGAGGGAATTGGCAAGATGATTTCCCCTTTTTGTGTCTATCTGTCTACTCGTCTTCGATGGAGATGACAAAAAACGATGCCATCAGGAACCTTGTGACAAAAATCATGGCATAAATCACAAAAAAGTATGTACGTATTCAAAAAGAAATGAGTATTTTTGCCGAAACTAATCATTACTGGCAATGAACAAGAAGAATCTGATACTCGTGGCCCTCGGCCTGATGATGGCGCTGCAGGCCATGCCCCAAACCATGTTCCAGCATCCCTGGCAGGGGAAGCGCGTAGCCTATCTGGGCGACTCTATCACCGACCCGCGCAACAGTGGGGCGAAGAAAAAATACTGGAGCTGGCTGCAGGACTGGTTGCAGATCACCCCATACGTCTACGGCGTGAGCGGACGGCAGTGGAACGATATCCCGCGGCAGGCCAACCAGCTGCGTGATGAGCATGGCAACGACTTCGACGCCATCCTGATCTTCATCGGAACGAACGACTATAATGCCGGTGTGCCCATCGGCGAGTGGTGGGACGAGCGTACTACCGAGGTGATGGCGGGCATCCACAAGCCGAAGGCCATGGTGACGCGCCGCCAGCGGGTACCTGCCAAGACGACCGAGACCTACCGCGGCCGTATCAACATCGCACTCGACTCGCTCAAGCGGATATTCCCCGACAAGCAGATCGTGCTGCTCACACCCATCCACCGGGCGAACTTCTTTGCCAACGACAAGAACTGGCAGCCGAACGA
>JAEEGI010028110.1_pt1 | contig 10720 bp, 9 predicted proteins | sample 8958751 | NCBI WGS metagenome assembly JAEEGI01 (sample SAMN16246545, study PRJNA631951) | gut metagenome | biome: gut microbiome; feature: rumen; material: KS-attached | host: Bos | place: Iran: Karaj | collected 2018-10 | reverse complement strand
GCTCTAAGTTACGACCTGCTGCCGTTCCTTGAAGTGGAAGGTGCCTACAATTTCATCTACAACTATTCCCATGCCACATGCGAAGACAAGTATCAAAAGGATGATGACGGGAACATCACAGACAGATGGATTGGTTACAATGTGGACAACGGCTATTGGCGTACCAAAAACCGCTTTTCTATCAGTTTGAAAGGGAAATGGGATATAGGACGTTTTTCTTTCTCCCTGCGTGAGCGTTATCAGGCCACCATATTCAATCACACATATCTGCGTCAGGACAAATACCGCTTTAACCGTGAGCCAAAGTACATTCTCGACGATGAAGGCGAAATCATGTTCGATGACGATGGGAATGCCATATACGAAACCGATGCCGCAGGAAATCCCGTCTATGACTACACGCTGCAAGAGGGCTCTCCCGAGATTGAGATGGACCGCAAACGTCACAAGACAACTCACTTTTTGCGCAGCCGTTTGGAGGTGGATTACAACATCCGCAAATGCCCTGTCAATCCTTACGTAGCATTTGAAGTAAGTAATAACCTGAACAAAGGATTCTCCACCGACAAACGCCGTTGGAGTGCGGGCGTGAATTGGAAGATCAAGAAAGGCCGGCACCTCAGTATAGGTTATGTTTACAACAATGGAAATGACGATGATGATGACAACCGTCTGCACGCCATTGAAATCTCATACAAGATTAAAGGCCTCTTCAATAAATAAAAAGAGACTTGCCACAATCAACAACTGCTCTGCCCCGTGGTAGAGCAGTTCTTTTTTAAGAATTTCAATACTATTCCTCTGAATTGTCATGAAAAAGTTCATTGTCATCTTGTTCATTCTCTCTGCCATCGTGTCACAGGCACAGACCACCATATCATTCAATCTTCCCTCCAGCCGTATAGACAAATGGATTGAAGCTCACTTTGCTAAAGGCCAAGCGCCACCTTTCTCGTTCACATACGGCAAGCAATTGTCGGCACAATGGCTTAAGAAGTGTCGGTACAAAGCAGAAAAACTTGTTACAACCGAGCCACACACTCTAAAATACCGCTTCACTTACACTGGAGTGCAGGATGGTCTGCAGGTTATGTGTGACGTGAACGGTTACACCGATTTTGGTGCCGTGGACTGGGTAATCCGTTTTACCAACATCGGAGATAAAAATACGGAAAAGGTTGCTAACGTTCGCACCTGCGATATTGCGTTCAAGCCAGTACGGCCTGGAGATTTCAATCTCTACTATGCCAACGGCAGCGAAGCCACATGCGACGATTTTGCCCCACACACCAAGGCATTACACCCAGGAGACACTCTCCGCATGTGTCCTACAGGCGGCCGAAGCAGCGATACTGCATTCCCATTCTTCAATTTGGAATCACCATCTTCACATCAAGGCATCATGGTTGCCGTCGGTTGGACCGGGACATGGTTTGCCAATATTATAAACGTGTCCGGACAGTTACAACTTGCCACTGGCATTCAACGGTTGCATACCTACCTGTTGCCAGGCGAGAGTGTGCGTTCCTCATCGTTGTGCCTGCTTTTTTGGCAAAGCGACAACCGAATGACAGGACATAACTTATTCCGTCGTTTCTTGCTTCAACACCATTCACGCCACATTGACGGCAAGCCTGTCTTTTATCCATTCTTCAACAACTTCAACTGGGGCGACCCTGCCCCGTGTCAGGAATACACTTGCCTCACCACAGATTTTGCCAAGGCCATCATTCAGCGAAACAAAATGTTCGGTCTCATCCAAGACGCCTTCTGGCTCGACGCCGGATGGTACACTCAAGCCGACAACTGGCGTGAAGACAAAGGATGGTACAACACAGTAGGTACCTGGATGGCCGATGAAAGGCGTTTCCCCGGCGGTCTCAAAGACATCGCCGCTGCTGTTCACCGCACGGGAGCCAAACTCATGGTATGGTTTGAACCCGAACGCGTTTACAAAGGCTCCGCATGGGACAACACCCATCCCCAATGGATGCTGAACGACGCCAGCAACAACAGGTTGTACAACTTGGCAGACACCACGGCCCTGGCCTATTTTTGCAAATACATCGGTGACTTTTTGGAGCACAACAATATCGATTACTACCGCCAAGACTTCAACATGTATGCCGAAAGCCTCTGGAAATCGCACGACACAGAAGGCCGTGAGGGCATCACCGAAAACCATTACATTGAAGGGTTATACAAATACTGGGATTATCTGCTCAACCGTTTCCCCAACCTGCTCATCGACAACTGTGCCAGCGGTGGAAGGCGCATCGACTACGAAACCGTGCTGCGAAGCGCTCCTTTATGGCGCACAGACTACAATTACGGCGAGCCTATAGGTTACCAGTGCCACACTTACGGTCTGGAATACTATCTGACGCAACACGGCACAGGTATTTACAGCACAGACCGCTTCGATTCGCGCTCGGGCATGGGCAGCAGCACTGTTTTCAACTGGAAACTTACCGAAAAAAGGCTCTCATACACTGAGATGCAGAAGGTACAAAAAGAGTGTGCTGACATACGTCCTTATTATTACGAAGACTACTATCCCCTGAGCGGGGAAGACCGCCTCACGTCCGACAGTATCTGGCTGGCCTACCAGTTACATCGCCCCAGCGACCACACCGGTTACGTAGTAGCCTTCCGACGGCCCGCCAGTTCCGACTCCACCTACAGTGTACGGCTCTCCGCCATCGACAAGACACGCGATTACCTTCTCATTGACCTTGACAGCAAAAAAGACACCATAGTCAACGGTAACACACTCCACGAAAACCTCGTGCTCAAACTGTCCAAACCACGCAGCAGCCGGCTTATATACTACGAAAGGATACCGGAGGCGCCGGAAGCGAAACCTAAGAAGAGCTGACAGCCTTCACATTATCCTAAAACACCATTTCTGTCGAAACAAATAGGATATATTTTTCCCTAAATCAGACTTCGAAAAAAACAACTCTGATATTGCATTTCCTAAATGCGTTTTCGGTAAAACGAAAACGCATTTATTATTTCCTGGGAGCCAATTTGTAATCCCCCCGAACAGGTAAAAAACCGCCTACATAGTTTTTTTAACACTATTGTAACAAAAGAAATGAGAGAAAATTGGCATAAAAAAGCAAGAATGTTTAACTTTGCATCGCGAAAGTCTCATAAGGACTGTCGGTCATTTCGTGTGGCCGCCCCTCTGAGGCATACATTCAACGAAAAAAGAAACCTATAGACCAATGAAACAAGTTCTACGCCTATTCACAGCCGGCATATTTGCACTAATCGCCGTCACAGCTACGGCCGATAGCTACAAATATCTCACTTTCACCAAGACCAATGGTTCTGAAAGCAGCCTATCAATTACCGGCCTCAAACTGACATTCAACAGCGGCGTGTTGACTGCCACACAGAACGGCAACACAACCACATTCAATGTCAGTGAACTCAGCAAAATGAGGTTTACTATGGACGAAGCCATTAACCGCGCCGACGTGAACCGTGACGGCACAGTCGACTCCGCCGACATTGTGGCCGTAATCAAAGAAATGCCCGACGGAGACATGAAAGCCGATGTTAACAACGACGGTGTCATCGACTCCGCCGACATTGTGGCCGTAATCAAGGCGATGAAATAATAACAGAGATGATTTGGTAAAAGACATCTATCATGAAAAAGATAACAACTGCCCTGCTCTCACTTTTGGCCGCAGTTACCATGTCGGCACAGAGCATGTATATACATCAGGGTAACGTAGTGACAGTAGTCAACAGCACCACCGCAGGTGACATGACTTACACACAAACCACACTTACCGCCAACGGCGTTACGTTCAACTTGGACGAAGTGGACAGCATTGTCATTCACAACGACGAGGTGCGTACAGACAGTGTCATCATCACTTACAATGAAACTACGGCCAATGTACTCATTCCCGTCCAAGTGGCCAAATACCTTACCACAACTATCAATGGTGCCCACGTGGCCATCGAATCTACTCAAACTGAAGTCGACACCACTGAAACAATCTACGCACTCTGCGGCACAAGTTCCAACGGGTCGTTCTACCAAAAGGGCGTTTATAAATGCACGCTACGTCTCAACGGAGTGACACTTAACAATCCGGACAGTGCTGCCATCAATTTCCAGAACGGCAAGCGCATTGATATCCGTGTAACTGATGGAACAGTCAACAATCTCAGTGACAACGGTGAGGGAGGTGAGCAAAAGGCTTGCCTACGCGTCAAAGGCCATGCCGAATTTAAAGATGCCGGTACGCTCAACATCGCCGCCCATGCCGCCCATGCCTTCAAGAGTGGTGAATATACAAGAATAAGAAGGTCATTCGGTACGCTCAACATCACCTCTGCCGTGAAGGATGCCATGCATGTGGGACAATACTTCCTGATGAACGGCGGCACAGTCAATATCAGCGGCGTACAAGGCGACGGTATCCAAGTGGAATACACTACTAACAAAGCCGATACCCTTAATGGTCAGATGCATATCAAAGCCGGAACTATCAACATCGCCCTTGACGGCAACGACATGGACGGTCTAAAGGCCGACTCCATACTCAGTATTATCGGAGGCAACATTACCATCACCATGAACGGTGACGGCGGCAAGGGCATCAACTGCCAAAGTGCCGATGTAACCAATACCAACGGCGAAACCACACTTACACTGGCTGTAAACGGCAAGATGCTGACCGTTATCGAGAATGGTATACCCAACAACAAACGTCCCATCTGTTTCAAAACAGAAGAGGACATGTACTTCCACTTTGGCACCATCAATTGCAATACCAAGGATTCCGAAGCCAAAGGTTTGAGAGTCGGAAACAACTATTACTACACGCGTAAGGCTGTCTATAAACTCAATGGAAAGACAGCGACGCCCGATGTTACCGGTGCGATGTACTTGCGCCAAAACTAATAACAAATAAAAACGTGCTGCCAACCAAATGACAGCACGTTCTTTTTATATCCTCATTTATGAAATTAGCTGCCATTGACATCGGTTCCAACGCCAGCCGCCTGCTCATTAAAAAGGTTGACACGGAGTTGCGACAAACCTATAACTCCAACGTACGGCCCAAATTGGATTACATGGCACGCATCCCCGTGCAGTTGGGAATGGATGTCTACGCCAGCGGATGCATCAGTCAAGAGCGTACCGAAGCGTTGGCCCAAGCCATGAAGCAATTCCGCCTCATCATGATTGCATCCAAGGTGAAGCATTGGCGAGCTTGTGCCACGGCGTCCCTTCGCGATGCGTCGAATAGCCAAGAAGTGATTGACAAGGTAGAGGCTGTATCGGGCATTCACGTTGATATCATTAGCGGAGATGAGGAAGCGCGTCTGGTACGCGACTGTTATTTTGCGAAGACCCCGTCAGCACCCTCCAAAATCCTGTTTACCGATGTGGGGGGCGGCAGTACAGACGTGTGTCTTGCCATTGACGGAGAAGTAACCTACACACGCTCATTCCCTGTCGGTTCCATGCGTCTCATTTGTGGCACTATGGAACCCGACGCCCTTCATGTGCTCTCCGACGAGCTTTCCCGTCTCTGCGATCTTCACGGTCCGCTCCACGTGGTCGGTTCCGGAGGCGGCATCCACAAGATTGGCGAACTTTTTCCCAATGTTAATTGCCCCACGCACATCACATGCGAAACCATTAACCACGCATGCGACGAATTGAATCAGCTCTCGTTGGAAGAAAAAATGACACGCTATCACCTGAAACGCGACCGTGCTGAAATTATCGCCGAAGCCGCACTCATTTTCCGCACCATTGCCACTGCCACCTGCATCCCTTACATTGAGACTGCGGCCATTGGCGTGCGCGACGGCATCATCGTGAATCTGATGAAGCAATTTTGAGCATATATTCACATCATATGGATACAAAGACGGCGTTTCAAAAATTTGAAACGCCGTTTCTGACTTTTGAAGCGCCGCCTTTGCGGCCACAAGTCACTTCTTCACAAGCGTACCTATGTGCTCGCCTTCCATGACGCGGCGCAGATTGCCCTCGACATCCATATTGAACACATAAATGGGGAATCCATTTTCCTGACACATTGTGATGGCCGAAAGGTCCATCACTTTGAGCCCGCGCTTGTAAACTTCATCGTAAGTAATCTCGCTGAATTTCGTTGCCGTCGGGTCTTTTTCGGGATCGGCAGTGTATATTCCGTCCACGCGAGTGCCCTTCAGCATCACGTCTGCCTCAATCTCGATGCCGCGCAACGAAGACCCCGTGTCGGTTGTAAAGTATGGGTTGCCCGTTCCACCGCTCATGATAACCACTTCGCCGGCTTCGAGCGCATTAATAGCCCTCCACTTCGTATAGAACTCACCTATGGGCTCCATACGTATGGCCGTGAGCACGCGGTTCTTCACTCCCAAGACGTCAAATGCACTTGAAAGAGCCAAAGAATTGATGACCGTGGCACACATACCCATCTGGTCACCCTTTACCCGGTCGAAGCCGCGGCCTACTCCGCTTAACCCGCGGAAAATATTGCCACCGCCAATCACGATACCCACTTGCACTCCCATTTCACACACTTCCTTAATCTGACGTGCGTAAACGTTCAGGCGTTCCACATCAATGCCCTGCCCTTGTGGGCCAGCCAGGCTTTCACCGCTCAATTTGAGCAACACGCGTTTGAATTTTGCCATAACAGAATGAATCCTATTTGTTATACAAGAGCAAAAGTACTGAAAAAACGGCATATGTGCAGCCAAGCAAGCCACTTTTTTCAAAAAGTGTGTCCGACAGACACGACTAATGCCAATTGTTGCTTAAATTTGCATTGACAACCCAAACGAAACGCCAATGAAACAACTGTATCTCTCCCTTATGCTGCTGTCACTGGGCTTCATGTCGGTCACTAACGTCTATGCGGACGCGACAGACAACCGCCCACTGTCCGTCATCTTCGACACCGACATGGGCAACGACGTGGACGACGTGCTCGCCCTCGACCTATTATACAAATACATGGACATGGGGCACATCCGATTGCTTGCCATCATGACCAACCAGCCTTCGGATGCATCGCCACGCTTTCTGGACGTCATGAACCGCTGGTACGGCTACGCCAAAATTCCCATTGGCACCAGCAAAGGCGGTGGATTTGCCGACACATACGCCACGTACGCTCAGAAAGCCCTCGATCTGACGGACAAGAAGGGTAAACCGCTCTTCAAGTGCCGCGTAAAGAATCCTGACCGCCTGCCCGACGCCACCACACTCTACCGCCGCATTCTCACGAAGCAACCCGACCACAGCGTAGTGATTATCTCCACCGGTTTCTCCACGAATCTGGCACGTTTGCTCAATAGTGGGCCCGACAAGTGGTCTTCCCTCGCAGGCATTGACCTTGTGGCGAAGAAAGTGAAGTATCTCTCGCTCATGGCAGGCTGTTTCGACGACCCCAAGCGGGCCGAATACAATGTGGTAAAGGACGTGGACGCCGCCAAAGCGCTTTTTGAAACGTGTAAAGTGCCTATCGTCACGTCGCCCTGGGAGTTGGGCAACGCCATACGTTACCCCGGCAAGAGCATAGCCGATGACTTCGGCTGGACATCGGCCCACCCTCTTGTGGAAGCCTACAAAGCCTACGCCAAGATGCCTTACGACCGTCCCACATGGGACCTTACCGCTGTAGTGCAGGTGCTCCACCCCGACAAGTACATGACAGCATCGCCTACAGGCGTCATCCGAGTGGACAAACAGGGTCACACACTGTTTACGCCCGACCCGGCCGGCCGTCATCGCTATCTGACGGTGGACAAACATCAGATTCAAGACTTGAAATCCTACTTCGTAAGCGTCATAACGAAGCAGCCAAAACACAGAAAGAAATAACAGGGCCGTTCAAGGCACCAAAGTGGCACGCTGTGCCTCCCGCATTCGCTCTTCCTTGAGAATCAGCGGACAATAGAGCGTTTGCACCATTCCACGTACAAACAAATAGGAAACGAAAGCCAACCACAGGCCGTCGTTCCCCAGCCTTGGGCCGGTCACAAAGAATATGAGGAAAAATATAGCCGTTGCCGTCGCCATGGAAAACAACATGCGGCGCGTCGTGGTGAGTCCCATGAAAACACCGTCCCACAAAAAAGCGGCGAAACCAGCCAATGGCACGGCCACTATCCACCAACGGAAACGTGAAGCCGTCGTTATCACGCCGTTGTTGTCTGTAAGAAGCGAAAGAAAGTATGGCGCGAAGAGCATATAGGTCAACGTGAACAGCACGGCCAACATAATGCCCAAAAGAAACAGTGTTCGCAGCACGCGTGTCAGTCCACCGGCATCGCAAGCGCCGTGGCTTTGTCCCGACAAGGCTTCTCCGGCATTGGCAAAGCCGTCCATGAAATACGAAAACAGATAGAAGAGCTGCAACAACAGGGCATTGGCTGCCAAAATGAGGTCTCCCTGACGCGCTCCTGCAATTGTGAAGAACGATGTCACGGCAATGATGCACAATGTGCGAAGAAAGATGTCGCGGTTTACCGTGAAGAACTGCCTCTGAAAAATACGCCTAAAACGAAGCAAGGGTACCGTGATTCTACATCCGACATAGAATTTTCCATGTCCGACATAGTTTTTTCTAAACCCGGCATAGTTCATCGCGTATTGGGGATAGTGTACTCGCCAGACCCACATGGCCAACGTCAAGCCGGCATACTGCGAAAGCAACGTGCCCAAAGCCACGCCGGCAACCTTCATGCCACAAACAAAGACGAAGAAAAGGCTCAGCAGGATGTTCAACACGTTCTGCACAAGCGCCACCGCCATCGTCACCCGGGTGTTCTGCAATCCAATGTACCATCCGTTGAAACCGTAAAGCATAAATACGGCCGGCGCACCCCATATACATATTTTATAATAGGTAAACGCCTCGGCTTCCACGCGCGGTGTGGCGTGAACTAACGACAACGCCAGATGTCCAAGCGGCACTTGAAACACCAGGAGCACCATTGCCGTGAGACAGGCAAACACCAGAGCTCGTACAAGCGAGTGAGTCACTTGCTCAGTCTGACCTGCACCCAACGCCTGCGAAGTAAACCCACTGGTACTGCCACGCAGGAAACCGAAGAGCCAATATACCATGCTGAAAATCATACCTCCGACGGCAATAGCTCCGATATAGACAGCACTACCGAGATGACCCACGATGGCTGTATCGACTAAGCCGAGCAGAGGTACCGTCACGTTCGATACAATGGCGGGTAAGGCGATACGGAATATGCGCTGTCTGACGTTAAGAGAAGTCCCGGTTTCCAATACTCAGAGTGTGATTAAAAAAGATACTTCCTTGAAGGCGTAACGTCGCACCTGGCCTTCGTCAGTCCGAAGCAACAAGTGCCCGTCAGGCTCAACGCCGTCAATAAAAGCCCTAAACGTGCCCCGGGAGTCACGATACGGATGCATACCTTCGCGCCAATAGAGGCTATCGCCGTATTGCTGCGCCAAAGATTCGCTTTCGCCTGATTCCAAACGGCTGTAGAACGTTTCAAAATGCTTCAGGAAATCCATAAACAGCCTGTCGCGCGGCACATCGTGGCCTAAAATCTGGCGGAGTGAAACTGGATTGGGCGCATCACTGACAAAGTGTTCCTGATTGACGTTGATGCCCGTTCCCAAGACGCACTGCCGGATGCTTTCACCCGAGAGTTCGTTTTCAATGAGCGTACCTGAAATTTTCTTGTCGCACCAATAGATGTCGTTAGGCCATTTTATGGAAATGTTGTCAGTATATTGTACCAGTGTTTGTGCCACTGCGAGCGACATGACTTGGAGCAAAAGAAACTGACGCCGCGCCGGGAGAAACGCAGGTCGCACTCCGACACTGAACAACAGGTTCTTGCCGCGTTCACTCTCCCATGTATTGCCCGTCTGCCCCCGTCCCGCCGTTTGGTAATCGGTCATGACTATCACTTTCTGCGCCATAGACTGGAGCATAAGGCGCTTTGCCTCGTCATTGGTCGACGTTGTCTCGGACAATCGCAACACTTCAATTTCTGCCTGCCTCATCGTCTGCGCTAATGTGTGTCTGGTGTCTCAAACCTCCGTCATAGGCCTGTTCTACAAACAATGAAGCACGGTCAAAGGCATCTTTAATGTGACGTATCTTAAAGTTGTCGAAACCGGTGCCTTCCACAGCCACGATATCGAAGCGGTAAGGCCAATCCAAACGCTTTTTAATGAGATAGGCATGGCCCGAAGCAAGGAGACGGCTCATTTTCCGACGGTCCACAGCGGCCTCTGGAGCCTGAAAAGTGGACGAAACACGTGTCTTGACCTCAACAAAGATGATGAAGCCCAATTTCTCAGCCACAATGTCTATGTCACAGTGACCATAGTGCCAGTCAAGCTCGAGGATGTGGTAACCGTGCATCACCAAATAATGCACCGCAGCCTCTTCGCCCAAACGGCCCAATTCGTTGTGAGATGCCATACACGTAATTTCAAATTCAGCACAAAGGTAACGCTTTCCTGCCAAACACAAGGCATGTCTGGCGCGCAGAATCAACACAACAGGGCCAGACATGTGCTTTTTTCGAGAAACGACTGCCGAAGCCGGTTTTTCCAAATGCGTTTTCATGAAAACTAACTCCGATATAGTTTTTCATACATCGGACATTGAAAAAACTAAACGGGATGTTGTTTTTTCCACGCCCAATACTGTCAAAACGAAAAACA
>JAEEGI010028108.1_pt1 | contig 10720 bp, 9 predicted proteins | sample 8958751 | NCBI WGS metagenome assembly JAEEGI01 (sample SAMN16246545, study PRJNA631951) | gut metagenome | biome: gut microbiome; feature: rumen; material: KS-attached | host: Bos | place: Iran: Karaj | collected 2018-10 | reverse complement strand
TCCTTGGTCAGAGTGAGGGCGTTCGCCTTCGCGTATTCATCTGCATAGGGCCAGGCCGTCTCCCCGAACCATTCGTCGGTATACTCGACGCCCTTGGCTCCGGTGAAGGTGCAGCCCAGGGCCAGGGCGGCGATGAGGATCACCGCAGCCAGGGTGAACGCCGCGGTCCGGGGCCTTTTCGCTATGAGCAGGATCCGTTCCTTCAGCCCGCGCTTGCTGCCGGTCATGGTGGTGGCGGCCCGGAACAGGGCTGGACGGCTGGAGCAGGTCATGCGCAGAAGGGTCATGCCGTAAGCCGTCCGCTCCTCCTCCCCCAGGCGCCGGAGGGTCCCCTCGTCGCAGGCCAGCTCCCCGTCCCGGCGGGAGAGGAAGGCCGCCCACCACACCAGGGGATCGAACCAATGGAGGGCCAGAGCCAGGCTTCGGAGCAGGGACCAGGTCTGATCCAGATGGCGCAGATGGGTGAGCTCATGGGCCAGGATATGATCCAGCGCCGGATCCTCCGCCGCCTCAGGCGGCAGATACACCGCCGGATGAAGAAGGCCGAAGAGACAGGGGGTCTCCGCCGCCGCCGTCACATATACGGGAAGAGGAAAGTCCTCCGCCCCGGAGCAAAGCTTCCGGCTGCGCCGGAGCCGCAGGGCGAAGCGGAAGTTCACTCCGGCAAACCACAGGAGACAGGCCGCCGACCCCGCCATCCACAGGAGCTTCAGGAGCCGCCCCGTATCCAAAGGCGCTTTCCCGGGCTCCGCGGCGGTCTCCGTTCCGGGTGCGGCGGGCGCAGGCTGCGCCTCCGTCCGGGGCGTTGAGGCCAGGGTCCCGGGACTGGCGGGGATCGGAGCCGAGGCGGGAAGAGGATCCGACGACCCGGCATCGGGCATCGTATAGACTGCCGGCGCGGCAGGCAGCAGCTCCTTCTCCCCCGGCAGGGCGTTCATGAGGCTGAGACGGCTGCTGCCGAAGCTCACCGGCAGGAGCAGCCGCAGGAGCGCCAGGCCCCAGAGGGCATACTGCAGCCGCAGGCCGATCTTCCCCCGGAGCAGATACCGGAGGCCGATGACCAGGGCGCACAGCGCCGCGGATGAAAGGATCCATTCAAGCATGACCGTCCTCCTCTGCCTTCTTCAGGATGGCGTACAGCTCATCCAGTTCCTCCCGGGAAAGAGTCTGCTTTTTTGTCAGGGTGCTGACCATCAGGCTCAGGCTGCCCCGGTAGGCCCGGGTCAGCAGATCCTCCGTCTCCCGCAGGGCGGCGTCCTCCCGGCTCACCCGGGGAACGAAGATCTTCACCTTTCCGTCACTCTCGGTACCCACGGCCCCCTTGGCCTCCAGACGGCTCAGGAGGGTGAGGGTGGTGGACCGGCTCCAGCCGCAGGTCTCTCCCAGCTCCTCCGTCAGCTCCCGGCCGGTGCGGGGGGCGCGGGTCCACAGACATTCCATCACGCTCCACTCTGCGTCGGTCAGGGCGATGTTCTCCTTTTCCATGGCGATCCCTCCGTTTGTCTACGTTTGTAGACTAACTGTAGCACATCTGTCTACGTTTGTCAACAGAAAAACGAAAGAAAAACCCGGCGCGCCGCAGCGCGCCGGGAAAACGGGTCGAAATGCGAAGCATTATTCCACTTCGATGCTGCCGCCGTTCTCCAGGGTGCAGCCGTCCAGGAGCAGGAGCTTCTCCGCCAGGAGACGGGCAAAGCCCCCCACGATGGCGGTGGAGGCGATCAGATCCTCCGTATTCTCCACGGCGTCCTCCCCCGCGTCCGGATGCTTCAGGATGTTCGCAGAGGCGGCCCGGACCTGCCGCACGAAGAAGCGGGCGCTTTCCCTGTGCCGCCGGACATAGGCCTCGTAGACGGGCCGGACCTCCTCCTCCCCCCGGCCGGCGGGGAGGAGCTTCTGGAGCATGGCGATGCTCAGGCTCTGCTTCAGGGTGCAGATCATCACCAGGTAGGCGATATGCTCCCGGTAGTACTTCTTTTTCTCCGGACTGGGCATGATCCCCTTGCGCACGTAGTTGTTGATGGCGGCGGCAGTGACCACCTGCTCCTCCTTCAGCTCCGGGGGCATATAGTCCAGATAGCCCATGAGCAGCATCACCACCTGATCCATATACAGCCCGATATTGGGAATCTCCTCCCACTCCGGCAGGCGGAAACGGAGGATATACTTTTCCCATCGTCTCAGTTTGCCCGCGATCAGTTCCTCGCTGTACGCCAATCGAACGCGCCTTCTTTCCTCCCGGCTGACGCCGGAGATCGGTTATTTGCGTACAGTATATCACCTTCTGCCCCGGAAAGCAAAGAAATTCTCCGCTTCTTCCGCTTGACATTGTGGCCATAACATGTTAATCTGATTCTGCAAATCAGGTTAAAGTGACCTGCTGATTGCGTATGATTTTCTTGTAGTCTTTCTTTTTTCCTTCTCCTCTCTCCCTTTATCCCGGCAAATCCAGGCCGCGGGCTCAGTCCCGCGGCCTGGTTCATTCTGCGCCTTCCCGTCTCAGAATATCTTATTCAAAAACTCTTTACTCTTCTGTCGAATCATTGTATGATAAGAGAACATTCCAAATGGGAAGAAAGGGAGTTATTGTAATGAAAGAACGGGAAAGACTGGGCAGCCGATTAGGTTTCATCCTGCTCAGTGCGGGCTGCGCCATCGGCTGCGGCAACGTCTGGAAATTCCCCTGGATGACCGGTCAGTTCGGCGGCGGCGGCTTCGTGCTGGTGTACATCCTCTGCCTGCTGCTCCTGGGTCTGCCCTGCATGACCATGGAGTTCGCCATGGGCCGGGCCAGCCAGGCCAGCCCTCTGGGCATGTACCAGAAGCTGGAGAAGCCGGGCCAGAAATGGCAGATCCACGGCTGGCTCTGTCTCCTGGGCAACGTGGCCCTCATGGCCTTCTACACCGTGGTCACCGGCTGGATGATCTATTACTTCGTGCAGTTCCTCATCGGCAATTCCGCTGACCTGGGCTTCTTGAAGATGATCACCAACCCCGGGATCAACATGGGCTACCTGGTGGTGGCCGTGATCCTGGGCTTCGGCATCCTCTGCTTCAATATCCAGGGAGGCCTGGAGCGGGTCACCAAATATCTGATGGTCGCGCTCTTCATCCTCATGCTGGTCCTGGCGGTGCACAGCGCCACCATGTCCGGCGCGAAAGAAGGCCTGCATTTCTACCTGGTGCCGGATTTCAGCAAGATCACCGGCAGCGTCATCGTGGGGGCCATGAACCAGGCCTTCTTCACCCTGAGCATCGGCATCGGCTCCATGGCCATCTTCGGCAGCTATATCGGCCGGGAGCGCTCCCTCCTGGGAGAGAGCGTGAACGTCATCGTTCTGGATACCCTGGTGGCGGTCATCGCGGGCTTCATCATGTTCCCCGCCTGCTTCACCTACAATATTGAAGTGAACGCAGGCCCCAGCCTGCTGTTCGACACCATGGCCACCGTGTTCAACAACATGCCCGGCGGTCGGGTCTGGGGCACCCTGTTTTTCCTCTTTATGGTCTTCGCCGCCCTTTCCACGGAGCTGGCGGTGTTCGAGAACATCCTCGCCATGATCCGGGAGAAAACCGGCTGGAGCCGTCCCAAGGGCTGCCTGATCTGCGGCATCGGCATCCTGATCCTGGCCAGCACCACCGCCCTGGGCTACAGCGTCTTCCATTTCCAGCCCTTCGCGGAAGGCTCCGCCTGGCTGGACTTCTGGGATTTCATCGTCAGCACCAACCTGCTGCCCATCGGCGCTCTGATTTTCTCCCTGTTCTGCTGCTTCAAGTTCGGCTGGGGCTGGGATCGATTCATCGAGGAGGCCAACGCGGGCAAGGGCTGGAAGGTGAAGTCCTGGATGAAGCCCGTCTTCAAGTACTTCGTCCCCATCTGCGTGGTGGGCCTGTACATCTACGGCCTGGCCACCTTTAAATGGAAATAAACCGTTTCAAACGGTTCAGCGGACGCCCGAAAAGGCGTCCGCTGTTTTTTTGATGCGATCCGATGGGATCGGGGTCCGCTGCCGCCCGGCGGTCTTTACCGGGACAGATACCGGTACAGCATCAGGGCCAGCTCCTGGCGGGCAGCCCCGTCCCCGGGGCGGAAGGCGCCGTTGCCGTCCCCCTGCACCACGCCCAGGCCCTTGGCGATGGCCACGTAGCCTACGTCGGCGGCGGGGATGGCTTCGTCATCCGTGAAGCCGCAGAGGAAAATGCCCCGCATCTCGGCGGCCTCCGTGAGGCCGCTGAGCCCCACGAAGCAGCGGCAGAGCTCGCTGCGGGTCACCGTTCGCCCGGGGTGCTGCTCCGTCGAGCTGATGAAGCCCCGGGCCATGGCCTCCCGGTAGATGGGCTTCAGGGTCTCCTCGTCCGCGTTTTCATAGTCGGGATAATTCAGCTGCCCGCCGGCGGCGGAGAGCATGAAGAGGATCATATCCAGCTCCGTGACGGCGGCTTTGGGTCGGAACTCCGTCACCCCCGCGAAGCCCACGCCGTAGGCGGCCAGCTTTTCGATCTCCTTCCGGGCGTAGCTCCCGGCCAGATCCTCATAGGAGACCGTCAGCTCCTCGCTCCGGATCTGCCGGTCCGGCTCGCCGGTGATCGCGTCCACCCGGCTGACCCAGTTATCGCCGCTGTCGGGCAGGTAGACCAGGACCCGGCGGCAGGCGCTCTGCCAATCCTCGGGATCCTCCCGCAGGAGCACGTAGGTCAGATGGGCGTTATAGCAGCCCAGGAAGGCGTCCTGCGCCGCCGTCTCCCCCACCACCGGGCCGGAGGGGCCGAAGGTCAGCTCCTCATCCCATTCGGCGCTGAAGGAATCCACGCAGCCCGCGGCGGCGTTGACGCTCAGAGAGATGCTGTTCATGGGGCAGGGATATCCCGCCTCCATGCGGATATAATAGTAGGAATCCACCGGCACGCTCCAGTCCGAGCGGGAGGAATCCTTCAGCTCGCAGAGGGACAGCCAGTCGGGGTACTTCCGCTCCAGGAAATCCCGGGCCGCGGCGGGAAGGTCCGCGGGGGTCGTATCCTGTTCCTCCTTCCAGCCGAAGCCGTTGTAGCCGGTATACAGGCTCTGCACCTCCCCGGTGCGGGCGTCGGCGGTGACGTACTTCCATACCGTGGGGATATAGCCTTCTTCCAGCAGTTCGTCATATCTCTCCTGAGTGAGGCCGAACTCCGGCCCCTCCAGGACCTTGCTCAGGCGGAAGAAAGCGGTCACCGTATCATCCGGCGTCTCCCCCTCTCCCAGGGACGCGGGGTCCACGCTGGGCTGAGCCGCCGTGTAGGTGACGGTGCTCAGCGCAAAGTCCTCGGTGATCCCGAAGGCGGCCTCCTTCATAACGGCGGCCTTCAGGGCTTCCCCGTCCAGCACGTTCTTGAACTTCTCCGCTCCGGCCAGCTCCTGGGGCGTGAGGCTCATATCCTCCTCATCCATCGCCTCCGGCTCGGCAGCGGCGGCGTTCTTTCCGCCGTCGTAGCCCCGGAATCCCTCCTGCCGATACAGGAGCTCTCCTGTCTGGGCATCCACATAGGCGCCCCAGCCCAGGGAGGTCTCATACATCAGCCGGGCCTCGTGCTTTTCGTAATCCGTATACACCCAGTTCAGCTCCGTGGTCAGGGCGTCCCGGAATTTCGGCAGGGCTTCCGCGGCGCTGACCGCCGGAACGGCGGAGGGCACGCCCCCCACGATGAAGGTCTCCGCGTCGCTGCGGCGGAAGGAGAGCAGGATCCCGTCGGCGGTGCGGAAGGCGAGGCTTACGGAGACCTCCGTATCCACCCCGTTGAGGGTGAGGATCCCATTGATGGAATACCGGGAGGAGGGACGCAGGCTGTCCTGCCGCTCCGTCAGCTCCACGCCTTCGTTTTTGTCCAGCACTTTGGACAGGAAGCTCCCGGCCGCTTTGGCGGCGTCATCCCAGGTATAGTCCGGGAAATGGAGCTTGTCGGAATAGCGGTACTCCTCGTTATGGAACCAGCGCTCATAGGAGAAGACCTTGCCCTGATCGTCGCAGGTGACCGAGAGGCTCTCGTCCTCCTTCCACCAGCTGAGCTGCCACCAGGTCTGCTCGCCCCAGACGTAGCTGTCCCCGTTGAACTCCGTATAGTCGTCGGAGATCCCCAGTGTCTTCTTCACCTGGAGGATCACGGCCTTCATCTGCTCGTCCGCCGGTTCCGCGGCTGCGGCAGCGGGCAGCGTCAGACCCAGGCACAGGACCAGGGCCAGCAGGAGACATACGGTTTTTTTCATATTTGAAGACTCCTTTCCCGATGAAAAACGGTTCCCGAATACCAGTATGACGCATCCCGGGCGGGAAGGTTCCAATAAACGCGGACCGCCGCAAACAAATGATCTGCAGCGGCCCGATCGGTTCCGTGATATTCCCTGCACGGCAGGTTTTTCTGCCGACGCCGCAGCAGGATGAAATATCCGTCTCTTCCCGCGCCAGGAAGGCGCGATCGATCCCGTTTTACGGCACCATGCCCGTGGCGCCCTCCAGGCCGTACCGGGCCATTTCGGAGGTGCCTCCGGCCTGGAGATCCGGCTCCAGCTCGAAGACGTGCTCCACGGAGGTGTAGTCCGAATAGCCCATGCGGGCCAGGGGACGGATCTTTTCCATGTCGATCTTCCCGTCCGGCAGGATCACGTCGTCCGCGATATGGACCCCCACCACCTTTCCGATGATGATGTCCACGGTGCCGGATTTGCTGTCCCCGGGGAGGACGAAGGTCTGCACATATCTGCACTCCAGGTTGATGGGAGAATCCGCCACCCGGCAGGGCTTTACCAGCTCGCATTTGGCCTTCTTCAGCCCGGCCTTTTCGAATTCGTCCACCTCCGGGGGGAAGGGGGCGGCGGTGACGTTCATGGCGTTCCGCAGGGCATAGGGCACGATGTTGTACACGAATTCCCCTGTGGCCTCGATGTTCACGCAGGTATCCTTTCGCTTCCCCGTGGGGCCCCGGTTGATGGACACCAGCACGTAGGGGGGGTCGAAGGTCAGGTTGGTGAACTGGCTGTAGGGGGCCAGGTTATCCACCCCGTCGGCGCTGACGGTGCTGAGCCAGCCGATGACCCGGGGCACGGCGCAGGATTTGAAGGGGGGCCGGGCCAGGCCATGGTCGTTTTTCGCGGTCTCGTAGAACATAGCAATACCTCCGTCATTTTGGTTTTTCTGTATTTATCCTACCCCACCGCCTCTTCTCCGTCAAGGGATAGCTCAGACGACCGATAAAGTCTGAAAAACCTCGCAGTGTTCCCGGCTCGGAAGCCGCGAACAACTGAGAATCCCTCCTATTCGCTGCTCTATTTCACTGGCTGTCAGATATAATCGTAATACCCGCAAATTTCAAATATTGTAAATCATTCGAAATTTAGCGAATTATGCAACCTCCCCGCTTAAAACGGTGCTTATTAAGGTGAAGGCCTATTCAACACAGAAGAAAGGAGATGGAATCGTTGGACGATGCTGGAATCGTCGAGCTGTACTTGCTGCGGAATGAAGATGCAATCGGTCAGACTTCCACAAAATACGGCAGCCGTTTACGCGCACTATCTCTTGGGATCGTTCTGGATCAGGAAACAGCGGAAGAATGTGAAAACGATACTTATCTGGAAGCGTGGAACAGCATCCCGCCCCATGAACCCAGAAGCTTTTTGTACGCTTTTCTTGCCCGGATCACCCGGCACATTTCCCTGAATTGCTGCCGAGACCGCAGCCGCCTGAAGCGGAGCGCCTATATAGTCGAATTGAGCACTGAGATGGAGGAGTGTATCCCTGCCCCGAATGATCTGGACTGCCGTATGGATGATCTGGCCCTCAGCGAAGCAATCAACGGATTCCTCCGCAGTCTGGATAAGGAGAAGAGAAACATTTTCGTTCGCCGGTACTGGAATCTGGATACCATTTCGGACATCTCAATACGCTTTGCCGTCTCCGAGAGCAAAGTAAAAACAACGCTCTTTCGCTGCCGCAGGGAACTGCGCCAGTGGTTGGAAAAGGAAGGGTACACATTATGAGAGGAACCGAGCTTTTATATAAAATGGAGTTGATCGATCCCGTATTCATCGAAGAGGCAGAGGCAGCGCCCCAGCGTGCGCGAAGCAAATGGTGCATGTGGGGTCCCATAGCCGCGTGCTTCTTTCTGCTGATCGGAATCTTCGCTGCGGTACATTCAGGAGCTTTTCCGGGTATTCTGGCAGGGAAAACCAGCGATAGGCAGGAGATTGCAGCAGCTCTGCGTGAGCAGTATCCCTATGCGAAATCCGGCACTTCTTCCAGAACTCCATTCTCAAAAGTGTTTCCGGAAAAGGGTACTTGGTTGAAAGCAGGAGATTATGTGTTCCGTGCAGAAGTAGCAGGGGATTGGGAAATCTACAGCGAGACTGCCGGCACAGGGGGACAGGATATTACTGTGTCGTTTTACTTACTCCCTGTCAAGGTTACTGAAGTATTGGAAAGTAAGGAAGGGGTAAATGCTCCGTCCGGCCTGATTTGGGTCGTATACGGAATGACAGATTTTAACTTTGCTGACGCTGTACGGTTTCCCGTTGGCTCTTCTTTCGTATTCGTCGGTAGTCCTGCATTGCACCTGACAGAGTATCAAGATAAACTTGTGGTTGGAGGCGACACATTGCTAACCTTTTATATTACCGAAAATGATATTGTGCTTGCTTTTGGATATGAGCCAATGGTAGACGAGCTTTCAGGATATAATTATCAAGATTTTAAGGTTCAGATTGCTGATATTGCAAAGAACAGCGGTTGGAACGGATGAACATATATTCATTCTGATAAATTCTAAAATACAGAGGGGGACAACGGAGCGCAGCTTATTCAAATCGGAACCCAGCGAAGCGGGGCCTATTTGAACATCACGGGAGGACTTGAAAGCGCAGGAAAGGCGGAGTATAATCGTCCCAGAAATGATACGGGGAGGTCGCTTCCATGAGGATCATCACCCTTTGCCGGGAGTACGGCGCCGGAGGACATTCCGTGGGCCAGCGGGTGGCCGCAGAGCTGGGCATCGAATTCTATGACAAGGACATCATCCGGGGCAGCGCGGAGGAGCTGGGCATCGACCCCGCCCTGCTGGAGGCGGAGGAGGAGGCCATCACCAAGAAGGACGCCATCCTCCGGAGCATCACCCCCATCTCCTACGACCAGAAGGACGCCATGTACGGGGCGGAGAGCGCCGTCATCCTGAAGCTGGCGGCCAAAGGCCCCTGCCTGATCCTGGGCCGCTGTGCGGACGCGGTGCTCCGGGCCGCAGGGATCCCCAGCCTGGACGTATTCCTCTTTGCGGACGAAGAACACCGGGCCGCCCGGGTGGGGGAGCTCATCGGCAACAAGGACGAGGCGGTGATCCGCCGCACCATGAAGAAGACCGACCAGGCGAGGCACGCCTATTATCACCACTACACCGGAAAGACCTGGGGAGATCTGCGGAACTTCCATCTCTCCCTGGACAGCGGCGTGCTGGGGTACGATACCTGCGTCCGGCTGATCTGCCAGGCGGCGCGGGATACGGAATAAAGGAACAAAAAACTGCCGGGAAGGGGCTGCGCCCCTTCCCGGCTCGCTGTATCGGGATTTACTTTTTGAGACCCAGGATCTCCCGGGCTTCGTCGCTGGTGGCGACCTCGTTGCCGTACTCCCGGACCACCCGGGCGGCCCGCTCCACGAACTGGCGGTTGGAGTCCGCCAGCTTGCCCTTGGCGTAGAGGACGTTATCCTCCATGCCCACCCGGATGTGGCCCCCCAGGGCCACGGCGCCGTAGAGCATTTCCATGGCGCTCCGGCCGACGCCGAAGGTGCTCCAGGTGGAACCGGGGCAAAGGCTCTCCATAGTCTCCTTCATGAAGATCAGGTTCTTCATGCTGCCGGGGATGCCGTTGGCGCAGCCCATGCAGAACTGGAAATGGAGGGGGGCCTTCAGCACGCCCTTCTTCAGATAATAGGCGGCGTTGGCGATCATGCCCGGGTCGAAGGCCTCGATCTCCGGCTTCACGCCCCATTCCTGCATATGCAGGCCCAGCTCCTCCAGGAAGGCGGGAGAGTTGATGAACAGGGCGCTGTTCATCCAGTTCATGCTGCCGCAGTCATAGGAGGCCATCTCCGGCCGCAGCTCCTTCAGGTGGATCTGCCGGGTCTCGTCCGTGGCGTTCAGGTCGCCGGAGGTGGTCATGTTCAGCACCACGTTGCACTCCGGGTGGTTCTTCCGCAGAAGCGCCACGGTCTCGGCGAACTTATCCTTGCTCATGGTGCCGTTGCCCGCGTCGTCCCGCATGTGCAGATGGGCGATGGCGGCTCCGGCCTGCCAGCAGTCGAAAATATCCTCCGCGATCTCCGCCGGGGTCATGGGCACGTTGGGGTTATTCTCCTTCTTGGGCCATGCGCCGGTGGTAGCCACGGTGATGATGGTTTTCGCCATTTTCCAAAACCTCCGTTATTTCTTCCGGGCGAAGAGCTTCTGCATGTACTCCAGGCCGCTGTCCCCATTGCCCTCGGGGAAGCCGTAGCCGGTGCCGCCGTAAGCGTAGGTGCGCTCGGGCACGGTGGGATCGATATCCTTCTCGTCCACTTCCGCGGCTACGCGGGCCATGGAACCGTCCCCCAGGTACCAGCGCAGGGGGAAGCAGTTGAAGCGGAACCAGCGGCCGGGGATGATCTTGTCCAGATCGCCGCCCAGGTTCTCCACGCCCACGATGCCGTGGCCCAGCATTTCCTTG
>JAEEGI010028107.1_pt1 | contig 10720 bp, 10 predicted proteins | sample 8958751 | NCBI WGS metagenome assembly JAEEGI01 (sample SAMN16246545, study PRJNA631951) | gut metagenome | biome: gut microbiome; feature: rumen; material: KS-attached | host: Bos | place: Iran: Karaj | collected 2018-10 | reverse complement strand
CGCACCGTGGCCTATGGGTGCATGCTGTGACGTCCTTGGTTGCCGGAATGGCGGGCATATGCGTCCGGTTTCTGCGGGAAAGCGTTTTGAAATAGGAAATCAGGGGAGATGATGCATCGGCATCGCCTCCCCTGACATTCATTTTGTTTATTTCCTTCCCGCCCGCTTCTTCAGCTCCAGCTGGCGGAGCTTCAGGTCCGTGTTGTAAAAATCCTTCGTGGTGCAGCCTGCCCGGCCGCCGCCGGCGCAGGCGCAGGCACAGGCGCAGGCACAGCTGCTGGCGCAGGCGCAGTGGGAACTGGCGCAGGAAGAGTGAGAGCTGCCGCCGCCTCTGGAAGAACCGCCGCTGCTGCGGGAACTTCCGCTCCGGGAGCTGCCGGAACCACTGCTGCCGGTGTTCACGATGATCGGCACGCTGCGGACCCGGATATAGGTGTCCGGCTGGGAGTGGTAACGATAGAGCCCGCTGGTGGTCTTCGTGCGCAGCTCCCGCTCCTCCTTAGGGATATCCTCCGCCTTGATGACTTCCTCGCTTTTGATGAAGCTGCGGCCGCAGTAGGGGCAGTTGTTGGCGTTTTCCGGCCTGGGCGCGCCGCAGCCCTGGCAGACGGGATAGTAGACCACCTTGGTGCGGGTGACTTTAGTGCCGCCGGAGAGGTTGGAGGTCTTGGTATAGCCCCGCCTGGATTTGCGGACCTTGACGACGATCACAATGATGATAATGAGGACGATGAAGCCCAGGATGGCGTCCCCGTCGTCGTCATCGTCATATTCATAGCCGCCGGAGGAGCCGCCCCCCAGGGTCTTGGTCTCGTCGAAAGCGTAGGCTTCGGCGGGATAGGTGACGGTGACGGAGAGCCTCTGCCCATGGGAGAGGGAATCGGTCCAGACATAGTAGCCCTCAGCGTCCACGATGCAGGCGGGGGCTTGCCCCAGGGCCTTGTCCCCCTTCCAGCGGATCACGATCTCGTCCACATTCAGGCTGTCGAACCAGCCGGGGGTGAAGTGGTAGACCGTCTCCCCCTCCGTGAGCTCGTTCACCTGATACATATAATCCTGCACCAGAGAGAAATCCATGACCGCGACCTCGCCCGCGTAGTATTTCCGGTCCAGGTCGATGCGGACGCTGCTGCCTCCGGAGGAGGTGTAGCTGATCTTACTGATGCTGTCCGAAAGGGCGGTCAGGTCGGAATAATGGCTGTTGGGAATGCCGACGGTGACCCATTCCAGGGGACCCTCGGAGCTGGAATCCAGCACCTTCCACTCAATGTGGTAGAGAAGCGTCACGGTAGCGTCCTCGTTCACCTCCGCCGTGACGGTATAGTTCAGTATCTCGTCCAGGTCCCCGGCGGCGGAGGCCGCCATGGGCAGGAGCAGGGCTGCCAGCAGCAGGAAAAGCACGATCAGTTTTCTTTTCATCCCTTTGTTTCGCCCTCCGGCGCTCCTTTCTCCCTCTGGGAAGGGTAGATGCGCAGGGGGCATTCCCCCCGCATCTGGGCCGAGATATCCCGGCGGCCCCGGCATTCCGCCTTGGTCCAGATGGTCTCCCACTCGTCCCGCAGCATATTGCCCAGGGGCGTGCCGGAAAGCCAGCTCTGGCAGGGCACCACATTCCCGCTGGGCGTCACGGCCATGTTGCTGAGGCAGGCCCCGCAGTTGGGGGTGGTGATCCCCAGCTCCCGGCAGTATTCCTCGTCCACCCAGCCGGGGGAGGTGAAGCTGATCTCCATGCCGCAGGAATAGGCATAGTCCACGCCGGCCTTCAGGACCTGGCGCATCTCCGGCAGGGTCAGCTGCAGCCGCTCCGAATCGGGGAGAGCGGCGTTGCCGGTGGTGATGAGACCGGAGCAGGTGACGTAGCGCACGCCCTTGCCCTGGAGGAATTTCAGGGTGGAGACGTAATCCCGGTTCAGGGTGCAGAGGGGGGTGTTGACGCTGAGATTCAGTCCCGCCGCCAGGGTATTTTCGATGCCCGCGACCGTATCCTTCCAGCGGTCCGCGCCAACCAGCTTGTTATGGATGGCTTCGTCGGCGGAATAGAAGGTGATCTGGACGCTGTCCAGAGCGGCGGAACGCAGGGCCTGGCAGTATTCCGGCGTAAGGCGGATGCCGTTGGTGTTCAGTCTGGTGATGAACCAGCGGGCGTGGGCGATGAGCTCCGGCAGGTCCTCCCGCAGGGTGGGTTCCCCGCCGGTGAAGGTCACCTGGGGGATGCAGGCAGAGCGGCAGCGGTCCAGGATCTCCTTCCACTCCTCCGTGCTGAGCTCCGCTTCCTCCGCGCAGGGCTGGCCGGCCGCGTAGCAGTGGACGCACTTCTGGTTGCAGTGCCAGCTGCCGCCCTTGGTCATGGCGCTCACCAGCAGGTCCATCCGGTGGGGGGCGCGCATCTTCGGCGCGTACTCCCGGAGGGAGAGGAAACCGATGGGCGCCTCCGGCTCCTCCCCGCGGGCGATCTGGGTGAAGGAATTCATGATGGTGTAGACGTCCTGCTTCATCCGCTTCCGGCCCACCAGAGGATAGACCTTCTTCACCCGGTCGCAGGTGTTTTCCATGATCTTAGCGGCTTCCTCGTCGTTCACGGGCTGCCCGGCGTATTCGTTCACGCTGCGGATGAATTCCGCCAGGAGGATGCTCCAAGCGGTGTTCACCGGGATCACGTCCTGCCCGTTGAGGATGGCCACGCTGGGGGCGATCTCGTCGCCCTCCACCAGGGGCGGCACCAGGTGGATGCGCACCACGCCGGGTCCCTCCGGGTTCAGGGTGGTGTGGTGGACTTCGTTAAAATTCTGAGCGGCATAGGCCAGCTCCCGCTTGCTTGCGCGCATAGCTGCACCTCACTTCACGGTGTTGTTTCCTTTTTCAGTATAGCGGTCCGCCATAGTTTTTGCAAGCTGAAACAGCCCCCGCTCCGCAGACGCGGAGCGGGGGCCACTCTGTGCTTATGGGGCTAGCTCAGCAGATGCCGTAAAGACAGGGGACGGTTCTCTGTCTTATTTGCTTTTCTGTTTCTCGCGCATCTACCTTTGCTTCAAGGCTTTCTCAATCGTCGATTTTGGTATCCCGCTCAAGCGGCTCAGCTGCCGGATGGAAATGCCGCCATCCAGCAATTCAAGGATCGCAGAATACAAGTTCATTCTTGCAGTCGAGCTATTTTCGGAAAATAACCCGTTGCCGAGTTTCGCATCTATACGCGTTGACGCTACTGTATCCGTGATGCCAGTTCGTCTTTTTTCGGTGTCTTCCAGAAATTCATCCTGATTTTTCTCGTGAAAAAAAGTGATCAGTGCGTCCCGGTCCACCAGTTCCATTGCAATGCTTGTATCGGATATGCCGGATTGTCCCAGAATATACTCTTTTGCGCTGCTGTAAGGATATTCTTCAGGAGATACGCAGAGACCGGCTTTCACCGGGTTTCGAAGGATATAACGCAGCGCACCTAGAAAGTATGCGTCTGTTTCCACCGGCTCACTGCGGAATCTGTCCTGAAATAAATGACCCACGCGATCATATTTCATATTGTACCAATATACAAATGAGGCACCAATCCGTCTGAATACCTTATCCAGCGTTTCCGTGTTGGGACGGATCAGCAGATGGACATGGTTTTCCATCAGACAATATGAAAACAGCTCGTATTGTGATATAGACTTGAATTTTGCCAAAACTCCCAAAAAGACACGGAAGTCCTCCTCATCACGGAAGATCTTTTCGCGATTGATCCCCCGCAGCATCACATGATAAATACCGCTTTCGCTCAATGTTCTGGCTGTCCTTGGCATGTTTCATCCCTCGCTTACGGATCAAGCATAGCAGGTCGATCTTCCCTTGTCAAGACAGAGAACCGTCCCCTGTCTTTTCTTGCCAAGCCTTACCTGACTTTCTTTTCCTAATCGGTGATTTCATATCAACTGCCGGTGTATTGATTTGGCATCTGGGGATATTGTATAAATAAGTCAGAATCGATTCTAATGAGAGAATAACCAAGTGAGGGATAATATGGATAATACGTTTTCTGTTCAGTTTAAAGCTAATCGCAAGAGAAGGGGCTTAACACAGGGAGAGATTGCTGAAATACTATGCGTTTCGACCCAGACGATCTCAAAGTGGGAGACCGGAGTCTCATATCCCGACCTATCTCTTTTGCCGACGATTGCCAATCTGTTTGGGGTTTCTGTTGACTGCATGCTTGGAATCAACATCTCCGAAAAAGAGGAAAAGATCAATTCGATATTGGAAAAATGCAGAATAATGGAAGAAAACCGCCAATACAGCGATGCAGTCACAGTTTTGAGACATGCCCTCTTTCAATATCCGTCAGAGCCAAGGCTTATGTATCAGCTTGCGTGGAACCTTACCGGCACAATCAAAGAACGCAGAGAAAACCTGTTTGAGGCCATAAGGGTTTACGAAAAGATTCTTCAAATCACCGACGATCCTGAACTGCGTTCTCGCGTCCTGCGGGATTTGATGTATCGCTATGCTACCGCTGGTGATGAAGAGACTGCCAGAAAAATAGCCGACCATCTTTTGCCATTCGAGTTTTGCAAAGAATATAACCTTGGCAGAAGCAATTTGTTATACGGCAAGGAGCTTGCAGAGTATCTTTGGAGGAACGTCATCATTTATGGAAATGCAATGAAGGAGTGCCTTGAATACTTTCTGGATTCCAGGATACTCTCTGAAGAACAAATGTGCCCACTTACACCGAAAGCCGCAAAAACGAAACTGAATCTTTTGAAAAGCATCATGAACTCAACAGACCAATCCGCTCAGTTTGAATAGGTAGACACAGGAGCGGCTGCCCGGCGGGCAGCCGCTCCTTCGTTGGATCCGATTTGATGATTTATGCGATGCCGCATTCCTTCAGCCAGGCGGCGAGCTTTTCGCCGCCCTGGGCCACGTCCACGCCCTTGATGGGGATGGTGGGGAAGACCTTAGCGGCTCCCGCGGCGGTGCAGAGCTTCGTCATGTCGTCGCCCACGTTCTGCAGGCCGCCCATGCCGTGGGTGCAGAAGGGGGCCACGGTCTTGCCCGTCAGGTCGATGCCCTTGATGTAGTCCGCCATGGGACCGGCCACGGTGGCGGAGTAGTTGGGGGTGCCCAGGAAGATCAGGTCATAGGCGGAAAAATCGGGCTTGGGAGCCTTGATGTCCATGATATCGCCGCCCACGGCAGCCTGGATCATCTCCGCCAGCTTCTTGGTGTTGCCGGAGTCGGAAAAATAAACGATCAGCTTCTTGTCGTACATGGGTTTTCCCTCCTGATAATTTGATTTATATAAAAAGATTATCACAGCCTGCCCGCCCGGTCAAGATGCAGTATGGAAGCAAAAGGCGGAGGCCGCTTCACGCGGCCTCCGCTGTGTTCGGCTGCGGGTTTACGCAGCCATGTACTCGTCGTAGGCTTCCTGATAGATCTCGGTGATCCGGGCCATGCCCAGGGCGTTCAGCTGTTCCTGGAAGGAATCCCATTCGCTGAAGCTCTTGTCGCCCAGCAGGAAGAGGACGTAGTTCTCCGCGAAGAAGGTGTTGGCGTCGGCGCGGAGGTTGTTGATCTCGGCGTTGTCGTCGTCGGAGAGCTTGATGGCGCCGGGATAGTTGTAAGCGCCGTCGTAGTAGTCCAGCACCTCGTTCCACACGTCGTAGAAGTGGAGCAGACGTTCGCCGCCGGGATACTTGTAGTTGCGGGTCCAGGCGTCGATGCCGGGGTCCATGGGGTTCTGCAGGTAGCAGATCGTGGCCCAGCCGGAGCCCAGCTCAAAGCCGGTGATGATCTCGTTCCACTCCCGCTCGCCGTTCTCGTTGTAGTTCCAATAGACGCCCTCGGGACCGTAGTTCCGGTAGTCGGCGCCGAAGGGGGAGTAGGCCCAGTCGCACCAGGTTACCATCAGGGGGATGTTCTCGCACTTGGCGGAGATGGAAGCGCCGCAGCCGCCGAATTCATCGGGGTCCAGGTGCCAGTGGATGATATCGCCCCGATTGCGCACCAGCTTGCGCATGACGTCGAAGCGGGCGTTGGGGTTCACGCAGCTGGCCTCGGTGCCGGCGATCTCGCCGGGGCTGAAGAAGGCGCAGCCGCAGTTGCCGTTGGTGACGTCGGCGGTGATGTCCTCCAGGCCGCTGAGGGACTGGAAGTAGGGGCTGATAAGGCCGTCCACGAACCACTGACGGAGGTACTGCATGAGCACCAGGTCGTCGTCGGCCATGCCGTTGAAGTTGACCTTGCCGTCCACCACCCGGAGATAGGCGGCGCCCGCCGCGTAGGGGCTGGTGTTGAAGCCGTTCCACACATTGACGTAGGCGTCGATGTTGGAGTAGACCTGCAGGGGATATTCGCAGTTCTCGAAGCCGGCGGTCTTGATGGCCATCAGCATGTCGTGCCACTCGTCATAGGTGTACACGTTCGCGGCGTCCATGCCCAGCTCGTCCAGCCAGTCGCCCCGGATGAAGTAGCCGGTGGAGACGTTGGGCTCGTCGTTGAACTCCACGAAGCCGATCCACTTGTCGAAGCCGGGGTTGTTCACGTTGCTCCACATGCCTTCCAGCCACTCATAGTCCTTGGCCCAGCGGCAGTAATTGGGAGCGTATTCCTTCCAGTCGTAGTGGTTGATGACCAGCTCTTCCTCGATGGCCTGGTTGAGGGAGGAACCCTGATGGTAGGCGTAGAAGCCGGCGGTGATGTCGCACATCTCGTCGGAGGCCTCCATGACGGAGAGGGTCTCCACGAAGGAGGCGGAGGCGATGACGTTGTATTCCATGTGAACGCCGGTCAGCTCCTCCATGCCCGCGTACATGGGCAGATCGCCCATGCCGCCCTCAGGCAGATACTGGGGGGTGAAGTTGAGGGTCATGGTGGTGAACACTTCATCGGTGGTGCTGAGGGGAAGCTCGTACTCGTACTTCTCCAGGGGCCAGCCCTCCGCGTCCGTGGCGTATTTGCCGATGGCGAAATTATAGGGGCTGTCGTCCTCAGGAGGAGGCGCGGGGGTCTCGCTGCCGCCGCCCTGGGGAGCCTCGGTGGGCGTGGTGCTGCCGCCGGGGGCGGGGGTGCTGGGGGCTGCCGTGGGCGTCGTCCCGCCGCCGCCACCGCCGCCGGAGCAGCCGGCGAAGAGGGCCAGGACAAAAAGCGCCGCCAGGACCAGTGCAGTCTTTCTTTTCATGGCTTTCTTCCTTTCTTTTTAATTTGTTCATCTCTTTATTACGGAATTATTACGGGCTCATCATAACACGGCCTGCGGGAGAAATCAATCACTTTTATGCAGCTTGTCCGTTTTCCGGCAAAGATAAGCCATGGGCGTGGTGCAAAATACCGATAAGGAAGGTTTGCGCAGGCAATAAACATCGGGAGCGGAGGAAACTCCCGCTCCCGATAACGATGCCGTTGGCCTGCCCCTGACGAGGGGGCGTCACTTGGCGGACTTGCGCTTCTCCGGCGGATCCTCCGGACAGAGCACGGCGCAGAGCCGCAGGGCCAGGGCCTGCTCCGCCTGGGCGCGCAGCGCCGCCCGCAGGGCCGGGGAAACCCCCTCCTCCTCTGCCAGGGCCTGGCGGGCAGCCTCCGCCCCCGCGCTCTCAAAACAGGCACAGAACCCGTCAAAAAAGGCTTCTTCCCCGCCCGGCGGCATTTCCCGGCACAGCAGGGCGTGGATGGAGGCGATGGGCAGGGTGCTCTTCAGGACGCAGATCACCAGCAGCTGGGCCAGGTGCCGCCGGGAATAGCGTTTTTTCACCGGCTTCGGCAGGGCGCCCATCATCACATAATTGTTCACCATGCTGGCGGTGAGCCCCTTCCGGTCGAAGGCGGGCCATGCCTCCAGATACCGGGCCGTCAGCTCCAGCACCTGGTCCAGATAGAGCTCCAGGTCCGGCAGCTCCCGCCAGCGGGGAAGCCTCTGCCCTTCCAGCTGACGGCAGGCCGCCGCCACCGCATCCCGCGCTTTGGCATCCATCCCGCGCACCTCCTTTCGCCGCTTGGAGCAAGATATCATGAAATTTCAAAAAGCGCAAGACATATTTTCCGAAAACCATTGACAAAATAACTGCAAAAGGATAATCTAGAGTTGTAGATTAGATTGTCCTTCCCGTTTGGAGGTGGAGATATGAACGTGACGGTTTATGGGGATTCCATCCTGAAGGGCGTCCTCCTGGAGGGCGGCAAATACGTAGTGAACCGGGATTGGGAACAGCGGCTGGGGGAAATGTTCCACCTGACCATCCGCAACTGCGCCCGTTTCGGCTGTACGATCCTGAAGATCCTGCCCCTGATCCGGCGGGACAGCGGCGCCGCGGCCTCGGAGGGGGAGATCGCCGTGCTGGAGATGGGCGGCAACGACTGCGATTTCGACTGGGCCGCCATTTCCCAGGACCCGGACGGCCACCATGAGTGCAGGACCCCGCCGCGGGAGTTCCTTAGCCGCTATCGGGAGGCGGTGGAGCTGATCCGCCGGAGCGGGCGCACCCCCGTCCTCATGACCCTGCCCCCCGTCCATTCCGCGCGCTACCTGCGCTATATCTGCCGGAACGGCCTCTCCATGGCGAATATCCTCGCCTGGCTGGGGAACGTGGAGGTCATTTCCCAATGGCAGAGCAAGTATTCCCGGATGGTGGAGCAGGTGGCAAGGGAGATGAACGTGAAGCTGATCGACCTTCGCCGCGCCTTCCCCAAAGAGCCCCGCGACCTGGAGCCCCTGCTGTGTGAGGACGGCATCCACCCCTCCCGCCTGGGCCAGAAGCTGATCTTCGACACCCTCTGCGCCGGCCTCGCGTGAACCGCGTCCTTATTCGCCGAAATAGCGGGTATCAGCGCAAGCGCCAATACCCGCAAGATTTCGGCGAAACGTCCTCTCCAAAACGCGACCGCTTCCCTGGGTCGCGTTTTGGTTTTCTGGGGGAGGGAAAAACGGATTGCCACACCCGCTTCGCAGGTTCGCAATGACGAGGGAGGGGCATTTTGCAACACGCCCTTTTGACTTATATCCGTCTTATTTCCTGAACCGATGGTCGTTTTTGTTCATCAGGATCACGCCGACGATGACGGCGGCAAAAAGGAGGATCGCACCCACCCAATGGAGCCATTTCACCTGGGAAATCACCCCCGCCGCCAACACGGCCCAGCAGGCTCCCAGGACAAACATCAGCTTCGACATGGCCTTGCAGAGCTTCTTTTTGTCGTATTTTTCCTTCTCCCGGGCGGACATCGTATTATATCCGGCAATCAGGCCCGCCCCCTTGCCCCGGGCAAAGAGGAGGCCCAGGAGGAAGAACAGAACAAGAATACAGATGTTGACGATCGCAACGAACAGCATAAAACAGCCTCCTTTCACGACGTTCCGGCGCGGCGGAAAATCAGATATACTCGATCTTCGCTTCCGTGAGCTTCGCCTTCATTTTGGCGGCCTTCCCTTCCGGCATGACCGTGGCGGTCCCCTCCCGCAGGATGCGGGCGATGATCCCCCGCTTCGCCGCCCCCAGAGCGGTATTGGCCACGCAGCCGAATTCATCCAGGCCGCAGAGGTGCAGCTCCTCATAGCCCTCGGCCCTGACGCGGGCCAGCAGCTCCCGGTTGGTGAGAGCGTCCCCCACCAGCTTGTCATAGCAGAGGTCGGAGACCTTTTCCAGCCCGGAGTACAGCGCCGCCCCCTCCGTGCCCGCCAGGGAATAGCCGAAAAGCAGCTTGTTGGTGGGCAGGTTCTGGATGATATGGCGGACATAGATCACGTCGGCGCCTTCGGCGGCATAGCGGCGGACGAGATCGTTCACGGCCCCGGTCAGCTTTTCCGTATCGTAGGCGAAGCGGGGTTTGCGCCTGTCCCAAAGGTAATCGTTCTGCATATCGACGACGATAAGCGCTTTTTTCACTGACGGGACCCCCCGTTCTCCATGATTGGATGTATTATAATACAGCATCAGCACCGGTGCAAGGACGATTTGCCCTCTTTTCTTTTTCGCTCAACTGTGCTACAATCACCGCATCATCGAACTGAAGAAGGCGTTTTCATGGCAGAAGAAAAAACCTGGCGGCTCCTCATCATCAATCCCGGCTCCACCTCCACCAAGGTGAGCCTCTTCGACAACGAAAAGTGCCTCTTTGAGCACAGCCTTTTCCACGACGCGCCGGAGCTGCTGAAATATCCCCACGTCAACGGCCAGCTCCCCTTCCGCTACGGGGTCATTCTGGATATGCTGGCCCAGGAAGGCATCCCCCCGGAGAGCATCGACGTGTTTGTGGGCCGGGGCGGCAGCGCCCAAACCCAGCCCGGGGGCGTGACCGCCGTGGACGAGAAGCTCTATGAGGACACGGTGGCCGCCGTGGGCGGCAGCGAGCACCCGGCGAAGCTGGGGGTCATGCTGGCCTGGAAGTTCGCCCAGGAATACGGCAAATGCGCCTATACCCTGGACCCCACCAACGTGGACGAATTCTGCGACTATGCCCGGCTCACGGGCATCCGGGGCCTCTACCGGGTCTCCCACTCCCACGTGCTGAACCAGAAGGCCGTGGCCGCCGCCCACGCAAGGACCCTGGGAGGCGAATACGAGGACTACCGCTTCATCGTGGCCCACATCGACGGGGGCATCACCGTCAGCGCCCACGACCACGGGAAGATGGTGGATGGCAACATGGGGGCCGACGGCGAAGGAGCCTTCACCCCCACCCGGATCGGCAGCGTGCCGGTGCTGCAGCTGCTGGACTACATCGAGGCCCACAGCGTGGAGGAGGTGCG
>JAEEGI010028106.1_pt1 | contig 10721 bp, 9 predicted proteins | sample 8958751 | NCBI WGS metagenome assembly JAEEGI01 (sample SAMN16246545, study PRJNA631951) | gut metagenome | biome: gut microbiome; feature: rumen; material: KS-attached | host: Bos | place: Iran: Karaj | collected 2018-10 | reverse complement strand
CGGCGTCCAGCGCCTTTTTCAGGGCGCGGCTCTTGAAGGCGGAGCCGTCCAACGCGTCGGCCATCAGGCTCTTGCGGCCCCGGCTGACCTGCTGGCGGATATAGGCGGACATGCCCTGCTTGCTGGAGAAGGCCTCCAGGCAGCCCCGCTGGCCGCAGTTGCACAGCGGGCCGTCCGGCTCCAGGATCATGTGGCCGTATTCCGCCGCCTTGAACTTGTTCCCGGTGAAAAGGGAGCCGTTCAGGATCAGACCGCCGCCCATACCGGTGCCCACAAAAAAGCCCACAACATTGCTGTAGCCCCGGGCCGCGCCGTATTTGTACTCGCCCAGCACGCCCACGTTCACGTCATTGCCGATAAAGAAGGGGATCCCCGTCTTTTTCTCCACGGCGGATTTGATGTCGTAGTTCTCCCAGGGCAGGTTGGCCGAGGTGAGCACGATACCGTGCTCCTGGTCGATGACCCCCGGAGCCGCGGCGGCGATGGCCTGGATCTCCTTGCGGCTGATGCCGGAGGCCGACAGCATCTCCTCCACCACGCTGATGATCACCTGCTCCACGTTCTCCGTGGAGTCTCCGCCGGACTTGGTCTTCTTTTTCAGTCGGTATACGATGTTTTTCTTTTCGTCAAAAACAGCGCCCAGGACCTTTGTGCCTCCGATATCGAGACACAGCTTATACTGTTCCGCCATGGCCGTTCCTCCTCGTTTTTTCTTATTATAATAACATAAAACGGGTCTTCATACAAGCAAATGAAAAAGCAAAAACCGCCTGTCGGCGGTTTTTTGGAGCGGATAACGGGAATCGACCTGTCCTGCGGGACAGGCCGGGTCGCGGCTCTGAAGCGCCCCCGGCGCTTCATTCACTCCCGCTCCCGTTCGATTCCTTCATTGCAAAAAACAAAAACCGCCTGGCGGCGGTTTTTGGAGCGGATAATGGGAATCGAACCCACCTCTACGGCTTGGGAAGCCGTCGTTCTACCGATGAACTATATCCGCGTTTTCTTTGTGTAATTTAGCAGACTTTTTCCGAAAAGTCAAGGAGAACATGTCAGGCGCCCAGAGCGGAGGCGACAGCATGCACCGCCGCGCACGCGGCTAACCCGAAAGCCGTGGGCAGCAGCGCCGTCAGCGCCGTCCATTTCACGCTTTTCGTCTCTTTGTACGCCGTCAGCACCGTGGTGGAGCACGGCCAGTGCATCAGCGTGAAAAGCAGAACGCATGCGGCGGTGACCGGCGTCCAGCCGTTGGCGGTCAGCACCTGTCGGATCTGCGCGAGCGAAAAACCGTCGCTCAGACTGTTCTGCGAGAGATATACCATCAGCATGACGGGCAGTACGGTCTCGTTGGCAGGCCATCCCAGAAGAAACGCCAAGAGAATGACTCCGTCCATCCCGAAAAACCGACCCACCGGGTCCAGCGCTGCGGCTGTCAGATGCAGCAGGTCCCGTCCTCCTGCGGTAATATTGGCAAGTCCCCATATGAGGAGCCCTGCAGGCGCCGCCACGGCGGCGGCTCTCCCCAGAACGAACAGCGTCCTGTCCATCACAGACCGCACAAGAATCTTGACGGGCTGAGGCCGCCGGTAGGGAGGGAGCTCCAGCGTAAAAAAGGACGGCGTGCCCTTCAGGACCGTTGCGGACAGCAGCTTTGAGGCCGCCAGCGTCGCGCCGACCCCCAGCACCAGCAGCAGCGCCAGCAGCAGCGATGACAGCAGGGCGGAATCCGGTGAGAAAAACACCGTCAGCAGTGCGATCATAATGGGGAAGCGCCCGTTGCACGGCACAAAGCTGTTAGTCAGTATGGCCAGCAGCCGCTCCCGCGGGGAATCTATGATCCGGCAGCCCATCACGCCCGCCGCGTTGCAGCCGAAGCCCATGGCCATGGTCAGCGCCTGTTTTCCGCAGGCGCTGCAGCGGTGAAACGGCTTATCCAGATTGAATGCCGCCCGGGGAAGATACCCCACGTCCTCCAGCAGCGTGAACAGCGGGAAGAACACGGCCATGGGCGGCAGCATCACCGACACCACCCAGGACAGCATGCGGTATGCCCCCAGGATCAGCGCGTCATGGAGCCGCGCCGGGACGCCGACGGCTTTCAGAGCGCGGGACAGCGTTTCTCCCAGACGGTACAGCGCCTTTGAGAGCAGTTCGCTGGGATAGTTGGCCCCTTTGATGGTCAGCCACAAAACGGCTGCCAGAAGCAGGAGCATGCACGGATACCCGAGCCGTTTTCCTGTCAGTATCCGGTCGATCCTGCGCTCCGGCAGCTCATGCGCTCCTCTTTTATGCGCAGACACAGCCTCAGAGATCCTTTTTGCCTCCTTCTGGCGGACTTCGATACTTCCGTCATCTATCACTGCGCCTGCCGCGCGGACTGCCTCCGGCTGCTTCAGAGCTTCCTCCGCAGCCTCCAGTAGCGGGATCAGCGTCCGCTTTTTCCGCCCCGTGACGCCCACGACCGGAAGGTCCAGCAGCTCGGCCAGCCGGGGAATATCCACCTCTATCCCTTTTCTCTCCGCCTCGTCCATCAGGTTGAGGCATACGATGAGTCTCGGACAGATCTCCTTCAGCTGCAGAACTAGATTCAGATTTCTCTCCAGGCATGTGGCGTCGCATACGGCGATCACAAGCTGTGCCCGGCCGGAGGCGATGAATTCCCTTGCGGCCTCCTCCTCGGGGGAGTGGGCGTACAGGGAATAGGTGCCGGGCAGATCTGCCAGCAGGTACTCTCCGGCGGGAGACCGGCAGACGCCGCAGGCGGAGGAGACCGTTTTCCCAGGCCAGTTTCCCGTGTGCTGCCTGAGACCCGTGAGCGCGTTGAACACCGTACTTTTCCCCACATTGGGATTTCCGGCCAGCGCTATGACCGGCAGTCCTTCTTTTTCAGAGGTTCCGTTCATACCGCCCCACGCTCCGGAGCCACGGAGATCTTTGCCGCGTCGTCGGCCCGAAGGGCGATGACCGTGCCCCGCACCCAATACGCCGTGGGGTCGCCGGAGGCGGCGCGGAATACCGGTATGATCGCGGCACCGGGCGTGAAGCCCAGCTCCATGAGCCTGCGGCGCATGTCGTCCTCGCCTGCGACGTGCAAAACCAGCGCCGTGCGGCCGACGGCGAGCGTATCCAGTGAAGCAGTACTTTCCATTGTCAGCAGCTCCTTTCCCTCCCATGCTATTCGCCGGGGCGATCTCCTGTGAGGAATTGACATACGCCGCAGGACTGGTATACTGACTGCAGCGGCAGGAAGGAGGTGCGGATATGGTCCATGTGGTGGCGGCGCTCATCTGGCGCGGGGACCGGTTCCTGATCTGTCAGCGGCCCGCGCACAAAGCCAGGGGACTTCTCTGGGAGTTTGTGGGCGGCAAGGTGGAAAAAGGGGAGAGCCCCGAGGGTGCCCTTGTCCGGGAGTGCCGGGAAGAGCTGGATATCGGCCTCGCCGTGGAGGACGTCTTCATGGCGTTGGATCATGTATACCCTGACATCACCATCCGTCTGACGCTGTATAACGCGCGCATCCTGTCCGGCGAGCCGAAAAAGCTGGAGCACAACGATATACGCTGGATCACACCGGAGGAGATCGATGGATATGAATTCTGCCCCGCGGACGCGGAGATCCTCAAAAGGCTGAAAGCCATGAAGCGGCAGGGAGGATGAGCCTCCCTGCCGTTCCTGCTCAGAGCTTCTGAGGCCAGGCGGGATTCATATAATAGATGTTCGATTTGTCCAGCTTGTCGGTGACGATATTCAGCGCCTCGCCGAACCGCTGGAAATGGACTACCTCCCGCTCCCGCAGGAAGCGGATGACGTTGTTCACATCCGGGTCGTCCGACAGGCGCAGGATATTGTCATAGGTGGCCCTGGCCTTCTGCTCGGCGGCCATGTCCTCCGTGAGGTCGGCGATAACATCCCCGCTGACCGCCATGCTCACCGCATTCCACGGGAAGCCGCCGGCCGCCTGGGGATACACTCCCGCGGTATGATCCACGAAATAGGCGTCAAAGCCCTGCTTTTTTATCTCCTCCGGGGTCATGCTCCTGGTGAGCTGGTGTACAAGCGTCCCGACCATCTCCAGGTGGCCAAGTTCCTCCACGCCGATGTCTGTCAGCACGCCCTTTACTGTATCGTCCGGCATGGCGAAGCGCTGGCTCAGATACCGCATGGACGCGCCAAGCTCGCCGTTGGGACCGCCGTACTGGGAAATGATGATCTTAGCCAGGGCAGGGGAGGGGTTTGTGATCCTTACGGGATACTGCAGCTTCTTCTGATATATGAACATCTCAGCCCACCGTCCTTCCCTGGACTTCCCACGGCCAGGGACCGTCCAGCCAGGTATAGCATTCCGCGTTTGCCAGATCCGTCTTCATGAGCGGGCCGTACATCCTTGCATACCGCTCCGCGCCCTCTTTGTACAGGGCCAGCAGTTCCTTATAGGCCGCGAAAGCCTCCGCGTCGTTCCGATGCGTGTCCAGGTACAGCGACAGGTCGTGGGCCGCAAACTGGATCGCCATAAGCTCCGCCGTCGGCACATCCTCCACAGCGTCGTTGACGATGTTCCCCAGCGGGAGGTCCAGCCCGGGAAACAGCGTCCCACGGGCCAGCGCTTTGTCCGCCTTGTACTGGGGCCGGTCGTCCGCCTGGGGCGCCACCATCCCGGCCGCCAGCGGCGCGCAGTCGGGCAGCGCTCCGCATTTATAGCCACAGTCCGGGGACTGTTTTGCTCTGTCAGCCAAAGGTATTCCTCCAATGATATTCGGTTATTGAGAGAGCCCTCTCAGCCCATTGTATGCCCAAGGCCGGCCGGAGGCGTCGGCCCCCGAATTTTTTCCAGTAAGAAAACGAAAAATACATTGCATTTTTTCTTAATCCTGCTATATTTAATTATGTAAAGTTGTCAGCAGGGGAGTGAGAGGCTGAGTATGAAAGAGATATTGGATAAGCTGGGCAGCCTGCGGGGCAGTGAAAAGGGCGGCGCCTATACCTGGTTCGGCGTAAAGAAAGAGCTCCTGGTACGGCTTGCCGTGGCTGTCGTGCTGTTTGTCGCCGGTCTTGTAATGTCCGCAAAGGGGAATATCGCACTGTTGCTGATGCTGGCAAGCTTCCTCATCGGCGGGTACGACGTGATCCTGCGCGCCATCGTTCGCGCCGCCAATGAACACAGCTTTGGAGAGGAGCTGCTTGTCACTGTCGCCGGCGTGCTGGCGTTCGTCATCAACGCCGGGTACGAGGCCGCTGCGGTCATGATCATTTATCAGGCCGGTTTTGCGCTCCGCGCGTATGCCCTTGAGCTGACAAAGGGCGCGCTTCGCGAGCGTGTGGACCCTTATCCCACGGAAGTCAACGTCTTCCGCGGGGAGGACAAGTTCATCATTCCCGCCGATGAGATCCAGGTGGACGATATCATGGTCATCGCCGCCGGGGAGCGTTTCCCTGTGGACTGCGAGATCACCATGGGCTCCTCCCGGATCGATCTGTCCGCCATCCTCGGGCATCCCGGAGCCAAGGACGTGAGCGAAGGCATGTTTGTCAATGCCGGGTCCGTGAACATCTCCTCCGAGCTGCGCGTGAGGGCTGTGCGCTCCTTCACCAATTCCACGGTTGTCCGCGCCGCGCAGATCGCCTCCAGCGGCAACGACGTGCCCAGCGCCGCCCAGTCCGGCGTGGAGCGCTACGCGTCCCTCTTTGCCCCCTTCGCCCTGGGTTTAGGCGTCATCATCGTCCTTGTGCTGCTGATCTTTACCGATACGCCTGCCGAGGATGCCATCCATCGGGGCCTGATCATGCTGATCGTGTCTTGCCCCGCCGCGCTGCTCGCATCCATCCCCTTTACTTATCTTTCCGGTCTGTATCGCACGCTGTCCCAGGGTGTGCTGGTGAAAAACGCGGCCCTCCTGGACTCTCTGTCCAGGATCGGCGCCGTGATCTTTGACAAGGACGACCTGCTGTCCGGTGACGACCTGCGCGTCGCTGCCGTAAAATCCCAGAGGCTGGAGCCCGAAGTGCTGCTGAAGGTGGCCGCCCACGCCGCCGCGAATTCCGCCGACAGTAAAGCCGCCGCTATCGTCAGCGCGTACAGAGGCGTCATAGACAACGCCCTTATCCAGAGGTTTGAGGAATTTGAGAACGGCATCGCCGCGGTGATCGACGGAGTGGTCATCACCATGGGCGACAGGACCTTCATGGAGAAGCTGGGCGTGAGTGTGCCCACGGTCGAGGCCGACGGTCTGAACGTATTCATGGCGCTCAACGGCCACTATGCCGGCGCTATACTCCTGGCCGATTCGGTCCGGGGGGATGTGGGCAGCTCCGTTACCGCTCTGGAGTCCACCGGCTGCGACTGCATCATGCTCTCCGCTGACAGCGAAGAGAGCACCCAGGCGCTGGCTGCCGACGCAGGTATCAGCGAATATTATGCCCAGTGCATGCCCATCGACCGGCTGGAGAAGATCCAGGAGATCAAGGAGCGTTTCCCCAACAATTCCGTGCTGTACGTCGGCGACGGCACCAAGGACAATTCCAGCATGGACGCCGCCGACATCGGTGTTTGCGTAAACGGCGCCATCTCTCCCAGAGCCGTCACCAACGGAGAGGTGGTCGTTATGGACAGCGCCGTGGACGCCATTTGCAACGCAGTGGACACCGCCCGTCTGACCAGAAGGACCGCTCGGTTCGCGCTCCTGGGGATGGTAGCGATAAAGCTCCTGCTGCTGCTTCTGTCCATCTTCGGCCTGACCTACCAGATGTGGTTTGCCGCCATGGTGGATATGATCGCAGGCGTAGCCGCGATCCTGTTCTCCACCTCCATCTGGTCCGAGAAGAGATAACGCCCAAAAGAAACGAGGCCCTGCGCGCCGCAGCCGCAGGGCCTCGTTTCTTTTTATCTTTTATCTTGCGAGCAGGGCCAGATTCTCCGTGCAGAAATCGTCCACGCTGTAGAGGATCAGCACCCGGTCGATGCCGTTCTCCCTTACATATTCGGAGACAGGGTCGAGGTAATACCGCAGATCCAGCAGATGGATGCTGCTGTAGTGCTCCGTGAGGAACGGAACAAGCGCATCGGCATAGGAATCCCGGATCAGCAGCAGGGAGGGGAGCCCCTCCGAGCCCGTATCGATCACCACCCGGGGAGAGTTCCCGCCCAGGAAATACCGATACTTGTCCTTCGATTCCAGCATTTTCGGCACATAAAGGGAGGACTCCTCCGTTTTTTCACCGTCATATCTCGTCACCCTCAGCTCCGGGGCCTCCTCCGTAAATGCCTCCATGCTGTCCGGTTCCACCCAGAAGAAGCCCGAGGAGGAGTACGCCGTGCCCAGGAAATCCTCCGATACCGTCCGCGGGTGATAATACTCCCGATCATGAGGCGTAAAGCCCAGGCTGTCCGCCAGCGCCCGGCCGGCATAATATGCGCCCAGACTGGTCCAATGGTGGTCCGTCCGGTAATAGATGTATTCGTCCCTGTGGGCGTTGAGCGGCGATAAAAGATCCGCTGTGTCGGATTCAACGGCCGCATATATGTTTTCTATCGTGTCCTGCTGACGGTCCTTTTGGGCCCCGTAGGGGAGCAGATAGCCGTAGATCTCTCCCGGAGAGGGGATCAGCGCCAGCGTGACAGGTACGCCCGCGTTCTCCGTAAACGCGTTAACCGCCGATATTCTCCGTTCAAGCGCCGTGCTGTCCGGCGCGGCAAAGGGCTCCAGCAGCCGCTCTCCCTCGCAGAGGAATACGCCGTTGTTCTCCTTTTTCCCGAGGAGCAGCTCACAGCGCGCTTTCAGGCTGATCCACCGGTCCCGCCCGACGAACTGGTCGGCGCACCAGCTTTCCGCCTGGCTCGTGAACTGTCCTCCGAACAGCCTTGGCAGGGAAAAGGAGGGAAATGTCTGAAGATATCTGTTCTCCTTCTCCGAGAAATCCCTGTCGGGGAGAAACAGATTCAGCGCGAAAAACACGGCGAGGAACGCGGCAAAAAGGAGCGCGATACACTTGTCAGCACGTTTTTCCAATCTCACACCCCCTCAGAAGCGGAAATACAGGAAGGGATTATAGGTGGCGTCCACCATATATGCCGTGGAGATCACGAGCACAAGTCCGATCAGCACGGGCGTCAAAACGCTGCGGACACGGGGAGAGACCCGGGCGTAAAGGTTTTTCAGCAGCGGAGTAGCGGCTGCGGCCGCCGTCACCAGGATGATCAGATACGCTTTGGCGTTGAAAATGTCTTCCGGGCTGATAAACCCTGTCCGGGAGGCTCCGACCATGGCGGCCCAGTAGCGGGCCACATCGGCAACATTGTCCAGCTGGAACAGCATCCAGCCGAAAACGACTACCAAAATAGTGTATATTCTCCCGAAAACACTGCTATTCTGAACAAATTTAAGCAAAAACATCTTTTCGATCAGGAGGAATACCGCGTAATACAGGCCCCAGAGAAGGAAGGTCCAGTTGGCTCCGTGCCAGAGGCCTGTCAGCGCCCACACAATAAGGATGTTCAGCAGCTGACGGGGAAGGCCCCGCCGGTTTCCGCCCAGGGGGATATACAGATAATCCCGAAACCATGTGCCCAGGGATATATGCCATCGGCGCCAGAATTCCGTGATGCTTTTGGAGATATACGGATAATCGAAGTTTTCCAGGAACTCAAAGCCCAACATCCGGCCCAGGCCGATGGCCATATCGGAGTAGCCGGAAAAGTCAAAATAGAGCTGCAGGGAAAAGGCCGCGGCTCCCAGCCAGGCCCCGGCAGTCGTCAGGGCCGTTTTTGTTGCGTAAATATCCCACAGCGCCCCGATATTGTTGGCGATCAGGACCTTTTTCCCGAGGCCGACCACAAACCGCCGTACGCCGGAGGAGAACCGCTGCACGGTCAGCGTGCGGTCCTCAAGCTGTTCGGAAATGTCCTTGTAGCGCACGATAGGCCCGGCGATGAGCTGGGGAAACAGCGCCACAAAGGTGCCGAAGCTGATAAAGTCCTTCTGTACTTTTGCGTCGCCCCGGTAAATGTCGATGGGGTAGGACATGGTCTGGAACGTGTAAAAGGAGATCCCGATGGGCAGCGCCAGATGGGGCAGGGGTATGGAGGCTCCGAAAAGCCTGTCCACCGTGCCGATGATGAGGTCTGCGTATTTGAAGATCACCAGCATCGTCAGATTCAGAGCCGTATTGACGATAAGGACCGTTCTTGCGCTCTTTTTCCGCTCCTGCCCGTACGCCGCGATCAGACGTCCGCTGACATAGTTCAGGCAGATGGAGAACAGCATCAGCAGGATATACACCGGCTCGCCCCAGCCGTAAAAAACCAGGTTGACCGCGAACAGCCAGAGGTTTCTGAACCGGGCCGGGACGAGATAGTATACCGCCAGAACGACCGGCAGGTAATAAAACAGAAAGACTACGCTTGAAAAGACCATGTCTGTCTCCGAATCAAAGGCCGGTCATTTTCCCGGCTCAAATTTGCCCAGGGGATTGGCCTGCGCCGCGATACGCAGCTCTGTATTGTCAACATGTGTATAGATCTGGGTGGTATTGAGGTTTTCGTGACCCAGGATCTCCTGCAGGGTCCTTACGTCCACACCGCTGGACAGCATCAGCGTGGCCGCTGTGTGCCGCAGCTTGTGAGCGGAGTATTTTTCGCTGTCCAATCCGGCCCGAAGCAGCGATTTTTTCACCATGGCATGCAGTCCTTCCCGGGTGACGCGAGTGCGCCGGCTGGAAAGGAAAAGGGCGCTCCTGTCTATGGCGGCGATATCCCGGCGTACCGCAAGATACCTGTTGATGGCATCCGCAGTGGCGTCGTTCAGATAGACGATCCGTTCCTTGTTGCCTTTGCCCAGAACACGCAGGTGATCTGCCCGGACGTCGGAAAGATTCAGCCCTGCGATCTCGGAAATACGCAGGCCGCAGTTGAGGAAAATACACAGGATGCAGTAATCACGCTCCCTGTGCTGTCCGTCAACGGACTGCAGCAGCTTCTGGCTTTCCTCAAGCGTAAGATAGCGGGGAAGGGAACGCTTGGCCTTGGGTGAATCCAGGTCCTGGACAGGGTTCTCGTTGAGCAGCTTTGCCTTTACCGTCAGATATTTATAAAACCCTCTTATGCTGGATACCTTACGGGCCCTGGAGGCAGCGTTCAGGCCGTATTCCTCACTGCGGGCTCTTGTAAACTTCGCCTTGTCTCTGGAGAGAAAAGCGAGATAGGAGTACACCTCGGCCAGAGTGACCTTGGAGACGAAATCCAGATCCACATCCAGAATGGGTATTTCCTCCAGCTCCGTCGAGCGGGGAACAACGCCTCTTTCGATCTTCAGAAAACGAAAGAAGTTTCTCAGGTCGAGGAAATACTCGTCCACTGTGGCTTTGGAATGACCCTTTATGGTCTCGTGATATGTCAGATAATCCCGCAGAATAGCCGGCGATTCTTGCCGATAGTCCAATGTACACACCTCTTTGCGCTTCAAACCCGAGGAGGGAGGAGATCGTAGTTCCCATCGAAAATACAGACAAATTTAAACAAAATAAAGATTTTGTTTAAATTGGAGTGGGGGTAAAACAGTTTTTTGGGGGTATTCAAGCCTCCTTGTTCTCTCAGGGGCTTTCATCAGATCACAACAGCGTTCACTGCTTCTCGGATGTTTTTTGCCGGCAGCAGCTTCAATCCTTCCGGTGTTTTGATATCATCCTTGCAGTGTGCCGGGATAACGCAGCGCTTGAATCCCAGTCTTGCGATC
>JAEEGI010028105.1_pt1 | contig 10721 bp, 10 predicted proteins | sample 8958751 | NCBI WGS metagenome assembly JAEEGI01 (sample SAMN16246545, study PRJNA631951) | gut metagenome | biome: gut microbiome; feature: rumen; material: KS-attached | host: Bos | place: Iran: Karaj | collected 2018-10 | reverse complement strand
GTGGAGAAGCAGTTTCTCCGTGAGAGTGGTCTTGCCTGCGTCGGGGTGTGAGATTATTCCGAATATCCTTCTCTTTGCTATTTCTTCGGTTCTTGACATGTCTTTCCCTTCTCGTGCTTAATTTTTTGCGCCCGTTTAATATACACGATTCCGTTGAAAATGTCCAACGGATTATTTATAATCTAACCGTTATGATCAATTTTTCCGAAAGACTCAAAACCATATACGATCTGATCGAGCCCGGGGAGACCGTGGCTGACGTAGGTACGGACGCAGGGCTACTTCCGGCCGCCCTCCTTGAAAGCGGACGCTCGCCTCACGTGATCATGACCGACATATCACAGGGTTCCCTGGACAAATGCAGGGATTTCGTCGCAAAAAATCTCCCCACAGAGTTCATCGAGGGTCAGCAATATGAACTCAGACTGGGAAACGGACTTCAGGTACTGAGACCGTCCGAAGTGGACGCAGTGGTAATGGCAGGGATCGGCGGAATGCTGTCCATTGAGATCCTTTCCGATGATCTGGAACTGAGCCACAGTTTCAGAAGGATCATCCTGCAGCCCAGGAAACACGTGGGAAGGCTGAGATACTGGCTCTGGAACCACGATTTCCATATTTTGCGCGAGGATCTGGCACGGGAAGGCCGGTTCATATGGCCCATACTGACGGTGGAGCACGGTCACAGGGCATGTTTCGTCAATCAGGACCCTGATGACATCGAAAACGAATACCCCCTCACCCTTCTCAGATTCAAAAACGACCTCACAGGCGAATATCTCAATAACGCCCTGAGGCTTGAAAAAGAAAAACTCATATCCAAATCCGGCAGCAGGCTCACATCCGATCAGGAACTGATCGCTCAGGAGCACCGGGTGAGCCGGCTTGAATATCTCATATCAAGATTATAAAAAAAGATCCCTCTGTCAGAAGGCAAAGGGATCTATATTTGTTTTTGATTCCATTATGTTGTCAGCTTCCGCAGGGAACGCTGCTCTCAGCATCTCCGCCATGGAATGCACGAAGTGCTTCTCCGTGCCGTAGTGACCGGGATCCAGTATATTCAGACCCTGCTCTCTTGCGGCCTGAGCCGGGTGGTACTTAAGGTCACCTGAGATGAAAAGATCGCAGCCCTCCTTAAGGGCCAGATCCATGAACTCGGTCCCCGCTCCGCAGCACCAGCAGATTTTGGATATCTTTACCCGGGTATCGCCAGAGAATCTGAACTGTGACGGAAGCATATCCAGAGCGCCCGATGCAAGTTCTATGAACTCATGGAGGCTCATGGGCTCTGACAAAACACCCGATCTCAGATATCCGCCGGTATAGTCTCCGGAATCGCCTGTGACGAGCCGAATATCCCGGATGCCCAGCAATTCTCCGAAGGAATCGTTGATCCCTCCCGGGCACTTGTCGAAGGGAGTATGCAGTGAGAACACACTTATCCCGCCTGAAATGAGAGCTATGATATTCTTTCCAATAAAACTATTATTGTCAACACTTCCTAACTCATCAAATATCAGGGGATGATGGGTCACGATGAGGTCGCAGCCCTCTCTCACAGCCTCCCCGATCACGTCGCTTCTTATCTCGAGAGCCGTCATCACACGGGAAAACTCCGGCTTGAGCCTAATCTGCCAGCCGGAATTGTCCCATTCCTCCTGAGTGTCAAGAGGAGCTATGCTTTCTATGAATTCTGTTAATTCACTGTCTCTTATCATTCCAGATAATCCTTAAGTTTCTTTGATCTGGAGGGATGTCTGAGCTTTCTCAGTGCCTTTGCCTCGATCTGTCTGATCCTCTCTCTGGTCACGTCGAATTCCTTTCCGACCTCTTCCAGAGTCCTTGCTCTGCCGTCATCAAGACCGAATCTCAGTTTGAGCACCTTCTGCTCCCTGTCAGTCAGGGTGTCCAGCACTTCGTTGAGCTGTTCCTTGAGAAGGCTGAAGGCAGCGGCCTCAACGGGCTGAGGTACGTCCTCATCGGGGATGAAGTCGCCCAGGTGGGAATCTTCCTCTTCGCCTATGGGAGTCTCCAGAGATACAGGTTCCTGAGCCACCTTCTGGATCTCTCTCACCTTATCCACAGAGATGCCCATCTCCTCAGCTATCTCTTCCGGACTCGGCTCCCTGCCGAGTTCCTGCAGCAGCTGTCTGGAAACTCTGATCAGCTTGTTGATGGTCTCCACCATGTGCACCGGGATCCTGATGGTCCTTGCCTGATCGGCTATGGACCTGGTGATGGCCTGACGTATCCACCAGGTAGCATAGGTACTGAATTTGTACCCCTTGGTGTAATCGAACTTATCGACCGCCTTTATAAGGCCGAGGTTGCCTTCCTGGATCAGATCCAGAAGGAGCATTCCCCTTCCCACATATCTCTTGGCGATGGATACCACCAGTCTTAGGTTGGCTTCGCAAAGTCTCTTTTTGGCTTCCTCGTCGCCTTCCTCCATTCTCTTGGCCAGCTCGATCTCTTCGTCAGCTGTCAGCAGAGGCACCTTGCCGATCTCCTTGAGATACATCCTTACGGGATCGTCCACGGATAGATTCTTGGATGCTGCCTGATCGGGATCCAGGTCTGTGTCAAAGTCCAGACCTTCCTCTGCCAGGGCTTCTTTTTCATCTGCTACGTCGATATCGTCGGGAAGCAGATCGGGGCCAATGTTCACGTCATCCTCGGTCAGGATCTCTATTCCCTTCTCCCAGACCTCTTCGTAGATCTCAGGCAGATGAAGTTCCTCGGGATTGTGACCGTCAAGGATCTTGTTGACCTCATGTTCCGAGATCTTCTTACCCGTCTTTTTTGCTTTCTGGACTATGAGGCTGACGACTTCCTTTTGTTTTTCTTCCTGGGCGGCTGCATTTGCTGCGCTGTCTTCCTCAGGCTCTTCGTTGGCCATCTGTTCAGCTTCTCTTTCCTTCATGATCTCACGATCAAGATCGTCCATCTTACTGCCTTTGCTGCTTTTCTTCGTCTTAGTTTCTGCCATTGCTTCTCTCTTCCAATTCCTTTATTTTTTTCTCAACATCGATCAGTTCCCGGGTCAGTTCTTCCGTGGTATCCTGATCCAACTCACTGTTTTCTGCTATTTCGATCTTATCTATGATGAGGTTCTGCTGTTTCTTGAGTTCCCTCAGTCTCCAGCGCCTCATGCTCTCCATGAAGACTTCTTCTTCCTTACCGTTCAGCATGACCGCATTCAGTGCATCCGATGCTTTTGCGGCCTCATCGGGATCCAGGCCTGCGAAGGCGTCCCTCTCTTCGTAGGTGCCCTTCAGACCGTATGTCCTGAAAAGGTTCTCCTCTATTTTTTTCCCAAGCGATGATGTTATTATTGCCGGTTCTTCGAACAATTTCTCCGTAAGGGACGGATCCGTCAGAAGAGCCTTCAAAATATATGTGTCCGAAGAGGTAAGTTCCTGAACTTCCTCATCATCCCTTTCAGTTCTCGGCCTCTCGGATCTGGCTGGCTGAGTCTTGTTCAGTTCGATCTCCTCGTTGATGGCCCTTTCTGACACCTTGAGTCTCTCGGCCAGGGACTTGACGTAGATGTCCCTCTCCACCGGACTCAGGCCCTTGAGTATGACGGCTGCACGTCTCAGGTATTCCAGTTTGCCCTCCTCTGTGTTAAGCTCCAGACCGCGTGCCGCGTTCTCCAGCTTGTACTGTGTGGCAGGAGGAGCCTTCTGCGCCAGTTCCAGGAAAGCATCTCTTCCGTGCATCTTCACGAATTCATCCGGATCCTTGCCGTCCTCCACGTGGAACACTCTGACCTTCAGATCCTGCGCAGACAAAACATCTATGCCCCTCAGTGCCGCATTGATCCCGGCGCCGTCAGCGTCGTAGCAGAGCACCACTTCCCTGGTGTACCTCTTGATGAGCTTGGCCTGATTCTCCGTGAGTGCGGTGCCCAGTGAAGCCACGGCATTCTTCATGCCGTATCTGTAGAGACCCATGACGTCCATGTATCCTTCTACTATGACTGCCGGCTTCCCGTCTCCCACCTCCTGCTTGGCGGTGTTCAGACCGTAAAGGTTGTTTTTCTTTCTGAATACCAGGTTTTCGGGGGAGTTTATGTACTTCGGATCATCCTTTTCGTCGATCTTGCGGCCGCCGAATCCGATGACGTTTCCGGAAGTGTTGATTATGGGGAACATCACCCTGTTCCTGAACCTGTCGAACATCCTACCGTCTCTGGATCTGGATGCCAGTCCCAGTTCTATGAGCTCATCATCGGATGCTCCCTTGGACTTCATGAACTTCGTGAGGGAATCCCATTCAGGATCCGCATAGCCGATGCCGAACTTGGTAAGAGTGGCGTCGTCCATGCCCCTGCTTCTCATGTATGTATACCCCGGATTGGCCGCCTCAAAAAATGTTTTGCAGAAATATCTCGCAGCGGTGCGGTTCAGGCTCAGGAGCCGGTCGCGTTTTTTGTTCTCCGTCCCCTTCTTGAACTCCACCTCGATGCCGTTCTCCCTGCCCAGCTTCTCGCAGGCCTCAACGAAATCCAGGTTGTAGAAGCGCTTGGTGAATTCTATTACGTCTCCCGAGGCTCCGCAGCCGAAACAGGTGAATATCTGCTTCTGCTCCGAAACAATAAAAGAAGGGGTCTTTTCGTTATGAAAGGGACAGATCCCCTTATAGTTGGAACCTGCTCTCTTCAAAGGAACGACCCTCGAGATAACGTCTACTATGTTCAATTGGTCCTTAAGCTCCTCTGCACTTACACCAGAGGTCCTCTGAGCCATATTGTTTCCCCCAAAAATACATTTCTGCTATTCTCTACCCCTTAAAGCCCCTATTTCCTTTTTTAAAAAATAAAAAAGGTGGAAATTATTTCCACCCTATGGGAACGAATAATTCGTCGTATTTGGTCAGAGCGAACCGATCCGTCATTCCTGCCACATAATCCTTGGCGGCCTCCCTGACGCCGTCCCTCTCTGCGATCTCTCTCAGATCGGAGGGAAGCCGGTCGATATCCTCTGAGTAGTATTCGTAGAGCGCAGCGATCACCGTCTCCACCTTGGCCAGATCCTCGTCTCTCTTTACGATGGGGCTCTGGTAGACACGTTCGAACATGAAGCGTCTCAGATCGTTCATCTCCTCCCTGAATTCAGGGCTCTGGCAGATCTGGTCCTTGCCGTCGCTGTTTCTGATGGTGTCCATGACCAGAGCATTGATCCTGTTCCTGTGGGAACGTCCGAAAAGCTCTATGGACGCTCTGGGAAGATCATCGAAGCTTATGACTCCTGATCTCAGCGCGTCATCGATATCGTGGTTTATGTAGGCGATCCGGTCTGCGAGATGTACTATCTGGCCCTCCAGCGTAAAGGGTATGTCAGGTCCCGTGTGGTTCACGATGCCGTCTCTCACCTCCATGGTGAGGTTCATGCCCTGTCCCTGTCTGTGGCGATTATCCTCCAGCACATCCACCACTCTCAGGCTCTGCACGTTGTGGCTGAAGCCTCCGGGATGGATCCTGTTCAAAACATCCTCGCCGTTGTGTCCGAAGGGTGTGTGCCCCAGATCGTGGCCCAGAGCTATGGCCTCCGTCAGATCCTCGTTGTAGTTCAGGGCTCTGGCGATAGTCCTGGCTATCTGGCTCACCTCCAGGGTATGGGTCAGTCTGGTCCTGAAGTGATCTCCTTCAGGGGCAAGGAAGACCTGAGTCTTGTGCATCAGCCTCCTGAAGGCCTTGGAATGGATGATCCTGTCCCTGTCCCTCTGAAAGTCGGTCCTCACCACGTCCTTTTCTTCGGGATACTGTCTGCCTCTGGAATATACGGACTTGCAGGCCCTCTCATCAAGGGTCTCAAGTTCTCTTTTTTCCACGTCTTCTCTCAGTATCATATTACTTTCCCGTGGAGCCGAAGCCGCCGCCTCCCCTTTCGGTATCGTTTACGCTGTCCACAGTAACGAATTCCGCTCTTTCATACCTGGTAAACACGGCCTGAGCTATGCGGTCACCGTCGTTGATGGTATAGGGCTCGCTTCCCAGGTTTACCATGGGAACGTTCCATTCACCTCTGTAATCAGAATCCACTGTGCCTACTCCGTTTATCATGGTGATACCGTGCTTGATGGAAAGGCCGGATCTGGCCCTTATCTGGGCCTCCACACCGTCCGGAAGCTCGATCTTAAGTCCTGTGGGTATAAGCCTCCTCTCACCCGGCATGAGGGTGATGGGCTCGTCGAGACAGGCCTTGAGATCCGCTCCGGCTGAACCTTCTGTCTGATAAACGGGTACGTTTCCGCTTTTTGAAGTCACTCTGATGATGATCTTGTCCATTATTATTTCCTGTCTCCGCAGCCGTCGACTCCGCAGGAACTGCAGTCGTGGTCGCAGTTGGCTGACGATAAGAAGCCATCGTGTTTCTTCGGATTATCTGCAGCAAGACATGCTTCCACCATGGAATCCAGCTCCGGTCTGTCCACTTCCTCGATGGTGCCCTCGTCCATGGCCTTGGCGATAGCCATATCCATGGGAAGCTCGCTGACCTCAGTGATACCATAGAGAGCGGCGATGTCCTTCACCTTTGAGCCGCCGAAAAGATGATGTTTTGCACCACATTCAGGGCAGATGAAGGTGCCCATGTTCTCAACGATGCCGATGATGGGAATATCCATCATCTGAGCCATCTTGACGGCCTTCTGTACGATCATTGATACCAGCTGCTGCGGGCTGGTAACGATGATGATACCGTCCAGCGGCAGGCTCTGGAAAACCGTGAGTGCCACGTCGCCGGTTCCCGGAGGCATGTCCACATACATTACGTCTATTTCATCCCAGATAACGTTGTTCCAGAACTGATCGATAACACCTGAAAGCAGAGGTCCTCTCCATACCACCGGGTCAGTCTCGTTTTCCAAAAGAGAGTTGACGCTCATGATCTTGATCCCGCCCTTGGATTCAACGGGCCAGATCTCCTCTTCTGTGCCGAACGCCTTCTCAGTGATGCCGAAAGACTGGGGAATGGACGGTCCCGTAAGGTCTGCGTCCATTACTGCCACCTTATAACCCTTCTTCATGGTGGCTGCAGCCAGCATGGATGTGACGGAGGATTTGCCTACTCCGCCCTTTCCGCTTATAACACCGATCAGTTTCTTGACGTTTGATCTGTCATTCATTTGATTCACCTTCCTAAAACTTTATTGATATTTGATCTCCCGGTCAGAATCCGGGGGCTGTATCCGTTACAACGTACACATCTATGGAGTCCGCCGGGTCGCTTGAGAACTGAGCTGACATCACAAAATACGTGTCCGGCATGTTTTCTGAACTGAAATTCTTGTAGAACGTGGCTTCGCTCATGGCCGAGTCCGAATTGCTCTTGAGCCACTCCACAACATTGTATATGTCGGCCTGGTCAGTGAAAAACAGGCTGCTTATGCTGTTTCCGGATGACTTTGAAAGTTCTATTCCCTTGATGTTTCCGGACTTCGAAGTGACCTCGTTCACAAGCCCCTGATCAGTCATGTAAGGCTCCGGCTCCTCCGGATCAGTTTCTGCAGTCCCGTTGTTTGCGATCTCAGTTCTTTCGTCGGACCCTTCGGTATCTTTAGTGTCGACGTCCGCAGGTGTTTTCTCATCAGTGATCTCCGTGTCATTCACCGCGATCTCCTGATCCTGACTGCCCGCGGCCATGTTCTTGATGTCGTCCCACTTGGTGACGCCTATTATGCCCACGAACAGAATGATACAGGCTGCAATGGTGCCAATGTATCTGAACTTTCTCCTGCGGGCGGCTTCCCTTCTCTTTTCTTCAGTTCTCACTTTTCCGTACTTTTCGTAGACAGCATCTACGAATTCCTTATCTGTCTTCATTTCTTTCCCCTTTTCTCAGACTCAATATACCTCGTCGCTGCCCGATTCAAGCAGCACTCTCAAACTTTTCTTTCCCCTCTGTATCAGGTTCTCCACCTGTTTGCGGTCCTTCTCCATGACCTGACCGATCTCAGCGTAGGACAGTCCCTCGAAATATCTTAATTTCAGGGCCTCACCGTACTCAGGTCTCAGGTTCTGCAGGGCGTCCAGAAGTTCCGCGGCGTCTTCCTTCTTAAGGAGCTCCGCCTCCGGGTCGCCTTCAACCGAATCCAGCATTACCAGATCCTCCCTGCTCTTTCTCATCAGAAGCTCCATCTCTTCTTCAGATGAGATGTCTCCTGCACCGTTGAGCAGCGTGAGTTTGCTGTTCTTCCTGATGAAATCTATGGCCTTGTTCCTTCCTATGGCAAAGAGATAGGTCTTCTCCGACGACTGCTCTCTGAACCTGTCGGGATGGAGCAGTATCTCCACAAAAACATCCTCTGCCAGATCCTCGGCGGTATCCAGATCCTTCACATACCTGTAGATGAAGTATATGAGTTTCTCTCTGTACAGGACCACCAGTTCTTCAATTTTTTCTCTTGGTATACCGGTTCTCATTTCTTCTCTCTTTTTGTCGGCCGGGAACCTCCCGTCACTCACTGAGCGCGGCAGATTTTTCCCTCTCCTCCGTTACCTTGTCCAGATACTGGACCCAGTAGACCGCAGCCGTTCTGTCGGGCTCCGGCATCATGTAGTAAAGCACTCTTCCCGAGTAGAGGGACACGTGGTCTCTCACGCTGGCGGGAAAAGCCGTTATTACCTTTGTGCTCTCAGTGAATTCCAGCGGCTTGCCGAACACTTCACCCTTGAATGTGATGCTGTCGCGATCCACATGTAAGCGTCCCTTCCCTGCGTCCTTGACCAGCAGCCCGTCCTCCCCGGGAGTGGCCACGGTGACCTCACTGTCGATGGGCACAGACGTGTCTATGGTATCCTGCTCCCACTGATACCAAGCGTTTATATGGTCGAACACCGGGCCGTGGAGCACGTACCTGTTGTCCAGCCTCCACTCCGTTCCGCAGGCCTCGCACTTAAGGATGTCTCCGGAGGAGCTCATCCTGAAAGTCTCTCCGCATACGGGACACTTGTAGAGGATGCCCTGAAGCCCCTCAGCAGGTGTTTTGCACCTGTATTCCACATCGGTTAGGATCTTATCCTCATCGTGATAAAGCGCCTCCGAGATGGCCTGACTGATCTGATCCTTGGACAGGCTCTTCAGGTCTTCCTTGGCGAAAAGCTTCCCTCCGTGGACCACCACCTTACCGGGTCTGAACTTCAGTCCCGCCCACTTGGGCACTGACTTATAGGCGCCGTCCTGGGTGAGCCAGTAGACGTCCACGCCCAGCTTCTTCACCAGCTCCGCCGTACCCTCCGTGACCTTCACGGACAGGCCCGAGCATGTCAGTCTGCCCTCGGGATAGAGGACTATGATCTGGCCTGCGTCTCTGGCCCTCATGATAGAGATGATGGTGCTCACATCGGCGCAAAACATCTTCTTCGTGATGGCGTGGCTCAGATCGATGAATCGTCTGGTGATCTTGTTGGTAGTGAAGTGATGGCTTCCCACGAATGTCACAACGTTGGGGCGAAGCTCGACTCCCGCGAAGAGGAAGTCCAGATTGGAGTTGTGGGTCGACAGCACCAGCGCCGGTCCCCCGTTTTTGATGAGGTCTTCCAGTCCCGTTCTGTCAAAAACGGTCCTGAGCTTCAGTTTGAGGAAGAGTCTTACGATGACTCCCACCAGCAGCCAGTACAGAAATCTGTTGGCTGGCACGTATTTCTTTTTCTCACTCACAGTTGACCTTCCTGAATTCCGGTTTACGTTCCCGTTCGATCCTGGCTTGCTCCTCAGGAGTGCGCTCCAGCTCTGTTCTGAGCCTTACCAGCCTCCTGGTGAGCTTGTTTACGTCGTAGATCCTCTGTGTAACGGTGTAGGTGTTCTCCTCCTTGTACATGAACACCGTCCTGATGGTGGTCTCCAGCTCGTCGAATATCCCTTCCAGGGCGCTCATGAACTCACCGGACAGATCTCTTTTGCCCTCGTCGTCCACCTTGCCTCCTCTATAGAGGTCCACTGAGGAAATGTCGTAGTAATAGTCTATTCTGAAGAGTCTGGATACTTCATCCGACAGTTTGTTGCGGATGTCGTTCAGACCCGCCTCCAGCATTTTGGGATTGGATTTGAAGTGGACCAGATAATCCTGAGCCTCCGCTCTCAGGTCGGCGAAAGTCTTCTCAAGTTCCGAGAAGGTATCGTCGAACTGTCTGTGAGTCATCTGGAGCGTGGTCCTGTAAAGCATGATCTGGGAGAGAGCGGACTTGCCTATGTCCTTCATCTTGAGGACGGCGGACTTCTCCACGATCTCTTTCATTCTGGTGTCGCAGTCGTTCTTGATGGCGGTCTTGAGAGCCTCCACGCCCTGCCCGGTCTTGGCGCTCACTGTGAACAGCTGGATCTCATCGGTGTTCATGAGTTTTTTGATGAGACCGGTGCAGTAGGAAACGTATGCTTCAAGGTCTTCGGCGTCTATCTGATCGATCTTGTTCACCACGAAGTAGAACTTGGAAGCGAACTCCGAAGCATTCTTGAGGAAATCCACCTCGATCTGGTTGATGGGCGAATCCACGGAAAGCATGAAGATCACCGCGTCGGACTCCTTGACGAAGGCGTAGGCCTCGTCCGTGTTTTTCTGATGCACCGATCCCACGCCCGGAGTGTCCACCAGAGTCAGCCCGTCTTTCAGGAAATCCGAGGGGCTGTACACTGCCACCTGCCTGACGCAGAGACGGTTGTCATTGTTGGACTGCTCGTCGATATAGGCGGACATGTCCTGGAAAGGTATCTCCC
>JAEEGI010028101.1_pt1 | contig 10721 bp, 6 predicted proteins | sample 8958751 | NCBI WGS metagenome assembly JAEEGI01 (sample SAMN16246545, study PRJNA631951) | gut metagenome | biome: gut microbiome; feature: rumen; material: KS-attached | host: Bos | place: Iran: Karaj | collected 2018-10 | reverse complement strand
GTCTCTCCCGGCACGCTTGGCATTATTTGCAACCCAGAACATCCACTGTTGCGCGACTTCCCCACTGAGGAACACACCAACTGGCAATGGTTCCCCGTCATCAAGGAGAGTCATCCTTTCATGCTCGATAACACATCGACTGCCTACAGTCCCATTGTTCAAGCCATCGATAATATTGAGCGCAATCACAAGTTAGGACTGGTATTTGAGTTCTTTGTAGGGAAAGGACGCCTATTAGTGTGCATGAGCAACTTGGAAAAGGCTTCAGAGTATGTTGAGGGCAGGCAGTTCTATAGCTCAGTACTGAGTTATATGCAGTCGAACGATTTCAAACCCCAGACGCACATCACACTCTCCGACCTGCACAAGCTATTCACCACACCCGTTGTAGAAGGGAAAATCGGGGAACTGAACAATATCTCTCCGTATTAGTAGGACATTCCTTGCGCAAGCGTACCCACATAAAAAAAACCTTAGCCTGACCTCACGTCAGGCTAAGGCAACCCTTAAAAAGAAATGTATTATATCTGAGAGAGAGAAAAAATGTTCATTTAAACAGCTCGTCGAGCAGTGTGTAGAAGGCTGGATCCTCACCCACGATGGTCTTCACGATCTTTCCGTCGGGACCAACGATGATCTTGGTGGGGAATCCCTGAATGCCATAATCGGCAAGAACCTTGCTGGTGCGTGGATTGTAGACGTGCAACCAGGGCAGCTCGTTCTTCTTCACGGCATCCTTCCACTTCTGTTCGGTATCGTTGCAGTCGATACCCAGAATCTCGAACTTGCCTTTATACTTGTTATAATAGTTCTTCATCTCGGGGAATCCCTTGATGCACCATCCGCACCATGAACCCCAGAAGTCGAGAATCACATACTTGCCCTTCAGGCTTGACAATGCGAGAGGTTTGCCGTTGATGTCGTTCAGTGTAAAGTCGGGAGCCACAACACCGGCAGCCTGCTTCTTGGCAGCCTCTTCCTCGGCCTTCTTCTGTGCCTCAACCTGATCAATCACATTCTGATAGAAACCCTTCATGCGTCCGTTCTTGACCGTCTCGCTCAGGAGATTAGCAGCCTCCTTCATCTTGGCCAGGTCTTCCAACTGCGGAATGATGGCTGCCGATGCCTCACTGTTAGGATTCTTCTTGATGAAGTCCATGATGGCATTCTGCAACTTAGCAGTCAAAGCCGGCATCTGCTCGTTATAGTACTTTGCAGCAGCTTCCTGACCCTTCTCAGCCATTATCTTGTTGGCATTCTCCACCATGGCGCTCACCTCATTGTTGACAGCCTCCATGGCAAGGTCGGCACTATGATACTCCTTATAGAAATTCGATCCGTTGATGTCGTAACGACTCTTTGTGTCACCTGTCAGTTCCATGGTCTCACCAGGAACAGCAATCAGTTGCATCTGTACGCGGTTGGCCTCACGCTGCTGGCGCAACAGACCTGGAGAGACAATGAATATATTCTGAACCTTTTCAACAGGGAAGTCAAACTCGAACTTTCCGTCTTTCACCAAGACTGTCTGGGGCTGAGTCATCATCTCACGGGTAAGAACAAACAATGTGTCGCCGACATTCTTCATGTCACCTTTAACATGCACCTTACCATCGGCTGCGAAACCAACTTGTGCTGCAACCATCAGAACGAGACTCAAAAGAACTTTTTTCATTATTTTTGATTTATGGTTTTGTTGTATAATGATTGTTTGTTTGCCGCTATTTTGGGCGAAACTTCATTTATTAGACGCTTAAGTGTCGAAAAAATACTCCTTTTGATGAAAAGTTTAACGCTTATTATCATTCAAGGCTCAACCGTATTCAATTTTTAACAGAGTATTTCGCCCTCATCGCCGTTTACTTAAACATCTCGGCCAGTTTCTGATCGAGCAGTTCGTCCTGCCCCTCGTCAATACGGCAGACTATCTTTCCCTCGCGGTCGATGAGGAACTTGGTGGGAATATAGTGGATGGCATACTTGTCACTGATGTCATTGGGATTGTCTTGTCCAACCAGTTTTACGTCATAGCCACGCAGCACGTGGTGATAGCCCTCGCCCACCAGCTGGTCGGTCTCGATGGCCTTGCGCCACACATCCTCGCGACCGTCGTCGCTGGCCACATAGACAATGTCGAGTCCTTTCGCGTGATACTTATCATATAGCGCACGCACATGGGGATTACTCTTCCGGCAGGGCACACACCAAGAAGCCCAGAAGTCGAGTATCACCACCTTGCCCTTCAAATCCGACAACTTAAACGGCTTACCGTTAACATCGGTCGCGCTAAAGTCAGGAGCCACGGCACCAGGCTGAGTCTTGCTCCTCACATCAATCTCCTTCTCTATCTCCTTGGAATCACCATACAAACGCACGCGCTCGGAGAATCCGTAGTAGGTTTTCTTCAGTTCATCGAACGACATCTTGCCCATCTCCATGCGCAGGTTCTCCACCGAGATGTACGAGTCGGGGTGTGTCATCATATAGTTATCCACCAGTTCACCATACTGTTTGCTCAGCGGCTCCATTTTCTGTCGCAGGGCATTGCGCTGCTTGTCGTTGCGCGCATTGTAGTACTGATTGTTCAACTCCATGAGCGGGTCGGTCACGGGCTTCAACATCGCTTGATAGCTGTTCATCTCGTCTTGTGCCTTGCCACCTCTGATGTCAGCCTCAGCCAGTTTGCCGGCAGGAGCATTGATGGTCAGCGCACCCTCCTCGATGGCTATCTCACGACGGTCGCCACCCTTGCGCTGATCCCATTCGCCCAGCACCAGTACACCCTTAGCATAAGGATTGTCCAATACGCCCTGGAATTGGAACTTACCGTCTTTCACGTTTGTCCGCTGGCGCTTCATGCCCAATCCTTCTCCATAGACGAGCAGCACCTGCTTGCCCTCGGCATTGGCCACGGTGCCGTCGATGGTGAAAGGATACTCGGCCTTACCCAGCAGCCGCTCCAACTCACGCTCCAACTGCTCGTCGTTTTCCACCTTGCAAACGATACGTCCCTGCTGGTCGATCAGGTACTTCGTAGGCAGATAGTGAATGGCATATTTGTCGCTTATGTCATTGGAATGGTCGATGCCTGAATAACCTTTTGACCGATCCCATTTCAGTCCGCGTAACACATGATGAAACCCCTCGCCCGTAAGTTTGTCCTGATTAACAGCCTTGTGCCACGCAGCCTCGGCACGGTCGTCGTCGGACACATATACCATTTCGAGCCCTTTGGCACGATATTTCTTGTAAAGGTCCAGCATATGGGGATTGCTCTGACGGCACGGCACACACCACGAAGCCCAGAAGTCGATAATCACCACCTTACCTTTCAGACTCGACATAGTGAACGGCTTGCCGTTGATATCCTTTGCCGTAAAGTCGGGAGCCATTTTGCCGGGCTGCACGCGCTCCTTTGCTGCCAGTTCTTTCACAATCTCGTCGCAGTCGCCATATTGTTTTACGTTGTACGACAGACCGTCGTAGATACTCTTCAACTCGGGATAACTCATATGCCCCATGCTGTAACGCAGATACTGAGGTGTAAGATATGAGTCTGGATGTGCCTTGACGAAATTATCACGAGCCTCGCTGGCCATTTTCGAGTAGGGAGCCATCTGTGCCTTCAGCGCTTCCATCTCCTGTTCTGACTTAGCTGCAGAGTAAGCCTTGTCCAGTTCATGCAATTTTTGGTTGGCCTCAGCAATGGAGGCATTCAACTCATTCTCCTCCTCCTGCGTCTTTCCACCGTGGAAGACTGCCCTTTGAAAATCGTTGGCATCAAGGTCGACCGTCATTTTCGTGGGCTCTAACGAGAACTGGGCATATTTCACATTACGACCCTCCAACTTACCCATGTAGAGCATTGCGCTGGCATAGGGGCGGTCCATCAGTCCCTTAAACGTGAACTTGCCCTTTTTCACTACGGCTGTGTCGAGCGTAAACTCCTCGAACGTGCCATAGCGCAGATAGATTTTCTGCCCGTCGGCATTGCGGATAGTTCCTTTCAGAGAATAATTTCCCTGAGCAAATGCTGTTGCACAGCAGCATAGCATGCATATAGCACAGACTATAATCTTAAGGTTGTTTCTCATAATCGTAAACTTTTTTTATTCTATCATCATTATCATTTTCATGGCGGTTTCAGCATAGAAGAGATGCCTCTTTATAAATAATACACGCAAGTAGGAAAAAAGTTGTGATAATTAACATTATTTGTCAATATTCTTGCCTTGTTCTGACTCCGTCTCGTCCTACCGTGCGATCGGTTCTCCCCCTTTTGGAGAACGTCAATTACTCCTTAAACAACTTGTCGAGGTAAACATAGAAAGCAGGATCCTCGCCCTCCACCACATTCACAATCTTTCCCTCAGGATTGATAACGATTTTCGTGGGAAAACCGATTACACCGTATAAGTCGCTAACCTGATCGGTGTCGTCCGACTGGCGCACATGCTTCCAGTTAACTTGATACTCATTCACAGCAGCCTTCCACTCCGCTTCTGTGTCGTTGCAGTCAACACCGAGTATCTCCATCTTGTCCTTATATTTCTCGTAATATCGCTTCATCTCGGGAATTCCCTTGATACACCATCCGCACCAGGAGCCCCAAAAGTCGAGCACCACATATTTACCACGCAACGACGAGAGTTTTACGGGCTCGCCATTGAGGCCGGGCAGTGTGAAGTCAGGAGCCTCGATTTCCTCGACAAACTCAGGCGCAGGGGTGGGAACAGACTCTTCACCTACTGTCTTGACTGGTTGCTGTTTGCATGCCGTCGCAAGCAGGACCAATGTTGTCAATATCAAGTATTTTACTTTCATATTTGCAGGTATTAGCAGATTGTTCGTACTAGTTTATCATTAAAATGCCCTTCTGAGTGCAAATATACAATTTCTTTCTTTACTTCGCAAGAGCAGAGCGTGTTTTTTTATGGCAAGAAAATGAGGACAGACACCTACACACCGCTTTTGCTGTATAGATGTCTGCCCTCAAACAATTCTGAGACCATCAGTAGGATTTAGAAACCGAAGATCTCTTTCAGTTTGGCGTCGAGTTTCCCGTCTTCCAGTCTGCCAACAATCTTACCATCCTTGTCAATCAGATATTTCGTCGGGATGTAGTGAACAGCATACTTGTCGCTGATGTCGTTCGTGCGGTCCACCTGGAACGACTTGCGGTCCAATATCTTCAGACCACGCAACACATGGTGCATCTTCTGCAAACCATCTTTCTTGATGGCAGCCTTCAGCTTCGCCTCGTTGTTATCGTCGTCGGCAATGAAGATAAACTCCACACCTTTCTTATGATATTTCTTGTACAACTCAATCATGTGCGGGTTGGACTTACGGCAGGGAACGCACCAGGTTGCCCAGAAGTCGAGAACCACATATTTGCCAAGGAAGCTCTTCAAGTCGACCATCTTACCCGTCATCACATCATTCTTGGCAAACAGCGGAGCCTCAGCACCCGGTTGAACCTTGCCCTCAGCCTCAAGATTATTTTTGATGCGCTGAGCCATCTCTGTCTTTTTAGCCTCATCGTTCATATTGTCGTAGAGTGCCTGTTTCTCACTGAAAGGAAGCACAAAATCCTCATTATCAACCACCGACATGAGCAGCTCCGGGGCAAAGTTACATTTCGGATTATTCTTCAGATATTCGTATGAACGCTGGAAATACTGTTTTCTGAGTGGCTCCATCTGCTCTTTCAGTGCCTCACGCTCATCGCCCTGAGCCTGATCGACCTTCTTCGACATGGCCTCCAGCTGACTATTAATATCTTTCAGCGAAGCCTCATATCCCATGTAAGCCTGCTGCGTCCGGCTGCCATATACAGAAGGTTTCTTGAAATTCTGTGGGTCCAGGAGCAGACTCATACTTGTCGGCTCGGCATAGAACTGCACATATTGTGCGTCGCGAGAGAAATACTCCATGGGACTCATGGATAACGTCACTTTCTGGAACTGGCAACCCAGTTCACCATTGAACTTAAACTCGCCCTCGCTGATGACCGTGCTGTCGACAACAAACTGCCCGCCTTTATCGTAATACAGATAAACCTTCTTGCCATCCCATCCCTTATAGAAGTTGTGGCCGGGATCGTCGGTCTCATGATCCTGAATGAATCCGCTGATTTGGAACGAGGTGTTGGCTTTGTTATAGCGGTCGCCAAAATGATTACCATAGATATCAATCAGGCCAACATCCATCAGCGATCCGCGCCAGTTGCGCTCCACAATCTTACCATCGGGACCCACAAGGATACAGAATGGAATGCCATTGAAGTTATAAACTTTTGAGAGATCATCATTGAAAGCCTTCAGCGTAGAGCCCTGCGGCCAGTCCATTGCCTCGCGCTTCACGGCTGCCAGCCATGCCGCTTTCTTGTCATCCATAGAGATACTCAGCATCTCAAAGCCCTGCGGATGGTAATATTTGTAAGCCTCCTTCAGGTGAGGAATATCCGCACGACAGGGTCCGCACCAGCTGGCCCAGAACTCCAAAAGCGTATATTTGCCCTTTCCACAGTAGTCGCTGATGCGAATGGTCTTTCCCTCGGGTGTCTGCAACTCATGGTCGTAGAACATGGCACCGGGCACACTCATCTTCACACTGTCCACACGGCTGATGGTTTTCTTGCCCAATGCCGTTTTCTTCAGCTTGGCCGGCATGCTGCTCTCCAGACTGTTGATCTGCTCAAGGTTGAGCATAGACGCATTATTGAAGAAAGCATAGACACCGGCAGGCGACGCAATATTGTTCTCCAGATAGTCGGCAACGTAGTCAACCATCGCCTGTTTGGCAGGCTGGGCAGCACGGACAGCCTCCACACCCTCTTTCAGCGGGCTCTGGTTTCTGCGCGACAAGAAAGCATAATAAGGCTGCTGCGCCTTGTTGTTGGCTTCTGACAACTCGCACAGACGGGTGCAGAACGAGGCATACTGCCTGGCCGTCTCAGACCCTTTCATGTCCACCTTGCTATAGTCGTAGAAACTAACTCTCCCGTAAATATCAAAGTCTTTTGTCAGTTCATCGGCTTTTACGCTGACCTCCACTTTCTCGTTACCCATGAACAACGGCAATACCGGGCGCGTTCTCACGCCTCTGCCGTCAGCACGCATCATCGAACGATTATCATCCTCAAAGAAACGCAGGGTCAGCAACTGCGGCTCTTTCAGTTTCCCTTTGAACACTACAGTACCATTCTTCACCAGCGCACTGTCAATACGCTGATAGTTCAACAGATCGTCACCCGTGTTCAGGTGCACCATCTTACCCTCGTACTTACTATCAAGTACGTTCACCTTCAGTTCATAGCCGGCTGCCTGTGCCATAGAGCACGACATCATCAAGATGGCCAGCAACATATGCTTTAAAGTTTTCATGTATTTTTATAATAATTGGTTTGTTAAGCGAGTTGTCATAGGAATGTGAGTTAATATCTATCAAGATTATCAAGAATCGCATCCTTTTAATAGTAATACAAGTAACTGGGAAAATTGTTTTGAATATTAACATTATTTACAAAAACGGGTATTTGCTTACCAGCAAATGAATTTTTGCTAAAACAAAAAAACTCAAGTCACCTTCATTTTAACGCCTACTCAGCCTTCTCCCCCTCCATTCAGCGCCAAACGTGCTTCACTATATGAATCAACGAAGAACGGAGCTGCCTGCCGGCAGCCCCGTTGATTTTATCCTTATCGTTTCAAAAAAATCAAAATCCGAAGATCTCTTTCAGCTTGGCATCAAGTGCCTCATCCTCGCCCTCGTTGATCTTGCAAACCATCTTTCCCTCACGGTCGATGAGATACTTCGTGGGCAGGAAATGAATGGCATACTTGTCGGAAATGTCATTCGTATGATCCATACCGGCAAGACCCTTCGAGCGGTCCCACTTCAGTCCGCGCAGCACATGGTGGATGCCGTCACCCACCAGCTTATCCTCCTCCACGGCCTTGCGCCACTTCTCTGGTTCGGAGTCATCGTCGCTGACATATACCAGCTCAAAACCCTTATCGTAGTACTTCTTATAGAGTTGCAGCATGTGAGGGTTGGAGGCACGGCAGGGTTTGCACCAGGAAGCCCAGAAGTCAAGGATCACCACCTTACCCTTCAGACTCGACAGGGTGAACTGTTTTCCGTTGATATCCTCGGCGGTGAAGTCGGGAGCTTCATGACCCGGCTGTATCATCTCAAGAGCGTCGAGTTCTTTTTTCACTTCCTCGATTTCTCTGCCATAGCTTTTTACATCGTCTGTGAAAGCATCATAGGCGGCCTTGATGTCCTCGTAGCTCATCTCACTCATGTCCATGAAGAGATACTGCGGGGCGAGGTAAGAATCGGTGTGGGTCTTGTAGAAGTTGGTACAAATCTCTTTATATTCCTTACGCACAGGTTCCATGACAGCATTCAACGAGTCACGCTGAGCATCATTCTCCAAGGTGTAATAAACCTTGTTGGATTCCTCGAACTTATCCTGCATGGGTTTCAGTTGTGCGGCCAGCTCGTTCATCTCCGTCTGTGTCTTACCGCCCTTGATGACAGCCTCTTTCAGTGTGCCGGCCGTAGCGTCGACCGTAATCGTGCAAGGCTCCAAGGCCAACTGACAGACATCGGGACGGCTCTGCATATCGTTCATGTCACCGATAATCAGCGCACCGCCGCGGTAGGGACGGTCGAGGGTGCCCTCGAACATAAACTTACCATCAGCGATGACGGCACTGTCTTTCACGGTGCTGTCACCTATCTGATAGTTCAGATAGACGGTCTTACCATCGTTGTTGGCGATGGTACCGTTAATTACATACTTATTGCTCTCGGTGCAGCTGACAGCCATCACTGCGGCCATCGCTGCGAATAGGATTGTTCTTTTCATGATAATGTTTATTTTGTAATATGGAGACAGGGTCTGCTGAAGCGAGACCTGTCCCACACTCTCTTAGTTTACCCCGCCCCATGCCTATGGGGAGGGGACTGGGAAGGGGAATCCTTCTATCTCCTAAAATCCGAAGATCTCCTTCAGTTTAGCGTCGAGTTCCTCGTCGGTGACCTTACCGATGATCTTGCCCTCACGATCAATGAGGTATTTAGTGGGCAGGAAGTGGATGGCATATTGCTCACTCACATCCTCGCTCTTGTCGAAGCCTGTCATCTTGCCATTGGCATCCTTTAAGGTTTTCAAGCCACGCAACACGTGATGGTACTTCCTGATACCATCCTGATCGATGGCTTTCAAAGCATCCTCAGGACGACTGTCGTTATCAGCCACGTACACCACGTCAAAGCCCTTCTTGCGATATTTCTCATAAAGTGCCTTCACATGTGGATTGCTCTTACGACAGGGAACACACCACGAAGCCCAGAAATCGAGCAACACCACCTTGCCCTTCAGGGAAGAAAGACTGAACGGCTTACTGGTAACAAGGTCGTTCTTGGCAATCTCGGGCGCGGGATTACCCGGAGCCACACGCTCCAAGGTAGCGATCTCCATGGCAATCTCCTTGGCGGAGGATGTCTGCTTGGCAGTCTCATCAAGTTTGGCATATGCCTCCTTCAGTTTGTCAAACGGCATGTGCGACTTTCTCTGATTCAGGAACATGGCTGTCAAGGCCGTAGAGGGGTATTTCTCCATGTACTCTTTCTGGCATTTACCCATGGTCATCTGCAGTGGTTTCATCAGTTCAGCCACAGAATCACGGTTGTTCGTCTCATAATAGACTTTGTTCAGCTCCATCAGTTTCGGCATCACATCACCCATACCGGCAACGAATGCGTTATACTGATCCATCATCACCTTGTCAGCTGCCGACAGCTCCCGCTGAGGGCGCTGAGCCATGGCACTCACCGTAAGGAGTGCCATGGCAGCTATCATGAATAATTTTCTCATCTTATTAGTCAAAATTATGATATCTCACGCTCGCGATAACGGATATCTACCGGTTTGGCGAATCCAGAGTATTGCTCGAAGAGTTTAATCGTGTTATTCACACCGTCAACATCAAAGAAAGAAACCTTTCCGCCCTTCTTCGTATCACTGTTGCATGTACATACAATAAGACGATACTGCTGAGCCATAAACTCTTCGCTTGTATTGGCAAGTTCTGAATAATCAGAAGCACGATAGAGGTTGAACTTCAGTTTTGTTATCTGCTCGTCAGCACCAAGTCCGGTTTTCATCTCAGTAGCCGTACGTGTTCCCAGATTATAGAGATAAAGTTTGTTGCCGACAGAATAGAACATGATGGGGAACTGACTGTGGAAAGCAAACTGTGTTGCCTTATCAAAGTCTGGAGCATTGACATTCTCGATATATAACTCTTGAACAGGAGTTGTACCTCCCACATTGATACCATAAATACTTCTTTGATGTGTTGCAGGATCTTCAAAAATCGTATAACTCAGACCACCCGAGCGGCGTGTTCCCTCCATATAGACAAAATTTCGTCCTGTGTTGTAGTTGAACAAGTTTGCCTCGTCTGCTCCCGGATTAGAAATCACATTCAGCTGTAGTTTATAAGAGCTACTGAACGATCCTGAACCCATAAACATGAGGAAACGTAGGTTATCTATGTCATAGAAAAGAATGTTAGGAGCGAAATTATAATCGCTTGACCAAGGACGAATCCATGTGCATGCCATGGCAGGAGCAACACGGAATTCCTGATTAGATCCCTCATGGAGCGTAGCGAGTGTTGTTCCGAACGATGCACCTCCGG
>JAEEGI010028100.1_pt1 | contig 10722 bp, 5 predicted proteins | sample 8958751 | NCBI WGS metagenome assembly JAEEGI01 (sample SAMN16246545, study PRJNA631951) | gut metagenome | biome: gut microbiome; feature: rumen; material: KS-attached | host: Bos | place: Iran: Karaj | collected 2018-10 | reverse complement strand
TATCAACGGAAGCCGGGGACAATAAAATATTTTCACAAGCCCGCTGAAAGCTACCGCTGCAGTTCCTTCAGTAAGGAATCCAATCGCAAAGTCAATTTTTTTGCCCCAGCGACACACAAATGATCAAAATCTAGCGCCATTTCATCCGTATAATCATGTGCGCCATAATGGTATTCGTCCATCATTACAAAATGAGGATATTCCGCAGCAAGGGAATCCAAATGTACTAAAGTTTTTTTAGCAGTGCTTTTAGGAGGACCATGGCGGCCAAAAGATCCCGTTTTCGCATAAAGAGGAGACTGAGGGAAAACAATTCCCACCACAAGGAAGCCGGAATTCTTCGTTTTTTCAATAAAATCATCAAATTCCTTAAAAACGTCATCATACATCTTCATTTCCGCCTCGGTATAAACAGAATCCCTGTCAACTTCGCCTGATTTTCCCCAGCCTAAACAAGGTTGACTATACAAGCCACCTGTAGACACACATGAGTCAAGGTCAAACTTCGAATAGAAAACATTTTCATCAACCATATCCACAAAATTTTTCGGCAAGCTGTCCTTCCAGAAATTCTTATGAGCATCATAGATATAGCCTGGAGCACGTTCAAACAACATGTTATTTTTAAACTCAGGCGTATTCGACTGCAAGTCGGGTGCAATTTCAATGACCAGTGTATTCAGGTTCTTTACGTGAGGAATCACGTAGTTTTCGGCCATATAAAGTTCACCCCAAAGTTCACTGCCATCATAACCAAGGTTTAGGGAAGGGCGAGTCATATAATGCGGATCAAAGCCCCTACGAACACGAGAGGACCCCAGCATCACAAGTTCTAGAGAATCTTTCATATCCCAAAACATACGCATCTTTGGGTTCATGATGATTTCGCTAATTTCTGCTGTCTGGTCTCGATACATTCCTGCGCTATCCAAGTCAAGGGAAGCAACATCTCCACTTTTAATTCGTGACCACAAATAAGGATGGAAAAGCTCCCCACCTTGTACCAACTCCGTAATCGAAGAATCCTTAAAATCCACTAAAACAATCTTGCCATGAAGCCCCGCTGCATCTGTAAGCGTTGCCACAGCAATATCATTGACATCTGTCCACTCCGTATGATCAAAACTAAATCCTTCCGGTGCAGCAACGGACTGTATCAATTTTCCGCTACTATCAGCAACAAAAATTCGTTCATGAACACCATAGTTTTTCCCAACGAAATCCTTACCCGTAGAACTGGCAAAATCAAGGAATAACGAACGCTTGCTACCATCCTTTGCCAACGACACATTGCAAGCCTGCTCCCCATTATACCAGACCGTATCAGATCCACCTATACGAGCCCTCAACAAGCGAGCGCCAGATACTGCAAATTTTCCATCCGAGGAGACACCACCATGATAGGCGCCATCAAAAAGTTTTTTCGTTTTGCCGAACTTTCCATTTTTGAATTCCACCTCCCAAGTACTCGTAGACGCAAATACCGCCCCATCTTTATTGTCTCCCGCATCGTTCACATAAACGATAACGGTATCTCCGGAAGGAAGAACACGCCAACGTGGGATAGCCGCACTTTCCACATCAAGCTTTACAAGGTTGGAACCTAGCTCATTCAAATCTCGAACATACAAGCTAGACTTTCCCGAAACGCCTTCCAACTTCGTACAGAAAGCGACATGGCGACCATCGGGAGAAACATCCGGATGAAATGCATCCAAGGAGTCAAAAATTTCAACAAAAGCCGTATTTCCATTCCAATAATCTAGATAGACAAGATTGCCCGACAATTCGTTTCTAAAAACAAGCTTCGTCTTCAAAGTTTTTATTTTTTCGCGAAGTACCGCCGTAGTTGCAGTAGATGTAAATACTGTAGTAGCAACAAAGCCATTGGAATTCATCCACACGGCATCAGGGATAGAGCCAAAAGCCAATCGAAATCCAACATATTCAGCCATCGTTGACGATGTTACGGTATACACATCACCACGTGAATAGACGGTCATATTTTCCGGAGCATTTCGGTAACTGCCCCCCTTCACGACTCGTTCGCCAAGAGAGCCTCCATCTGGAGCCCCAACATAGTTTGCAATGGTGGTATCCTTAAAATGCCCAAGCCAGTCATTCACCCATTCCATTGCATTGCCTGCCATATCACAAACAAGGGCCTCATCTTTTTTCTTTTCGCAAACAGGATGCAACTTATAATCCGAATTCTCGTTATTCCAACTTTCCTGAGCATTCCAACCTTGAGATGCCACAAGCACCCATTCCGCTTCCGTAGGCAACCTGTAACCTTCGACTTTAGGATGGAATGAAAAATTTTCCAAGGCCAGCACATGATGCAGATTATCAAATGTAATGGCATCGTAGGTATAAACAGTATCGTAGCCTTCACTTTTCGAACGGGCATTGGCAAACAGAACTGCATCGCCAAAAGTCACGTCGATAATAGGTAAATCGCGATCAACAATATCCGAATTTCCGCCCATATAATCGACGTACTCTTCCCTTGTGACTTCATGTTCAGAAATAGAAAAGTCATAAGTAAAAAGAGTTTTCATCGCAGGCCGTTCCTTGGCCAGAGCATTGCGGGAATTAGTCCCCAACACAGCATAGCTATTCGAAGCCCTAACGGAAACCATTCCCTTGTGCTTGCTATCCAATTCAAGCACGACCTTGGAACTTTCCTCTTCCGGACCTGTACTCGACGAGTCTTGGCATGAAACCATCAAAAAGAAAAAAAAACACAAAAGCAACTGAATCATTTTATTTTTCCATAAATTAAAAGCGGGAAACCAACCAACATCAGCCGATATTGTTTGGTTCTCCCGTTAAATATAGAATTCTAAATTTCGTCGATGATCCTGTTGAACGCCTCGACGGGACGCATCCACTTCTTGAGCAGATCCGCTTTCGGGACGTAGTAGCCACCGATATCGGCGGGCTTACCCTGTTCGGCAGCGAGTGCGGCGACAATTTCCGCTTCGCTTGCTTCCAAAGCAGCGGCGACCGGAGCGAACTTCTTGGCGAGTTCCGCATCGTCCTTCTGGGCGGCAAGAGCCTCGGCCCAGTAAAGAGCGAGGTAGAAATGCGAACCGCGGTTGTCAAGTTCACCGATCTTGCGAGCCGGCGTACGGTTAAATTCGAGAATCTTGCCGTTCGCGGCATCGAGCGTATCGGCCAAGACCTTGGCCTTCTTGTTGCCTTCCTTCAGCGCGACCTGTTCGAAAGCGGGTACGAGTGCAAAGTATTCCCCAAGAGAATCCCAGCGGAGATAATTTTCGGCGAGGAATTGTTGCACCTGTTTGGGGGCCGATCCACCCGCACCCGTTTCGTAAAGGCCTCCGCCAGCCATGAGCGGCACAATGCTGAGCATCTTCGCAGACGTTCCGACTTCCAAAATCGGGAAGAGGTCCGTGAGGTAATCGCGCATCACGTTGCCCGTCACGCCAATCGTATCGAGACCTGCCTTCGCACGCTTCATCGTTTCGACAATCGCCTTGCGCGGGCTCATGATCTTGATGTCGAGACCGTTGAGATCATGTTCCGGCAAATAGACCTCGACCTTCTTCTGGATTTCGCGGTCGTGAGCACGTTCCGGGTCGAGCCAGAAAATGGCCGGAGTGTTCGAGAGGCGGGCTCGCGTTACGGCAAGTTTCACCCAGTCACGCACCGGAGCGTCCTTGGCCTGGCACATGCGGAAGATGTCTCCAGCTTCAACATCCTGCTGCAAGAGAACTTCACCCTTGCTGTTTACAGCGCGAATGACACCTTTACCCTTTGCGACAAAAGTCTTGTCGTGGCTACCGTATTCTTCAGCGCCCTGAGCCATGAGCCCCACATTCGGCACCGTACCCATCGTCTTCGGGTCAAAAGCACCATTCTGCTTGCAGAACTCAATCGTCTCATCGTAGATTCCAGCGTAGCAGCGGTCCGGAATGCAGGCGACCACTTCCTGGAGCTTGCCTTCCTTGTTCCACATGCAGCCGGAGTTGCGTATCATCGCAGGCATCGAGGCGTCGATAATCACGTCGCTCGGTACATGCAAATTTGTAATACCCTTGGCAGAATCGACCATAGCAAGGTCCGGACCAGCGGCGAGGGCGGCGTCAATTGCGGCGCGCACTTCGGCTTCTTTAGCGTTCCCCTCCAGACGCTTGTACAAGTCACCGAGACCGTTATTCGCATCGATTCCGAGTTCCTTGAACAAGTCTGCGTACTCCATAAACACATCCTTGAAGAACACGCGAACAAACGCACCAAACAGCACCGGGTCCGAAACCTTCATCATGGTCGCCTTCAAGTGCACGGAGAAGAGAAGCCCCCCTTCCTTCGCTTCTGCCATTGCACCGGCGATGAACTTTTCAAGAGCTGTCATGCGCATGACTGTCGCATCGATGATCTCTCCCTTCAAAAGAGGCTTTGCGGCACGCAGTTCCGTCACAGCACCGGCTTCATCGACAAATTCAATCTTGAACGTATCGGCTTCGGCCATCGTAATGGACTTTTCGTTACCGTAGAAGTCGTCTGCCTGCATGCTCGCCACGTGAGTTCTAACGGACTCGTTCCAAACGCCGTTGCTATGCGGATTGTTACGAGCATAGTTCTTGACAGCGTTAGGAGCGCGGCGGTCGGAGTTGCCTTGACGAAGCACCGGGTTCACGGCTGAGCCCTTTACCTTGTCGTAGCGGGCACGGATCGCCTTTTCTTCGTCCGAGGCAGGAGCATCCGGGTAATCCGGCAAAGCATAACCGTTCTTCTGGAGTTCGGCAATCGCGGCCTTGAGCTGCGGCACCGAAGCAGAAATATTCGGAAGCTTGATGATGTTCGCATCTGGTTCAAGCGTGAGCTTGCCGAGGAACGCGAGGTCATCCGTCACCGGCTTACCTGCAAACACCGTCCCTTCAGGGAGCGTATCCTCGAAAGCTGCGAGAATACGTCCCGGCAAGGAGATGTTCTTGGTTTCGACATCGATATCTGCTGTCTTTGCAAAAGCAGATACAATCGGGAGCAAAGACTGAGTCGCCAAGAACGGAGACTCGTCTGTAAGGGTGTAATAGATTTTAGTATTCATACACCCCTAAGATAGAAAATAGCTCATGAAAGTTAAATTCTAGATCTTAATATTACGGTTAGTCTAAGCCAAACAGCTTTACATATTCACCATAATCGTACATGCGAGAAATAATCCACTCACCATACGGCTCTATTTTTGCAAGAGATTCCGGATTGTCGCAATTCCATTTATCGCTCACATAAGTCGATTTTACAATGGGGCGATTCAAAGCATCCCAATCAGGTGAATCTGCCAACAAAATTATTGGATAGTGGACAGTCGTATCTTCTGGGCAATTTCCGCTTTTCACAATATCCGTCACTCTAATTTCATTTTCATAAACACCATTCAGTAGATGTCCCTTAGCGCCTACATCCTTTAAGACAATGAGGTAGTAAATCGAATTTTTCGGAGAACGATACTGCCGGAATTCATCCAATCTGCCCGGATATTCAGCCAACTTGGGGAAGAACGTTGTCACTAATGAATCTGGCAATACATAAACGCCCTCATTGCGGTATGCGTCTGCGACTGGAGTATTGGGCAACGTATTGTAACCAAGACTCCATCCACCATATAATTTAGAATCTTTATTTTCTTGATAATAAACCTTACCATTCTGATCCACTTTGACCGTACTATCGATTATCGTGAACTGCCATTTATAAGCATACACGGAACGCTTCATAGTATTGGTCCATTCAGCTTCCGCATTACTAAATCTATTCAAACTATCCAAATACGTCTGATCCCAATAAGGATAGATTCGATTGTAATTTTCGTCATCATATGGAGCGTATGTTATAGAATCATTAATGCATTGGCTTTGATACGATTCGGTATAATCGACCACAACTTCATCTGGCGTTTTACCTTCAGGAACAAATGATGCACAAACCACTTCCAAATCATTTTGGCGGCACCCATCCCCCAAATCCCAGAAGAGTCCGTTTGACGCACCGCAAGACTGCTTAAATTGATCCAAAGTCTCTACACAAGAAACGCCATACCCCCAAAAAGCATCTCTCATCTTATGAGACCCCAAGGTATTTATCACGACAGGAATTCCGTCAGCATATGCAATTCTAGTCGTAAAAACAGTCTCATTGGGAAAATTATAGAAATAGTCTTCTGCGGCTTCTGGCGAGGAACATTTCGGTTCCGTTTCAGAGAGGTAAGCGCATTCATGATCATCGTCATAAGACGTCGCACGCAACACGCCTCTTTGATTTAATTCATTCACCTGAGAAAACGTCACAACATCACAAACTTTACGTTTATCCTTGCTCGGATAACGATATACCTGGTTATTCTTTACGCTCCACGGATACGGATGAAGATATTGATTATAAAATGCATTTAAATCAGAAGAAAGGGATACGTTTACAGAATCAAGAATACCTTTTAATGAATCTGCTACCGACGGGTCCATCAGGGAGAATAGCGACTTTGCCAAGATGGCTTTCTGCTCATCAGTCAAAGCGACCGGCGTAGAACTCGGCTCAGTTGTCGCACCAGTAGTACTCTGTTCACTCGAACAAGATACCAAAATGGTTGCCAACCCAGCCAGGATTATTTTATTCAGTTTTCTCATCTTAAGCCTCCTTCCCTTTAGTCAACGGGAACAGTTGTACATTCAAACGATAAACTTTATCGTATTCTTTTTCTTTAGCAGCAACGGCAACCACCTGCTGCCTGAGCATTTCAAGCTTTTGCACAAGCCATTTGTACGTCGCATCGGTCAAACCGAGCGTCACGCCAGCAGTATGACGCTTTTCTGGCGGTATATCGTCAATGGCATCAGTCGCAAACTTTGACATTTGGCGGTTCATGGAACGCAACGCCAAAGGTATCGCCTCGGAAGATCCCGTCACAATCTTTTCAGTCTGTTGATAGGTATCCTCGCCGATCTTTTTCAAGAAATTCGCATGGACCATAAAGTCCAAGGATTGGCGAACCTCGGTCGCACTCACCACCGGGTAACAGTTGCGTGCAAGTTCCAGGGGTTTTGCGCCCGGCATAATCGGGGCAAGTTCTCGCATCACTGGGTTTACCCACGATTCGAAATACTTGAACGCCTCGGCATCGACGACCCGCAAACGGTTTTCCTTCGCGATTTTCTGCATTTCATTGAATGCCTGAATCTTCTTGGCATCGCTCTTGGCATCGCCAAAACGCTCCATCGCGAAAAAATAGTCCCGGTCGGCGCCCGCAAGCCCCATTGCATCGGCAACTTTTTCAACACCATTATTGCTCAAGCGACTTTTACCTTCGCACACGAGCTGGATGTAGTTTGGCGAAGAGAACCCCGCCAACTTGGAAAATTCACGCCACGAGAACAAAGAACTGCGTTTACGCTCTTCGTAAAAGTCCTGCATGTATTTTCGATAATCTTGATATTCAGTTATTGGTTTCATACCTATAATTTAAACTATTTTTTTTGAATACGCAATAGATTTTATTATACAAACATCAATTTTTTAAAGAATTTTTGCAATTTTTATACTTTTCAAAAAATTTTTATAAAAATATAATACACCGTGTATTATAAACGCGGGGACAAGCCACCCCAAATTCTTCAAACTTCGCTTTTTTCAGACATTCAAAGCAGGCTGCCATCCAAAACACCGATTTCATTGCCAAAAATTCAATGTTTTAAAAGCTATTCATAGAAAAAAACGCCCGCTATAATATAGATTAGAGTATAAGTGTGGGAAAAATCTTCAAAAGGGTTAGAATGAAGAGCATTTGGTTTGGCAAAATCAGATTTGTATCTGCGGCTTTGTCGGTCGCCTGTTATTCTTTTGCGGCAAGTTATGCGCCCCCGGCGACGGCGGTCTCGAAAATCAACAGCTATCGCGGCTATTCGGAACTGACTGACGCGGCAAAGGGCATGGACATTGACCAATACACCTACAACATGACGACCTGGCAAATCGCAAATGGCGGTTTTGACAAGGCTCATGCCGACAAGTACAAAAGTGCCTACACGGGCGGCGAAAAATCCAGTTGGCGAGCGCAAGGCGGAGGCGACCTCGGCACGATCGACAACAACGCCACCATCCAAGAAATGCGACTCCTCGCCGTGCGTTACAAAGAAACCACGAACAACAACTACAAATCCGCATTCAAGACAAGTTTTAACAAGGCCGTCAATTTTCTTTTGACGATGCAACGCACCAAGGGCGGACTCCCGCAAGTCTGGCCCAAGCGTGGCAACTATTCCGATCAGATTACGCTGAACGACAACGCCATGATCCGTGCGATGGTCACGATGATGGATATTGCAAACAAGATAAGTCCCTTTGACAGCGACATCATCGACGATGCCACCCGCAGCAAGATGAAAGACGCATTGGACAAGGCCATCGACTTTTTGCTCCAAGCGCAAATCGTAAACGACGGGAAACTCACCGTCTGGTGCGCCCAGCACGATACAAACAGTTTAGCCCCGGTCGGCGCACGCGCTTACGAACTCGCGAGCAAGTCCGGCAGCGAATCCGCAGGAGCCGTATGGTTCTTGATGAACTGGCCCGAGCAAACCGAAGCCATCCAAAAATCCATCAAGGGAGCCATCGAATGGTACAAGAAAACCCGCGTGACCGGGCTATACTTCAACAAGAAGCAGGGCCGTTTTGAGGAACGCGACAACAATGTCCTATGGTACCGCTTTTACGAAGTCAACAACGACAACTACTTTTTCTGCGACCGCGACGGAGCTAGCACCAAGACGCAGGACTTCACCAAGATTAGCGAAGAACGCCGCACAGGTTACCAGTGGGCGGGCGACTACGGCACCGCACTACTTTCAACGGAATCGGCATACTTGACCGCACTCGAAAAAATGCAGGAAACCAACGTAAACGATACGAGTGGAACACAGAATAGAGACAGCACAACGGTCATAGAAGCGTTGGGGCCAACATACAAAGCGAAACAAGCAAACCGTTACTTTGTGGACATTGGTCGCAAATCGAACGGTGCAGGAGTTTATATTATGCGAAGCAACGAAAAAATGTACAGAGTAAATGGAAAGAATGCAAAATAGGCGCCCCCGGCACGGAGGCCGGGGTGACAATCAAAAAAAACGTCATTGCGAGCTGAAGGCGAAGCAATCCAAGCATTAGAATCGAGGTCATATGTTGAATAGTTGGTTTTACAGAATTTTTATTTGTTCATCGCTCGCATGCGCGGCGACAGCCTCCGCCATCACAAAGCATGGCTTTGACTTTGTATTGGGCGTCGATGGCGACTTCAAGGCGGCCATCGCGAAAGCCTCCTCTTCGGGCGCAAGCGAATCCAAACGCTTTATCCTCTTTGTCCCGGATGGCGAATACAACATCACCAAGCTCACCGGCGACGAACACGGCAAAACAACGTTCAGCGGCTCGAACATTTCCATCATCGGACAGTCCGTTGACAAAACCATTATTTGGAACACGACCGACACTGAAGGCATCAGCACCACGGCAACAATATACTTCCCTAGCAACAAGAACATGTATATGCAGGACATCACCCTGCAAAACAGAAGTTCCGTCAGTTCCGCCAACGCCGCCCGGCAAGTAGCCTTGCAGCAAAACGCAGGCGATAAGTTTATCTATAAGAACGTGCGCCTTTTAAGCGGACAAGACACTTACTACACCAAGAAAGGCCGCACCTACTGGGAAGGTGGCGAAATCAATGGCACCGTTGACTTTATCTGCGGAGGCGGTGACATTTTCTTCGAAGGCACCAAGCTTGTGATGACGCGAAACGGCGGCTACATTACAGCATCGCAAAATCCGGATGACTGGGGCTACGTTTTCAACAACGCCATCATCGAAGTCAGCAATTCCAGTTTCAACAAAACTTTCTACCTCGGACGTTCCTGGGGACACGCCAAGACCATATTCCTGAATACCATCATGCGCGCAGAGCCCAGGGCAGAAGGCTGGGGCCCCGACATGAACTCCGCGCCCGCCGTTTTCGGCGAATACAACAGCAAGAACGGGAGCGGTGGTGACATCAACACGAGCCAGCGCAAGACCCGCTTTGACGGAGGCAAGGATCCGTCTTCGGCAACAACGCTCAAGACCGTCTGGAACGCAAGCGATGCCGCCAAATACACACTCAAGAACGTCCTTGGCGGTAACGACAACTGGGAACCGAACAAACTCACAGTCCAAGTCTCCGCCCCGAAAATTTCACAAGAAGGCGCGAACATCGTCTGGAACGATGACGACAACGCCATTTGCTGGGCCGTCTTTGTCAACGGCAAATACCACAGCAACACCACGTCCAATTCCATTGACGTCGGCACCATCGCCGCAGGTTCCAAAGTCACCGTCCGCGCCGCAAACTCCATGGGCGGACTCGGCGCCACCTCAAACGAAATCACTATTCTCGAAGCAAACGTCACCTACTACAACTTGAGAATCAATTCATCCATCGGCGGCGCAGTCGTTGCCGCCCCCAACCGCGACAAAATTGCCGAAGGCACTTCTGTCACCATCATAGCGGAACCCGCCACAGGTTGGAAATTCGCCGGCTGGACAGGCAAAAGCGCAAGCGATGCAGGCACGGCAAACATGTGGAAAACAACGATGAGCAAAGACATCGAACTCGGCGCCATATTCGATGCCAAAGGCACAACCACCTTCCAAGCCGAAGACGGCATCGTCGAT
>JAEEGI010028095.1_pt1 | contig 10723 bp, 9 predicted proteins | sample 8958751 | NCBI WGS metagenome assembly JAEEGI01 (sample SAMN16246545, study PRJNA631951) | gut metagenome | biome: gut microbiome; feature: rumen; material: KS-attached | host: Bos | place: Iran: Karaj | collected 2018-10 | reverse complement strand
CTGTTGCATCCGACTTCCACGTTGTCTCCCAGGATGGCTCCGAACTTCTTGCGTCCGGTCTCTATGGGATCGCCCGGCTGATGCACGACTACCAGAGTCTTGTCGCTCTTTACGTTGCTTGTTATGGAACCAGCGCCCATGTGGGCCTTGTAGCCCAGAACGGAGTCGCCTACGTAGTTGTAGTGCGGTGTCTGAACGTTGTCGAACAGGACCACGTTCTTGAGCTCGCAGGAGTTTCCGACTACGGCGTTCTTGCCTACGATGGCGCTACCGCGTATGAACGCGCAGTGGCGAACTTCGGCGTTGTGATCGATTATGCACGGAGATCCGATGTAAGCAGACGGGAACACCTTGGCGTCCTTTGCTATCCATACGCCTTCTGAAGGATTGTCGAATTCCTCTGCCGGAAGCGTCGGACCAAGCTTAAGTATAAAGGCTTTTATGTCGTCCAGGACTTCCCAGGGGTAGGTCTTTCCTTCGAAAAGCTCCGCCGCCAGGGTCTTGTCCAGGTCGAGCAGTTCGCTGATGGTTATCATAAGGGCCTCCTATTTCATCTTTACGAAGTGGCCGCTGTCCTTCATGGACTGGATTATGTCGTCCACCTTTTCGTTGCAGAGCGTAAGATCCAGGGATTCGGACATTACGCGCAGAACAGGCTCGGTTCCGGACTTCCTGAGAAGTACGCGTCCGTTTCCGCCCAGTTCCTGACCGGCCTTCTCCACGGCTGCTTTTACGGCAGGATCGTTGAGTGTTCCGTCCTTGTCATCCACGATGACGTTCTTGAGCACCTGCGGGTACATGGTCATGGGCGCCGCGAGGGTCGAGAGCGGCAGTTTGGTCTCCAGCATGGCTTCCATTACCTTGATGGCTGTGATGAGTCCGTCTCCCGTGGTGGCGTAACGCCAGAAGATTATGTGTCCGGACTGCTCGCCGCCTATAAGGTGACCGTTCTTCTTCATGTTCTCGGCAACGTACTTATCGCCTACCGGAGTCTGCTCGTAGCCTATCCCAAGCTCGTCCAGAGCCTTATACAGGCCCATGTTGGACATGATAGTCGTTACCACCTTGGAATCGCCGAGCATGCCGTTTTCCTTCATATATCTGGCGGAGAGGTACATTATGTGGTCGCCGTTGACCACGTTGCCCTTCTCGTCCACCGCCAGGCAGCGGTCCGCGTCGCCGTCGAAAGCGAATCCTACGTCCAGGCCGTTGTCGATCACGAACTGCCTCAGGTTGTCGATGTGTGTGGAACCGCAGTCCACGTTGATGTTAAGACCATCCGGACGATTGGCGATCACATGGGTGTCGGCGCCCAGAGCGTCGAACACGCTCTTGGCCATCATCCAGGTGCTGCCGTTGGCGCAGTCGAGGCCTACCTTCTTGCCCTTGTAGGAACGTGTCGCCAGGGAGATCAGATATCCCACGTAGCGGTTCCTGCCGGACGAGTAGTCTATGGTCTCGCCTATGGCTTCGCCGAGGGCGTAGGGAAGCTCCGCGCCGCCGTCGATGTAATCCTCGATCTGGAGCAGCAGCGACTCTTCCATCTTGTCGCCTTCGCTGTTTATAAGCTTGATGCCGTTGTCGTAATACGGATTGTGGCTGGCGGAGATCATTATTCCGCAGTCGAAGTCGTCTATCCTTGTTATGTACGAAACGCTGGGCGTGGTGGTGACGTGCAGAAGATACGCGTCGGCGCCGGAAGCGGTAAGACCCGCGCAGAGCGCGGACTCCAGCATGTAGCTGGAACGCCTGGTGTCCTTGCCTATTACTACTCTTGCCTTGTGATCCTTGCTGAAATAGCAGCCCAGATATCTGCCTATCTTAAAGGCATGGTCCACGGTAAGGTCTTTTCCGGCCTCTCCGCGGAATCCGTCTGTTCCGAAATATTTGCCCATTAGAGTCTCTCTCCCCTCTCGATGTCCAGGAAGTACTTGTAGGTATCCACGGTAAGCTCGCCGCAGGCTTCCTCGTCGCAGGCGATTATGGCCGCGTTGTGCATCTGCAGAGCGCTGCAGGTCCACTTCTGGCTTACTCCGCCTTCTACTACCGCCGCAAGCGCGCGGGCCTTGTTGTGGCCGCTGATCAGGACCAGAACTTCCCTGGCGTCGGTAACTGTGCCGATGCCTACGGACAGAGCCTGGGCAGGTACCTTCTCAGGATCTCCGCCGAAGAACCTGGAGTTTACGATCCTGGTGTCGGTGGTAAGGTCCCTGAGTCCTGTGCGGGAAGTAAGCGAGGTATAGGGCTCGTTGAAAGCAAGATGTCCGTCGACACCTATACCGCCCATGAACAGATCGATGCCGCCGTAGGAAGCGATCTTCTCCTCGTAGCGCGCGCACTCGCCTTCCGGATCGTCCGTCATGCCGTTGAGGATGTTGATGTTCTCCGGCTTCATGTCGACCAGATGGTCGAAGAAATTATCGTGCATGAAATACCAGTAGCTCTGGTCGTGCTCGTGAGGCAGCCCCAGATACTCGTCCATGTTGAATGTGACGACGTTCTTGAAACTGATCTCTCCGGACTTGTTCTTTTCGATGAGTCTTTTGTAGACGCCCAGCGGCGAGGAACCGGTGGGAAGACCCAGGACGAAGGGTCTGTCTTCCTTGTGCGCCTTAAGCTTGTCCGCGATGTAGTTCGCTGCCCATTCGCACATCTTTTCGTAATCGTCCTGAATAACTACTCTCATGGTCTTTTCCTCCATAAAACTATATAAGAATGATGTTTTAAACAAAAATCAAAAGTGTTGAGGACTAAGCACGGATCTTCCGACCGCACGCAGCAACACTCAACACTAGAATTATAAATGTACCGATGCTTAAAATCAATAATTTTTTGTACTTGGACAGGTGTGTACGAACTAAAGGACTGCCTTGAATTCCTTTATCCTTGCGGGTACGTCGGGAGCTCCGAATACGGCGCTTCCGGCGACCAGTATGTCCGCGCCTACGGCCTTGAGCGCAGGAGCGTTGGTCAGGTCCACGCCTCCGTCGACCTCTATTACGAAGCTGAGCTCTTCATTTTTGCGCAGCTCGTCCAGCTCGCTGACCTTGATCATGGCGGACGGTATGAACTTCTGGCCTCCGAATCCGGGGTTTACGGACATTACAAGGACCATGTCCAGATCGCCCAGTATGGGTTCCAGCGCGGATACAGGCGTGGCCGGGTTGATCGCGGCGCCTGCCTTTATTCCGAGCGCTTTTATCTGCTGTATCACCCTGTGGAGATGTACGCAGGCCTCCTGGTGCACGCAGATGTACTCCGTCTGAGGAGTTACGAAGTCCGGGATGCGAAGTTCCGGATGCTCTATCATAAGATGCACGTCGAAGGGAAGTTTGGTCTTGCCGGCCAGGCTCCTTACGACGGGGCCGCCGAAAGTGATGTTGGGCACGAAAGCTCCGTCCATTACGTCCAGGTGGACGAGGTCCGCCCCGCCCTGCTCTATCAGCGCCACCTGATCCGCAAGTCTGGAAAGGTCCGCCGAAAGGACGGACGGCGCAAGTTTGACCATGTCAGTATCCTCCTGCTGTCAGTGTTTTGCGGCTTTGACGGCCGCTTCGTAGATATCCTTATAGGACTCGTATCTGCCGCGGGAGATCTTCCCCTCCTCCACGGCTCTTATTATTCCGCAGTCCGGCTCCGAGATGTGGCGGCAGTCGTCGAAGCGGCAGTCCGCGTACGGTTCGAAGTCCGGGAACAGATGAGCTATCTCCGCCGGATCCAGGCCTTCGTTCTCGAAGGAAGTGAAGCCCGGAGTGTCGAATAGGAAGAAATCTCCGCTGCGGAAAAGCTCGCAGTGCCTTGTAGTGTTGCGGCCGCGCTTAAGCTTTTCGCTTATCTCTCCGGTAGCGCTTACCTCCATGCCCATCAGAGCGTTGGTAAGCGTGGATTTTCCGGCTCCGGAAGGCCCTGCGAGAGCGGCCTTCTTACCTTTGAGCAGAGTTTTCAGTTCCTCCATGCCTTCGCCTGTCCTGGCGCAGACCGCCAGCACCGGATAAGCGTTTCTGTAGTGTTCCACCGTGCGCTGCAGTATGTCGTCCTCGGCAAGATCTATCTTGCTTACGCAGATCAGTATCTCCGTTCCGGCCTTTTCCGCGGCCAGCGCCACCCTGTCCAGTATGCGGAACGACGGCGCCGGATCCTTTACGGAAACGACTATTACCATCAGTTCCACGTTGGCGACCGGAGGCCGTTGGAAACTGCAGATCCTGGGAAGCACCTTGTCCACCGCTCCCACGCCCATTTCCGGGCTGCTTGCGGAAGGCTGCTCCCACGGCCCCGCGACCACGGTCATCTCCACTTCGTCTCCCACGAGCGGAGAAAGGCTGCCTTTTCTGAAGACGCCTCTTGCCCGGCACTCGTAGACCGTGCCGTCCGCGTATACGTAATAGAATCCGGCCAGAGCCTTTACGATGGTCCCTCTCATAGGCTTACTGCACCGTGCCGGTCTGGAAGTTGACCGTAAGATCGTAGATGGTGTCTATAGTGCCGTTTTCGTATGTGTAGAAGACCTTGACCTTCGCAGTCTCGCTCTTGCCTTTTAACGTTATCTTGTCCGGTTCGGAAGTCTTTGCGCGCTGCTCCACGAACACATTGGCCGAGGCTCCGCCGTCCTGAAGCGTCACAGTTACCTGGAAGCTGTCTTCCTTGGCCTTGGAATAATCCAGAGTCAGATCCACCGATCCTTCCTTTACCGGGGGAGCACCCGTGCTTACTATAAGCGCTATCTGGCCGCCCTTTTCCGCGTGGTTTCCGGCAGAGGGCGACTGGCTTATGATGCGTCCCGCGGCTACGGTGGTGCTGTGCTGCTCCGTTACAGTGCCTACGGCAAGCCCCGCCTTTTCGATCTCCGACTTGGCGGCCTCGAGCGTCTTCTGGGTAACGTTGGGAACGATGATCTTGCTGTCTTCCGGTCCGCCCTGGGAGGGTCCCAGGCTTACGACCATGTTTACCTTTTCACCTTTTTCCAGAGGTGTTCCGGCAGCCGGATCCTGCGAGATTATAAGGCCCTTGGGTATGCTGTCGCTGTGCTCGCCGGTTATATCGCCTACCGTATAGCCGGACTTCTTTAGAAGATCCTCCGCGGTAGCCTGAGTGGAACCGGCAAGGATGGGTACGGACGCCTCCGAAGATCCGCGGCTTACGTTCACCTTTACGGTCTGTCCGCGCTTCACCTTGGTGTCCGCTTCGGGAGTCTGGCTGAGTATGGTACCCGCGGGCTCGGTGCTTACGAGCTGCAGTTCTATCTCCGGGAAGAGCTCGAATTCCTTAAGGTATTCCACGGAGTCGGTGTACTTCATGCCTATCAGGTAGGGCATCTGGAAGGACTTGTTGCCGGAGAACAGCAGTTTTCCGAGCCCTATTATCAGGCCGACCAGGACTACCAGAGCTCCGGCGAGTATAGCCAGCCGCTTAAACAGTTTCCTGCGCTTGGCGGCCTTCTTTTCGGCTCTGATCCTGGCTTTTTTCTGCTCCGGAGTCTCTTCCGGTTCGGCGTTCGTCTTTTCTTCTTTGTTTCCGTTCTTCTCCCTGGCAAGCTCCACGGAATAATCCGAGGGTCTGGAGAATTTCACCAGGCTGAGAGCCGTTATCATGTCGTCAGCGGACGCGTAGCGCGATGTCTGCAGCTTGGCCGTGGCTTTCATGACTATGTCTTCCAGATCCTGCGGTATGTCAGGATTGAGCCTGGAAGGCGGCACCATGGGCTCGTTCATGTGCTTCAGGGCAACGTCCACCGCGGTCTCGCCGTCGAACGGGACCTTGCCGGTAAGCATCTCGTACAGGACTATGCCCAGGGAATAGATGTCGGACCTCTCGTCCACGTAGGCGCCTCTGGCCTGCTCCGGCGAGAAGTAATGGATGGAGCCCATTACGGACTCTTTTTTCTCCGTGCTGTCAGCGTCCTCCGGTCTTGCCTTTATGGCTATTCCGAAGTCGGAGATCTTGGCGACGTCCCCCTCGCTTACAAGAACGTTGTGGGGCTTTACGTCGCGGTGTATAAGCTGGTGCTTGTGCGCGGTTGACAGCGCGCTCGCTATCTGTCTGGTGATGTTAGCCGCACGTCTGGGATCCAGCGGAGCTTCCCTCTTTATGATCTCGGAAAGAGGCTCGCCTTCCACCAGCTCCATTACGATGTAGTAGATGTTCCCTTCCTTGCCTACGTCGTATACGTTTACGATGTTGGGGTCCACGATGCTTGCGGCAAGCTGCGATTCGCGCCTGAAGCTCTCTATGAACATCAGGTCCTTGGTATACTCCGGGCGCAGTATCTTAATGGCAACGTTGCGGTCCAGCAGCCTGTCCCTGGAACGGAACACGACCGCCATACCGCCTTCGCCTATCCTTTCGTTAAGTTCGTACCTTCCGGCTAATATCCTTACTGCCACGTCGCTCCTTACTGTATGCGGACGCATACCACGGTGACGTTATCCTCGCCGCCGCCGGCATTAGCCATGTCTACAAGGGCCCTGGCCAGTCCGTGCATGGTCTTCGCCGCGCTGGCCACACGGGCTATCTCCTCTTCCTCCACCATTCCGTAGAGACCGTCCGTGCAGAGGATTATCGTGTCTCCGGGATAGGTACGGAACGAGAAGAAGTCCGGATCCACCGTAGGCTCACCGCCCACGGCTCTGGTGATGACATGCTTTTCCGGGTGAGACTTTGCCTGCTCGGGCGTTATCTCGCCGCTTTCCAGCATCTCCTGTATCAGGGTATGGTCCGTGGTGACCTGCATGATGAGGCCGTCGCGCACCAGATATGCCCTGCTGTCGCCCACGTTTACCACATAGGCGTTATCGTTCCTTAAATAGCATAAAAGAGCCGTGGTGGCCATGCCCGTGTTTCCCGGCTCTCCCGTAGCTTTTCCGAAGATCAGCTCGTTGGCGCCGGACAGCAGGGACATGAAATAGTGCTTGAGCGCTATGCCTTCCCTTACGTCCCCTATGGGATGGAGCGCGGCGAACTGAGCCATGTAGCCCACGGCGGTACGGCTGGCAAGCTCTCCGCTGCTCTGGCCGCCTACGCCGTCGGCGACCATGTAGAGGTTCCTGTCGGGAAGCACGAACACCGCGTCTTCGTTGTCCTGTCTGGTCAGACCCTTGTCGGTCTTAAAACCTATGCTGATCATCGTTTCTCCTTATGAGGCAGGTGTAGAAACCTTCCTGCCCCTTCCTGTCCGGAAGCAGCAGACGGCTCTTTACCACCGTATATCCTTCATGCGCTTTCATGAAAGCGCCCGTTATCTCTTCGTTCTCCGCGGGATCCACGGTGCAGGTGCTGTAGAGCACCGTTCCGCCGGGCTTTACGTATCTGCAGGCATTGGCCAGGATCGCTGACTGCTTAGCGGCAAGCTCCTTTACGTACTCTTCCGCCTGATCCTCCGTCAGTTCCCGGAGCTTTATCTCCGGATCCCTGGCTATGGTCCCGAGCGCGCTGCACGGTACGTCCGCTATCACCTTGTCCCAGCGGCCTTCCATCTGAGGATCGAACCCCGAAGCATCCGATACCGCTGTCTTTATTATTTTATGGCCCAGACGGGCCGCCTCTTTTTCTATCAGTTTTACGCGGTGCGGATGTACGTCCAGCGCCAGTATCCGCCCGTCGTTCTCCATCAGCTCCGCCGCGGCGCAGGTCTTGCCTCCGGGCGCCGCGCAAAGATCCAGAAGGCTCTCGCCCGGACACGGCGCAAGCATCTCCACGGCGCTGACCGAGGCCGTTCCCTGAACGGAGAACAAGCCGTTTCTGTATTCTTCGCTGTCCAGAACGGAGCCTTTAACTTTAAGACAAAGTTCCGAGCCGGGATCGTTCTCCGCGGATGCCCCGAGCTTTCCGAAGCGCTCCGCAAGTTCCTTTCTGTCTGTCTTAAGTCTGTTTATCCTTACCGTAAACGGCGGGGCCTCGCAGCTGCTTTTAAGGATCTCTTCCGTCTTTTCCGGACCGTAGGCTTTCGTCAGCAGCTTAATTATCCATTCCGCGCAGGAATACTGCGCGCGAAGATCGCTGTAAAGAAGCCTTTTACCGTCCCGCTGGAAGCTCCTCAGGACTGCGTTTACGAATCCCTGGCGGCCCTTCGCGAACTTTGCCGCCAGTTCCACGGTCTCGTTCACCGCGGCATGATCCGCGACGCCGTCCATGAGCGCCATCTGGTAGAAGCCCATGCGCAGCAGGATGCGCTCCGTCTTTCCGAGCCCGGGCTTCTTAAGGAAGCGGTCTATGTTGAAGTCCAGAAGGAACTGATTCCGCAGGACTCCGTATACGATCTCCCTTATGAACGGAGCGTCGTCGTGCTCTTCCCTGAGCAGATAGTCTTTAACTGCAAGGTTGGACCAGGTGCCCTTCTCCGATATTTCTTTTAAGATCAAAAACGCCAGGCGCCTGTTCCCATCCATATATTTTACCCTAAAACGGTGCCGATTTCAATTTTATGTCCCAGAAGGAAAGCCGCGGCGTCCATTGCTTTTTTGCCTGGCATCTGGATGTTCGTCAGCAGCACGGTGCCGTCCGCGCAGGCGGCTTCTATGCCGTTCTTTCCTGCCGACACTACCGTCCCCGGGGCCTTTCCGGTGGGGGTATCCCTGCCTGGAACTGCCATATGGACCTTCATCACCTGACCGTCGAGCACCGTAGAAGCGGTTGGCCAGGAATTGAAACCCCTGACAAGGCAGCAGATCTGCCTCGCGGTCTTCGAAAAGTCTATTATTCCCTCTTCCTTGAAGACCATCGGCGCGAACGTCGCCAGGCTGTCGTCCTGCGGAGTCCTTACCGCGCTGCCGTCTTCCAGTCCTGGTATAGTCTTTACCAGAAGATCCGCTCCCAGTTCCGAAAGCTCCTCGTGAAGCTGTTCCGTGGTCTTTTCGCCTACGGTAGTTTCGGCCTGCGCCAGCATGTCGCCGCTGTCCAGCCCTTCCGCCATCATCATTATGGTGACGCCTGTCTTCTCGCAGCCGTCGATCACCGCCCTGTGAATGGGCGCGGAACCTCTGTACGCCGGCAGCAGCGAAGCGTGTACGTTTACGCAGCCGTACCTGGGGATCTCCAGCACTGACGGCGGGAGTATCTTACCGTAGGCCGCCACCACTATAAGATCCGGAGACGCTTTCCTTAGCTCCTCCAGGAACTCTTCGTTTCCGCGGATCTTCTCCGGCGAGGATACCGGTATGCCCAGTTCCTGCGCCGCCATCTTGACCGGACAGGACTGCATCTTCTTTCCGCGGTCCTTGGCCCGGTCCGGTTTAGTTACCGCAAGCACGACTTCGTGACCGGCCCCGCAGAGCGCTCTGAGAGGCGCCACCGCAAAGTCCGGCGTGCCCATGTAAACTATCCTCATGTCCTACTCCTCTTCTTCGGTTTCGGCAAAGTGGATATCCGTCGCCTTCTGCGTGTAGAGGACTCCGTCCAGGTGATCGTTCTCGTGAAGGAACGCCCTCGCCAGAAGCTCTGTTCCCTCGTATTCTACAGAATTACCGTTTCTGTCAAGTCCTTTTATTTTCACGTAGTTCGGCCTTGTGACGGTTCCAACGTATCCGGGCACGGAAAGGCAGCCTTCGTCGCCTGTCTGCTCGCCGTCGGTCTCCATTATCTGCGGATTTATCAGCTCGTAGAGCGGTCCTTCCGGATCGATCTGCACCACGAACATGCGCCTGAGTATGCCTACCTGGGGCGCCGCCAGTCCTACTCCGCCGGCGTCATGCATGGTCTCCGCCATGTCGTCGAGTATGCTCCTGATCCTGTCGTTCACCTCCGTCACCGGACGGCAGACCTTCCTGAGCGTTTCGTCATCTTCAGTTAAGATCCTTCTGAGTGCCATGTCTCCTCCTGTTCGACCCGTCCGCTACACGAACGAATACGGGTTTATATCCACCGTAAGCAGCCTGGCAACGCCCTTCTGCTCCGTGTAAATGTCCTTCAGCTTCCTTATGGCCGCGCTGGTGCTCTTCCTGCTGCCGCGAGGCGATTTGATCAGTATCTGGAACCTGTACTGCCCCGACGCCTTTACCAGAACTCCGGGCGCCGGGCCCAGCACCGCCGTCCCCTGCGGAAGCTTCTTCCGCAGCCAGGCCGCGCATCTTCCCGCGGATTCGTACACAAGCTGCTCGTCCTCGTCGGACACCACTATCTGGTATATGTCCGAATACGGCGGATAGCCTGCCGCCTTGCGCAGCGACACCTCCATGTCGTAGAAACCTCTGTAGTCGTGGGCGGACGCCAGACGCAGCGCGGGATTCTCCGGATCGTAGGTCTGCACGACCACCATTCCCGGCTCGTCTCCCCTGCCGGATCGGCCGGCCACCTGTGTTATGAGCTGGAAAGTCCGTTCCGAACTTCTGAAATCCGGGATGTTCAGCGACACGTCCGCGGATATAACTCCCACAAGACCTACGTTCGCGAAATCCAGCCCCTTGGCTACCAGCTGGGTCCCTATGAGTATGTCCACCTTGCCCTTGCCGAAGCGCTTAAGCACGCTCTCCATGCTGCCCTTCTTCTTCGCGGTATCGAGGTCCAGTCTCTCGACAGCGGCCTGGGGGAAGAGTTCGCGTATCTTCTCCTCCACCTGCTCCGTGCCGGCGCCGAACCTGCCTATCAGCTTGCTTCCGCATTCCGGGCAGACCTTGGGCATAGGCACTTTCCTGCCGCAGTAATGGCACAGCAGTGCGCCTTCCTCCCTGTGGTAAGTGTACGTGATGCCGCATTCCGGGCAGCGCATGGTGTGCCCGCATTCCCTGCACGA
>JAEEGI010028088.1_pt1 | contig 10725 bp, 6 predicted proteins | sample 8958751 | NCBI WGS metagenome assembly JAEEGI01 (sample SAMN16246545, study PRJNA631951) | gut metagenome | biome: gut microbiome; feature: rumen; material: KS-attached | host: Bos | place: Iran: Karaj | collected 2018-10 | reverse complement strand
GTATCGCCACGGGCATGTCGCCCAGGTGCTGCCTTGCTATGCTCTTGAATCTGTTCAGTCCTTCCTGGTCCGTGTAGCCGGCCGGAATGACTATCTTTACCATGGCGGTATTGGTAACGGCCTGCTCCAGCTTCAGAACGGATTCCGCCAGCAGTTTGGGCGCTCCTTCCTCCGCCAGGTCCAGCTTGCCGCGGATCACCACTATCCTGTCCTCTTCCAGGTTCTGCCTGTAGGCCTCGAACACCTTGGGGAAGACTACTACTTCCAGCTGTCCGTAGAGGTCCTCCACCGACAGGAACGCCATCTGCGAGCCCTTCTTGGTGATCAGTTTCTTGATGCCCGTGATCAGGCCGGCCATGGTGACTATGCTGCCGTTCTTAACGTTTACGACCTTGTCCGGGTTGGTCAGGATCTCCGTGTCCATGTTTATGACCTGGAGTATCGTCTCCCTGACGTCGTTCAGCGGGTGGTCCGTAAGGTATATGCCCAGCATCTCCTTTTCCATGCGCATCAGGTCCTCGCGGAGGAACTCCGACATGGGGGTCATGGTCCTCTTAAGGCTGATGCCCGGCGTGGAATCGTCCATGGAGAAGAGGCTTATCTGCCCCTCGAGCGTTTTCTTTGCCGTTGTCTGGGCGCTGTCTATCAGGTCCCCGACGGTAACCAGCTTCTGGGCTCTGTTTCCGGGGAAGCAGTCCAGCGCGCCTGCTTTTATGAGCGCTTCCATGGCCTGCCTGTTTACCTGCTTAACGTCCAGCCCGTCTATGAATTCGAAGATGTCCGAAGGCATCTTTACGTTTCTGGCGCGTATTATCTCGTCCACTATGGCTTCGCCCACGTGCTTAATTCCGAGCAGTCCGTAGCGTATGGATCCGTTCTCGGACTCGAAGTGCTTCTGGCTCCTGTTGACGTCCGGGGGCAGCACCTTGATGCCCATGTCGTTCGCGTTGCGGATGAGGCCCGCCACCGCGTCGTTGCCCGCCGGGTAGGTCATGAGGCTTGCCATGAACTGCGCAGGATAGTAAGTCTTGAGCCACGCGGTCTGGTACGCGACCACAGCGTATGCCGCCGCGTGCGACTTGTTGAACGCGTAGGCCGCGAAGCTAGTCATTTCGTCGAAGATGGTGTTCGCCGCCTTCTCCGGTATGCCGTTCCTGATGCAGCCGGGAACGTCTATGCTGCCGTCTTCGTTGAGCTTGCCGTTGACGAAGTACTCCCTTTCCTTGGCCATTACGTCTGCTTTTTTCTTCGACATGGCCCTGCGCACAAGGTCCGCTCTGCCGTAGGAGTAGCCGGCGAGCGCGCGCACTATATCCATTACCTGCTCCTGGTACACTATGCAGCCGTAGGTCGGCGACAGTATGGGCTTTAGCTCCGGAACAAGGTATTTTACTTTCTTTGGGTTCTTCTTGCACTCCACATAGGTGGGTATGGAGTCCATGGGACCGGGTCTGTAGAGCGATATTCCCGCTATGAGGTCTTCCAGGCAGTCCGGCTGGAGGTCCTTCATGAAGCTTGTCATTCCGCCGGATTCAAGCTGGAATATGCCTACCGTGTTGCCGTCCGCTATGGTCTTGTAGACCTTGGGGTCGTCGTAGGGTATCTTCTGCAGATCCACGTCCACGCCGGTGTCCTTCTTCACCATGCGCAGGCAGTCCTGGATGGCGGTAAGGTTGCGCAGGCCCAGGAAGTCCATCTTAAGAAGACCCAGGTGCTCTATCTCCGTCATCGTGTACTGGGTGGCGAAGCCCTTGTCGGAAGCCACCAGCGGTACTACGTCGTCCACGGGCTCGGAGGATATTACGACTCCGGCGGCGTGGGTGCCGACGTTCCTGGAAAGGCCTTCCAGTATCCTGGCGGAGTCCACTATCTGGTGGACCAGCGGATCCGAGTCGTAGGCGGCGCGGAAGTCCGGGCTGCCGTCCAGAGCCTTGTCCAGTGTTATCTTAAGGTCGTCCGGAATGGTCTTGGAGATCTCCAGCGACCTGTTGAACGGAAGCTCGTAGACGCGGGCTACGTCCTTGAAGGCGGCCCTTGCCTTAAGCGTTCCGAAGGTAGATATCTGCGATACGTTGTCCTCGCCGTAGCGGCGCTTTACGTAGTCGATGACCTCGCCGCGGCGCTCTATGCAGAAGTCCATGTCGATATCCGGCATGGATACTCGCTCGCTGTTAAGGAAGCGCTCGAAGATGAGGCTGAATCTAATGGGATCTATGTCCGTTATCTCCAGCGTGTAGGAGACGATTGAACCTGCGGCGGAGCCTCTTCCGGGGCCCACCATTATGCCGTTGCCCTTGGCGTAGTTTACGAAGTCCCATACGATAAGGAAGTAGCCTACGTAGCCCATCTTCTCTATGGTGCGGATCTCGTAGCGCATGCGTTCCTTAAGTTCCTCGGATACCGTAGGAGCAAGAGACTCCATGTCCTGCGGGGGGACCGGCGGGTATCCTCTGGAAGCGGAAGGTCTGTCCTCCTTGCTTCCGTAGCGGTATTCCAGACCGGACCAGCAGAGATACTCGAAGTAGCTGTGCTCCGTGTAGCCTTCCGGGACCTTGAATTTAGGGATGTGGTACTTGCCGAACTCGAACTGGAAATTGCACTTGTCCACGATCTCCTGAGTGTTGTCTATGGCCTCCGGGACCTCGCTGAAGATGCGGCGCATCTCGTCCTCGGACTTCAGGTAGAACTGGTCGTTGGGGAAGGTCATGCGGTCGTCTTCGGACAGGAAGTTCTTGGTGCCTATGCAGAGCAGTACGTCGTGCGCCTTGGCGTCCTCCTGGTGGATGTAGTGGACGTCGTTGGTGGCGACCATCTTTATGCCGAGCTCCGCGGAGAGCCTGCGCAGACCCTCGTTGACGCCTATCTCCTCTTCCAGACCCTGGTCCTGAAGCTCCAGGTAGTAGTCGTCGCCGAAGAGATTCTTGAAGAAGAGCGCTTCTTCCTTAGCGGCCTCGTAGTTGCCTTCCAGAAGTTCGTGCTGCACCTTGCCAGCAAGACAGGCGGACAGGCAGACCAGACCCTCGTGATGCTTTTCCAGCAGTTCGTGGTCTATGCGCGGCTTGTAGTAATAGCCTTCCTTGTAGCCCAGGGAGACCATCTTTATAAGGTTTTTGTAGCCGGTCTCGTCCTTGGCAAGGAGCACCAGGTGGTGCTGGTGACGGTCCTTCTGCGGGTCCTTGTCGAAGCGCGTGCGGGGCGCCACGTAGCATTCGCAGCCTATGATAGGCTTGATGCCGGCGCTCTTAGCTTCCTCAAAGAAGCGCACCGCGCCGAACATTACGCCGTGGTCCGTTATGGCTATCGAATCCATGCCAAGCTCGCGGGCCCTGGCCATCAGTTTGTCTATGCGGCAGGCTCCGTCGAGAAGGCTGTATTCGGTATGTACGTGAAGGTGCGTAAAAGCCATATATCTATGATTCAGTTCCGCATGTTATAAGCGCTTACGGACACGCTCGCGCTTACGGGGCCCCTCCCAGCGGTACTAAGCTCCGTCTTCGCCTAAGGCTCGCCGATCGCTAAGCACCGGGTTCCCCGATAGTCCGCGCAGCACTGATAACATGTTGATCAATAATATCTATAATACGTTAGACGTAATATTATATCATAAATATTATATTTAAGATAGAAGGATATGCGCTAGAGTTCCAGCTGGCCGAACTCCTTAAGGACGGTCAGGAAACCGTCGTAGATGCGCTGAACTCCGCCGGGGACGTTGCTCTCTACGTTCATGGGCATGACAGGGTCGTGCAGAGACTTGCGGATCAGCAGCCAGCCGTCGCCGTGCTCCTTGTCGAAGTTGATACGCACTCCTTCGTAGTTGGGCAGCTCCAGCGACGTTCCGAGAAGCTCGCCTTTTTCCACTGCGTCGCGCGCGCGGTCCAGAACTGTCTGGGCGTAGTCCGCGAAATTCTCCGCCTTGATCGCGAAGCGGTATTCCTTTGCCTCCAGAGGATCCTCCAGTTTCTCCAGGACGCTGGATATTCCAAGGCCTTTCGCCTTCAGCTGCGCAGCCTTTATCACTATGCGCGTGGCCAGGTAGGCGCCGTCGTCCAGGAAATAGTTCTCCTTCATGGCGGCGTGGCCGGAGGTCTCTATGGCAAGCTGGCAGTCGGTGCCCGCGGCGTTCAGTTCCAGACCCTTGTTGATGACGTTCTTGTATCCCCTCTTGAAGCGCAGGTGCTTAAGCCCCAGTTCTTCCTTCAGGAAGACGCCGAGCTGCGTACTGGTGATGCTGTCCGTAACTATCGTGGTGCCCGGGTGGCCTTCGCTCGCCAGAGCCGCTGCCAGGGCAACTATGCGGTTGCGCGCTATCTCGCGTCCGTGCTCGTCCACTGCCGCGGAGCGGTCCACGTCCGTATCGAATATTATTCCCAGGTCCGCGCCGGAGGCCTTTACGGCGGCGCAGATGCTTTCCATCGCTTCTTTGTTTTCCGGGTTGGGTATGTGGTTCGGGAACGTTCCGTCCGGATCCAGGAACTGGCTGCCCGCGCAGTCCGCGCCCAGCGGCTCCAGCACGTCGGAAACATAGAATCCGCCGGCTCCGTTGCCCGCGTCCACCGCTATCTTAAGACCTGCAAGCGGCTTTCCGAAGACTTCCGCGCCGGTCTTTTTATCTATACCGGGTTCCGCGTCCAGACCCTTGCAGATGATGCGCTTAAGGTGGGTGGAGTAGAACTTCATTAGGTCGTATTCATAGACCTCTCCGAAGGGCTGATCGCAGCAGCAGTCGTCCCCGGGAGCGCAGCAAAAGCCGGTTGCGGACTCGCTCTCCGCGATCCTGATGATCTCCGCTATGTCCTTCTTATCCAGGCCGCCGTCGCGGGTGAAGAACTTAAGGCCGTTCCTCTCATTCGGCAGGTGGCTGGCGGTTATCATGACGGCGCCTTCCGGCGTTATCTCGTCGTTTACGGTCGCCATGAACATGGCGGGCGTGGTGGCCATGCCGCAGTTCAGCACGGAAAAGCCCTGAGCCGCCATCGCCGCGCAGAATACCTGCTGAAGGAACTCTCCGGTAAGTCTGGAATCTCTTCCCACAGCCACGCTGAAGGAGCCCGGGTCCTTGTCCGGGTATTTTGCGCGCAGCCATTCCGCAAATCCCCGGGCAAGGTCCGTTACCGCCTCGTCCGTTAAGTTTACGGGCTTTCCGCCCTCTGTTCTCATGGCCACTCCGCGAATGTCGGAGCCGTTCTGCAGCGCTTTGTAATTCTTCATCGTATCCTCCCGGCACCCCGGTGCCGCATCACTTTTTCCCATTATAATTGTAGTCTTTTTATCTGTTTAAGGCAATAAAAAACCGGCCCGCGGACGCGGGCCGGGATCGCCAGAACTCATTCTTTTTTCTCGAACAGAGCAAAGTCTATCAGACCGTCTTTCGTTATCTCCGAATGACCGCAATGATTAAAAAACAAATATCAGTGGGTGCCTCTTACCGCCTTTACGCCGTGCTCCTGAAGATAATCAAGAGCTTCGGTAATGACGGGGCATTCCTTACCAAGGTCTTTGCGCACGGTACATACGCCTACATGGCACACCTCCGTGCCTATGGATATTATGCGGTCCAGCTTTTCCTTAAAGCCTTCGTCGATCCCGGCCTCGCAACCGTTGCAGCGGGCCATGGCAACAAGCTCCAGGTCCGTCCCCGCATACTGTTCAAAATGCTTCGTTCTGCCGTTGAACGCCTTAAGGCAGCCCGCGCCCGTACAGACATCATTGGCCTTAAGGCAGTTTATCATTGCTATCTTCATTGCCTAAGCCTCCTTCAGATTAGAGAAGAACGTTACGTGCAGCTTGCCGCTCCTGGGGTGTCTTTCGACAGAGCACTCCACCTCGTATACGTTCCTTATAAGCTCCTCGGTGATTATCTCCTCGGTAGGTCCGTGAGCCACTATGCAGCCGTCCTTCAGAACGTAAACATAATTGCAATACATAAGCGTAAGATTGAGGTCGTGAAGCGCTGCAAGCACTCCCACTCCCAGAGACTTCACCACATCCATTATCTGGATCTGATACTTTATGTCCAGGTGGTTGGTGGGTTCGTCGAGTATCAGCATCTCCACCTGCTGGGCAAGTGTCCTTGCAAGTATTATCCTCTGCTTCTCTCCCCCTGAAAGCGTCAGAAAGCTCCTGTCCTTAAAGTCCATCATGTCAACTTTGCGAAGCGCCTCATGAGCAATGGCATAGTCCTCTTCGGTATCCTTTTCGAAGGCTTTCTTGTGAGGGGCCCTTCCCATGAGGACCATGTCCTCGACTGTAAAATCGAAGGCCAGGTTGTTGAACTGGCTGACTACGCCCATGCGCTTTGCGGTCTGTCTGTAGTCCAGGCGGCTGATGTCGGCATCATCAAGATAGATATATCCCGCGGAAGGCTTAAGGACCCTGTATATGCTTTTCAGGAGCGTGGTCTTGCCGCTTCCGTTGGGACCGAGAAGACCCACGAAATCGTTGTTCTTCACCTGCAGGGAGACTTTCTTTACGATGTCTTTCCTTGACAGGGTTACGACGACGTCCTTGGTTTCAAGCTTCATCTGTCGCCACCCCCGAATCCGTAGGACTTCTTGATCATCATGTAGACGAAGATCGGGGCGCCTATCGCGGAGGTTATGACGCCTATCGGTATCTCCGAGTTGGGCATCACCACCCTTGCCAGCACGTCTGTCCATATCAGGAATATTCCGCCGGAAAGAGCCGCTATCGGAAGAAGGAACCTGTGGTCGGATCCTACGAAGCCCCTTACGATATGCGGCACCATAAGGCCGACAAAGCCCACTATGCCGCAGGTGCATACCGCAACGGCCGAGAGCAGCGAGGTTATGAGCATGTATAACCTGCGCCTTTTACCCAGGTCTATGCCCAGAGTTATTGCCGCCTCGTCTCCCAAAAGCAGTGTATTCATGGTCCTGAGCTGTGTCAGGAAGAACAGCAGCCCTGCAGCGGCGCATATGCCCGGCAACGGCAGATTGTGCCATCTTGCCGCCGTCATGCTGCCCATCAGCCAATAGGTGACGTTCTTCATGTTCTCCGCGTCCTGACCTATATACACTATGATGTTCGTAAAAGCTCCGCAAAGGCTTCCTACCACACAGCCCGCCAAAACCAGCTTTGCTGATGTGATCCTTCCGCCGCCTATGTGCGCAAGAGTCATGACAAGCGCCATGGCGCCCAGCGCTCCCAAAAAGGCCCAGAATGCAGTGCCCATGGTGGCCAGGAATCCCGTAAAGATCGCAGACGCGCCTATCATTATTGAGAATGTCGCGCCCAGAGAAGCTCCGGAGGAGATGCCCAGAATATACGGGTCAGCAAGCGGGTTCTGCACTGTAGCCTGCATCACCACACCGCACATGGCGAGGAGGACGCCGACTATCGCACCCATCATTACTCTGGGCATCCTTACATTCCAGACTATCTCGTACATTGTACCCTTAGACGCAAAGTCCAGATCTCCTATCAGAATGCCGGTCTCGAGGGAACCTATCTTAAAGTGTGTGGCGTTATATAGAACTATGCGGTATACATCGCCGAAGGGTATCTTAACGGCACCGATGGTCACCGCAAGCAATATGGACAGCACAAGGATGATGATAAAGACTATTATCATCATCCTTAAAACTATGTGCTTCCTGTTTATCAGTGATTCTTTGCTCATTTACCGTACATGAAGTTGAACATGGCTTCTACGGAGGGCACCATACGGATGCCGCCGCCGTACACATCGGTCAGGTTAACCGCCATTACCTTGCCGTTCTTAACGGCAGGAACTTCGGCCAGCGCTTCTACGCCGGTAACGGTAGCGATAGCTGCAGCCTCGCACTCAGCGGTCGTCTTGCCCTCTTCTTCCATATAGTCGATGATTATGACTTCCGGATTGATCTTAACTATGTCCTCTATGGAGAGATCTCCGCCTGCAGGAAGAGCGTACTCGCCGCCCGCTTTGACTACGAGGTTACCGGTAAGGGTATTGCTGCCCCAGCAGTACCAGCTGCCTTCGCCCATGGGTTCTATGATGACGGCTCTGTAGGGTGACCTGTCGAGGCTCGCTACCTTCTCGTCTATCTTCTGAATGAGTGCTTTGGTGTCCGCAATGTACTTGTCGGTCTTGTCCTCTATGTCGAATATGGCTCCGATGTCCGCGATGTCGGCCAGTACGGCATCAAGATCCCTCTTGTTTACAGTGTTGTTTGAGCAGCGGAGTATCATGGTGTTGGTGCCGAGCTTGTGCCACTCGGAAACGTCACCCAGGGACTTGTCCGCAAAAGCGCTCCTCCATCCGAAGATGAAGTCCGGCTCAAGCGCGAGCACTACTTCCTTGGAGGGATAGCCCTTTACGGTAAGCTCCTTGCCTGCTGCCTTGAGGGCATCATACTGAGCCTGAAGGTCGGACCTTACGGCACCGTCGAGATAAGCCATTCCGGCGATGTACTTGTCAAGGCCGAAGTAGAGCATAAGCTCTGTCTGTGTCTGGTTGGTGCAGACTACCTTTTCGGGCATCTTATCGAAGGTCACCTTTATCTGCTCCTTGGCATAGTTGAAGGTGTCGATGGTCACGGGGTAGTGGCTCGCGACCGGCTCTGTGTTGGAATTGTTGGCGTTGTTCGCCGGTGTGGTGTTGCCCGAAGTTCCGCACGCCGTAAGCATACCGAGTGCCATTACGAGCGCGAGCACGAGCGCGATGATCTTTCTGGTCTTCATTCTTTTCTCCTTTTCTTCAGAACCAATAAAAATCGCTTTCCGTCATCTTCCGGAAAGCGCAGATCATCGTAGTTCGGCGGACTCAAAAAGGCACGCTCAAAAAACCATGTTCAGACAAGATACTTTCTCCGGAAGATACTTATCGTTCCGTTCAGGCAGGTCTCCTGACTTCGGGTCTTCGCGTGGCGCGCCTTCTCACCTTTAAGGCAATGGCATGTTGCGCTTAAGCTCTCCGTTACAGTGACCGGATCGTACGGGATTTGCACCCGTTTCCCTATTATCCCCGGCAGCGCCGGGGCACCTGAACAGTGATTTGTATTTCGATTATACCACAGACATATAAAAAAACAAGCAGGAACGCCTATTTGTTATTTATCATCCGGCAGCCCATCCCGGCCGCGGCGGACAATCCTGGTCTGCCGCGGACCCCTGCGGATCACTTTTTGTTTATGAAGAAGTTGTTGAAAGTAAAGGATACTATTCCGCCGAACCACCTGCAGCCCACCTTAAGGACCAGGGACGTGATCGGACGGACGTAGAAGAGCTTCATCAGGAACCTGGAGAAACCATACTTTGCCTTAAGGCCACGTACATAGCTTTTTAAAGGCTTCGGATCTCCGGAAACTATCGCTTCCGCAGCCAGCTGACCGCTCTTAAGTCCGTAACGGAGGCCGGAAAGAGTGAACGGGTCGCAGGCTCCCAGCGCGTCTCCCGCGTAGTAGACGCATCCGCCGATGACAGGCTTCCTGAGGCCTATGGGTGTGAACGCCGCGTGGAGCTGGGGCTTTCCGTCCGGAGCCGCAGCCCTGTCTTCCGTCGCCCGCAGAGCGTCCGGGTCGAAGCCGGTCCGCCTTAAATAATCCGCGAAAAGCTCGTGATAGTCCGCGTCCCTGCGGAACTCGTCAGTTATTCCGGCGTTAGTGACGCCGCCGCAGCTGCTTATCCAGCCGTAGCCCTTGGGCGCAATGCCGAAATGCAGCTCTATGCTGTCCGGGCGATCGCTTTCGAAGATCATCTGCATGGCGATGTTCTTTTTTCTGCCTGTGCGCGGGTCTTCCGCTTCCTGCAGCTTTCTTCCTATGCCCACGGTGCCGTCCGCGAACACCAGACTGCCGAAACCCACGGTGATGCTGTCGTTTACCGTTATCGTGCGGCCGGACAGATCCACAGCGCTTACCCTGGCGTTCTCCTCTATCGCCACGCCTTTTTCGCGCGCGAGCTTAAAGAACGCGTGGTCCAGTTCCACCCTGTCTATCCGGTCGTTCGTGTAGAGGAAGCGGTTGAGTATCTTCTGGCGCTCCGCGCCGTCGTACCATATCCCGAAGTCCTCTATGAACGAGTAATGGCACTTTTCTATGTTAAGGCCCAGCGACTCGTACACGAGCCGGGTCTTGCCGGTGATGTATCCCGCGCAGCACTTATCCCTTGGGAATTCGAAACGCTCCAGCACCACAAAGTCCTCCGCGCCCAGTTCCTTAAGCTTAAGCGCGCAGGCAAGTCCGGCCGGACCGGCGCCGACTATTATCGTTTCGTAATGATCTTTAAGCATCCTTCTGGTCTAAGCCTTTTTTCCGCGCAGCTGCCGGACCGCCCGCTTCCCGGGCCTTCTTTTCCTTGTCCCCCGCGGCGGAGAACAGACTGCGGAGCCTTATGGTTATGGCTCCCATGTTGGAGATCTCGTCTATCTTGATCTGCGTGTACAGCTTGCCGGCGCTCTCCAGTATGGAGCGGACCTCGTCCGTGGTTATGGCGTCCACGCCGCATCCGAAGGACACCAGCTGCACCAGGTCCATGCGGGTCCCCGCGGGAAGCTGCGCAATGTATTTGGCGGCAGCGTACAGGCGCGCGTGATAGGTCCACTGGTTGCGGACGTTTACCGCGAACGGCTCTATGCGGCTGCTGAGGCTGTCCTCGGTTATGACCACCGCTCCCAGACGACAGATCAGCGTGTCTATGCCGTGGTTTATCTCCGGGTCAACATGGTAAGGTCTGCCCGCGAGGACTATCACGGGCATGTCCTTTTCTTCCGCGATCTTTATG
>JAEEGI010028081.1_pt1 | contig 10727 bp, 10 predicted proteins | sample 8958751 | NCBI WGS metagenome assembly JAEEGI01 (sample SAMN16246545, study PRJNA631951) | gut metagenome | biome: gut microbiome; feature: rumen; material: KS-attached | host: Bos | place: Iran: Karaj | collected 2018-10 | reverse complement strand
TGACGGGGAGCAGAATTGTAATTCTGACGGGGAGCAGAATTGTAATTCTGACGGGGAGCAGAATTGTAATTCTGACGAGGAGCAGAATTGTAATTCTGACGGGGAGCAGAATTGTAATTCTGACGAGGAGCGGAATTGTAATTCTGACGAGGAGCAGAATTGTAATTCTGACGAGGAGCGGAATTGTAATTCTGGCGAGGAGCGGGCCTGTAACCCTGACGGGGAGCGGGTCTGTAACCCTGGCGGGGAGCGGGTCTGTAACCCTGGCGGGGAGCGGGTCTGTAACCCTGGCGGGGAACAGCCCTGTAACCCCGATGATAAGCAGACCTATAACCCCTGCGATAAGGAGCAGCATGCATGCGACGAGCATGACGATGTCTGGCTATGGCACCGCAAGCGGGACAAGTCCGAGGATAGAATCTGTGGGGGTTGGGGTGGTTGTGCCTCATTGGAGGACGACGGTGATGCACAGGTGGGCGACGCGGCGGGCGCGGTGGCTCAAATGTGAAGGCATTCACTGCCAGACACAGCATCAAAAGCGAGATAATGGCAAGAGTTGTCTTTTTCATTGATTGATAGGATTTAGTTATTGATTCAATTATTTGTGTTATAGTTTTGCAAATATAACAATATTACAAATAAAATGCAATTTTTCCAACAAAATTCTTTCATATTTCGACAAAAAAGTCAGGAAACCTGGTATTTTGAGGGATTGGGAAACCTTTTCACTTTGTGATGTAACAGATAATATGTATTTTTGCGAAAAATTAGTCACATCTATGAAAAAGAAAATCATCACAACAATTTTGTTCGTATTGTTGAATACACTTGTGCTGAACGCGCAATCGGTGACGAAATACACCACGACAGAGGCTGCGCCATGGGTGACATCAAAGGCTTCGCTGGCAGGAAAAGCAGAGGGAACGCTTGTGGCTGCTGTGGAGGGGACGGAGAAAGGAACCGTGTTCCGGGCCTGGGGAACGACGTTCAACGAACTGGACTGGGATGCCTTCAACATGCTCAGCAGAGACGAGCAGGACAAAGTGATGCATGGTATCTTCGCACCAGACGGCGACCTGAAGTTCACCCACGGACGCGTATCGATGAATGCCAACGACTATGCCCGAAGTTGGTACAGTTGCGATGACGTGGTCGGTGACCTCGGTCTGCGCTACTTCAACATCGAGCGCGACAAGCGCAACATCATCCCGCTGGCACGCGCCGCACAGAAGTATTGTCCGCAACTGCAATTGTTCATGAGTCCATGGAGTCCGCCGACATGGATGAAAATCAATCAGGACTACTGTGTGGTGAGCAGTCCGTACAACACGCAGCCGAAAGAGAAGGACTACCTGCTTTACGATGATGTGAAAGCCATCGTTCCCGATGAAATGAAATTGTTGGGTGAGCGCAACGGGGTGTTCCCCCGCAAACTGGCGACACAGGACTACTTTATTCAGGAACCGCGTTACTTGCAAAGTTATGCCGATATGTTCTGCCGCTTCATCGACCTGTATGCCCAGCAGGGCCTGCCCATCACCAAGGTGATGTACCAAAATGAGGCCTACTCCTATACGCCATACCCGGGGTGTGCATGGACTGCCGAGGGGACACTGCGCTTCAACAACGAGTATCTGGCTCCTACATTGAGGCAGAAGCACCCTGAGGTGGAACTGTGGATTGGAACATTCAACACCAACCGTCTTGACTATGTGCAGAAAATCATCGATGACAAGACGCTGCAGGCGAATGTAAAAGGAATCGCTACCCAGTGGGAATGTCGGGAGAACCTGCCGCTGTTGCGGCAACGCTATCCCCAACTGCGGCTGATGATGAGCGAGAGCGAGTGTGGCAACGGCTCCATGGACTGGAAGGCGGGTGAGCATACGTTCTTCCTACTTTCTGACAACCTCGGCAATGGCTGCGACGAGTACTACAACTGGAATTTCATCCTCGCTGACAAGGGACAGTCAACATGGGGCTGGACGCAGAACGCACTCATTCAGGTCGACAGTCAGACACGCCACATGCGCTATACCGCCGAGTACTTCGCATATAAGCATTTCAGCCACTTTGTAACACCAGGCACAGAGATGATAGCCTATGCTGGCCGCGACCATAGCCAGACACCTGTCGTCGTCTTCCGACAAGGTCGGCAAATGATTGTCACAGCCGGCAATTTCACGGATGGGGAAGTTCGGCTCAGCGTCAAAGTCAGAAACAAATACCTGAACATCTTGGCCGCACCCCATTCGTTCAACACCTATATCATAGGGAAATAGGTAGGTATCAAACCTAAGTTTCAGAGGGAGATCTTCAACTTGGAGTCCGCGACATCCACGGTCACCTCACCGCCATCCTTGAGCCGTCCGAAGAGAATCTCGCGCATAAGCAGTGGTTTGAGGTCATGGGCGATGACCCGGTCAATCTCACGGGCACCATACTCCTGAGTGAAGCCTTTCTCCAACAGCCACTCCCGGGCGGCGTCCGACAGGCGCATCACCACATGGCGCGTGTCGAGACGGGTCTGCAACTCACGCAGTTTCTTGTCGAGGATCATGCCTGCCATCGTGCGGTCCATGTCGTTGAACACCACGGTGGCCGACAGACGGTTGATGAACTCAGGCTTGAAGGTGCGCTTCACCTGCCGCAGCATCGCCTCACCCGCCGATACCCTTGCACCGAAACCCACCGATGCCTGCGAGGCATACTGTGCCCCCGCGTTGGAGGTCATGATAAGCACCACATTGCGGAAGTCGGCCTTGCGTCCCTTGTTGTCCGTCAGACGGGCATAGTCCATCACCTGAAGCAGGATATTGTAAATGTCAGCGTGCGCCTTCTCTATCTCATCGAGCAACAGCACGCAGTTGGGTGTCTTGCGGATGGCATCGGTGAGCAGACCGCCATCCTCATAACCCACATATCCTGCCGGTGAACCAATGAGTTTGGCCACCGTGTGCTTCTCAGTATATTCGCTCATGTCGAACCTGACGAGCGCAATGCCCATCTCACGGGCCAGCACACGTGCCACCTCCGTCTTGCCCACTCCCGTAGGACCGACGAAGAGCAACGAAGCCAGTGGCTTGTCATCATCGAGCAGGCCGGCTTTCGACATCTGCACTGCCTCGACCACTTGGCGCACCGCCTCGTCCTGTCCGTAGATGCTCGCGCCCACCCGTTCATAGAGTGTCTCGAGGGCGGCGTTATCGTCGTCCTTCATCGCCATGGCATCCACCTTGCACACTTTTGCCAGAATCTCCGAGATGAGCGCCTTGTCCACCACATGGCTGCCATCCTCGGCCGGATGCAACTCACGGTAGGCTCCCGCCTCATCGATGAGGTCGATGGCCTTGTCGGGCAGGAAGCGGTCATTGATGTATTTGGCGCTGGCAGCCACGGCATATTCTATCACCTCATCGGGATACTCCACATGGTGAAACTCTTCATATTTCTGCTTCAGCCCCCCGATGATTTTCACAGTCTCGTCCACAGAAGGCTCATCGATGTCTATCTGCTGGAAACGGCGCACGATGCCCTTGCTGCGCGACAGGTAGCGGTTGAACTCCTCATAGGTGGTCGAACCGATAAAACGGATGTCGCCCGCCTCCAGGTAGGGCTTGAGCATATTGGAGGCATCCATCGACCCATCGCCTGTGCGCCCGGCTCCCACCAGGTTGTGTATCTCATCGATATAGACGATGGCTTTCCCCTCTCGGCGCACACCGTCCATGATGCTCTTGATGCGCTTCTCGAAATCGCCGCGGAACTGTGTTCCTGCGAGCAGCGTACCAAGGTCGAGTTGATAGATGCGGCTGCCGCTCAGACGCTCAGGCACATCGCCTGCCACGATGCGTGCCGCCAGTCCATAGACCAGGGCGGTCTTCCCCACCCCGGCCTCACCCACATGCAGCGGGTTGTTCTTCTCTTTCCGGCAAAGCACCTGGATGGTGCGCTCCAGTTCTGCCTCCCTGCCGATGAGCGGGTTGTGGTCGGCCACGGTATCATTGAGACACACCACCTGGGCTCTCCATGCCTCTTCATGGCGTGTCTCTCCCTCTCCTCCTTCAGCCATGGCAGCATTGGCTTCCTCATACTGTCCGATGACCTCGGTCATCAGTTCCTCGGTCTCACCCTCCACTGCTTTCTCCAGCATAAAACGTGCATTGGACTCGCTGAGGTTCAAAATGGCATTCACCAGATGCGGCACATCAAGACATGGGGCACTCGAACTGAGCACCTGGTTGTAGGCGAAGTTCATCAGTTCATTGGTCTGCGCCGAGGGTGTGATCTCATACTCGACATGGTCGGGCACAGACTCCATGCCAGAGAGGAAGGTCTTGATGTCCTTGTCAAGCAATTCCAAGCCCTCGGGGTTGATGTATCTGACGGCCTCGGCAAACGCCTCCTGTCTGAGGAGGGCCTCGAGGATATGCTCGGGTGTGATGAACTCATGTCGGTATTTCTTGCACGAGGTCACCGCATCATTGAGCACAAGGTTGGCATTGTCGCTATTTTGTAGGGTAGGCATATTGTTTATTCGGGTTGGTAAGTCAGGCGGAGCGGAAAGCCCTCGTCGCGGGCCATCTGTGTGGCCTTCTGCACCTTCGACACGGCGATGTCGTAGGTATAGATACCCACGAGTGCCTTGTCACTGCGGTGCACACGGAGCATGAGTGCCTCTGCCTCTGCCTTGTTCTTGAAAAAAACGGTCATAAGTATCTTGACGACAAAATCCATGGTGGTGAAGTCGTCGTTATGGATATATACTTTGTAGCGCTGCGGCTCGCGGATATCCGTTCGCTGGCGCTCACTGACTGAAGACTGCTGTTTTGCCATTTAGATGCAAATTTAGGGAAAAAAATCCACAAAAGCCCGACTTGACATGTAAATATAGCAATAATTCTTAGAATCTCATTCCTTTTGGTAAAATAATCCACGCCATGGTACGATTTAGGAACTTCATTGCCCTCTGCTGATTCCGCCCACCATGTCATCATTACCGACATCATCATTCTTTCATTCACTATTGCTGCTGTTGTTGCCTCCGCCTTTCACGTCATCGTTGTCGATGGTGCGCTCGGCTTTCTTCACGCTGGCCTTGAGTTCACCGATGCGGTATCTGATACTAAGGTTAAAACGCTGCACAACGCTCTTCGACCAGTTGTGTGAACTGAAATAGCTGTCTTCTATGCTAGACCTGTAATATTTGTATTTTTTCAGGAAATTCGTAGCTGAGAGGGTGAGGTTGAGACGTTTCTTCAGCCACGACTTCTGGATGCCCACGCTGTAGCCGCTGTAACTGTTGCTTCTGCCCTGCAGCGTGACGCGGGGTGTCACTGCATAGATGTTAATGCTCAACCGCCAATCCTTGGGCAGCGTCTGTTGCGCACCACCATAGACATACAGGTTCCATCCATGATTACGCAGTGTGCCGCCATCGTTCATGTTTGTATAGCCAAGGCGGTTATTCATGTAGATGCGGGTGTTCTTGGTGGCATTCCAGTTGATGTAGGCTGTCACGTTTGTTCCCTGAACATGCCCGATGTTCTCGTATGTGCTATAAAGCACCTCCTTACCTGTCGGGGCCTTCAGTCCGGGAATCTGGGTATCAAGCATCAGTTTTGTCACTCGCTCGATACTGTTAAGGGTAAAACCATAGCGCAGGGCCAGGTTGATGTTGAACTTCGATGTAAAGTTGCTGTAGTTCAGGCTGAGCGAATGACTCTTCTCACTGTCAAGTTGTGAATTACCCTGACTGATATTTGTAGGAGAAGAGTCGTCGATATATGGATTGAGATACCAGATACCGGGGCGATAGATACGCATATCATAACCCAGTCGCAGGTTGGAGGTCTGTGCAAGTTTGTAGCCGATGCTGGCAGAAGGCACGAAGTCGTCAAAGTTCTTTCTGAAATCATCGCCTCTTCCAAGCTTGTACTCCACATCCTGCAAGGTATGTTCGTAGCGCATGCCCAAGCGGCCTGACACTTTCTCTATTTTCAAGCCGTAGCCGATATAGGCAGCAAAGATGTCATTGTGATGCCTGTAATGCGACGAGTGCTCTTCATCGTAGGTATAGTCGCCACTGCTATAGGTCGTTTGCTCATAGCGGTCATCTTCTGATGTGTTATTGCGCAGAATATATTTCAGTCCCGTTTCCAATGTATGGATCTTAGCAAAAGACGAGGTATAGTCTGTCTGGAAAGTATGCTCTATGGTATTCTCGTTGCCATCATTGCGCTGGTTCTTCAGGCGCAGCAGGAAATTATCCCAGCCATCGGCGGCCTGCATATCCCTAAAATTGGTATATGAGTCAGACTTGTCGGGTTCTGTCTCTATTCTATAGGAAAGTGTCAGCAAGCGTTCCGCCACAGAGAAACTGCGCTGATAGTCGATGCTGCCGTCAATAGATGAATAACTGTTCTCCGTGTTGCCAAAGGAATGATAGCGATACAACTGGCTGTTGTTCAGAGGTGATGTGGCGACGACATGGCTTTCGCTATTGCCACTGCCTCCTCCTGTCCACAAGTTGAAAGAGGCTGTGAGAAGTCTCAGGGTGTCAATCTCGTAACTGGCTTCGAGTGTCCCATACTGGAAATGGCTACGGCTTTTCGACCAACCTTCATTATCTGTATCAGAGGATGATTCACCGATATTCCCGATGGTCTTTCTACTACCGCCCGAAGAACTGCGGGGTGCATCATCATACGAATAATTATAATTGGCACTCATGGTCAGTTTGCCGCTCTTCACTGTGGCATAAGCGCTGCCGCCCACCCCGCGGTTGCTTACGTTGCCGCCAAAAGTGGCTGTATAGCCCTCGATGCCTTGGCTATAGGTGATGATGTTCAGAATGCCGCCGACACCCTCTGCATCATACTTTGGACCGGGGTTGATGATCACCTCTATCTTCTTGATGCTGGTGGCAGGCATGCTCTTCAACACCTCCTTGGGATTGTTCGACATCATCTGGTTGGGCTTGTTGTTCACATAGACTTTGAATGAACTGGAGCCATTCACTTGTATGTTGTCCTCACCATCCACCGTCACCATCGGCACCTTGCGGAGCATTTCGAGGACGGTGTTCGACTTGGAGTCGGGGTCGCTCTCTATGTCATAGGTAATCTTGTCGATGTCCGACTTGACAAGCGACTTCTGCTTTACTATCTCGACACCTTGCAGTTCCATCGACTTGTAGATGCTGTCGGCGCGTAGAGAGTCCGCCTTAGTCTGGGCTGTTGATGTGATGACTGATAAACTGAAAACAATCAATGTTGATAATTGTTTCTTCATCGTAAATCCCTATTTCCTTAACCGTTCGATGCTCATATCAAACAACTGCCGGATAAATTCATCATTCGTCTTATTCCTGAGTTTCAGAATCTCATTCTCCACCAGGTCCTTTTCCTCATCATCCAGTGACTTGGCATTCTTGCAGAGCTTGTAGATGGATGTCGCATAATGATTAGCGGCAGGACTTTCTGTGTTTTCCTGAAACAGGTTTTTATAGGTATTAAACTCGCTTAGCCACGACTCGGCACTCTTTTCCCTGGCAAAGAAGAGGGAGTCTGGTCCAAGCACATTATTTCCGTCCAACCAGAATCCGTTGGCAAAAGCGTGGCCCGGAATGTCTATTTTGTATTCATTACCATTGACTGTTATCGTCTTGACAGATCTCTTGTTTTGACGGTAATTCAGTGTCGTGGCATAGGTTACCGCCAGGCGGACCTGCACTTTGTCTTTTCTGTCCACCCATTCCATGGCATAGGCATAGCGATATTTCTTCTCGGGATCATCCTTGTCGAGAAAACAAGCATAAATGTACTTGGAGCCTTTGATATTACCGATGGGCACCGACCGAGACAGACCATCGCCGACGGCCAAGGAAATGTAGTTGGTGCCCGCATGGTCGTCCGATTTGACCGTGTAGGCTTTCTCCTTGTCTTTGTCGAAAGCTTCCAGAATGTCTCTGACACAGCATTTGCCAGAGGGAGAAACGACCATCAAATCATAGACATCCGACTGCGCCTCCTTCCTGCCCGTGTCAGGATTGCGTTCCAGCACGTGTTGGGTCTTGATTTCTATATTCCCCTCATCCAACAGCGCATCGAATGCTTTCCTGATGTTTTCTTGTGCCGTCATGGCTGTGGGCAGCACCGTCAGCATGACAGTCAAAATGATGTTTTTACTCTTCATAAGCGATATATTCAGTTTGTTCGTTTATATACAATATGGAACCGTCTTCCTGCATCACCGGGATGTAGCCATAGGCAGCCAACTGAGCTTCAATGAGTTGCTGCTGGCATTGCTCCATCTCCTTTTCAATGTTCCGTCTTTCCTGTTCAGCCTCTGCCATAAGCGTGTATGCCTTGTCGTAGTCAGTCATCGTAGGTTGCGGCTTGCGCAGACTGCGGCGTTTCTTCGGCACGGTCACATCATCGTCACGCGTCTTGACAGACGGTGTATCAGACTGTTGTTTCACGTCATCCTGTTTCTTGACGGGTGTCTTTTCCGGCTGTTGCTTCTTGTCGGGAATCTCCTGTCCGACGGAGTCTCTCTGCTCCGTCTGCTTTTCTGCCATGAGTGGCTGCTCTGACGGATGATGGGAACTTGTCCATAGAGCCAGCCACCCTATGCCGGCTATCGCTGCGGCAACACTCCAGCGCAGCCATCTGCGCTTAGACTTTGATGCCGTGTACATCGCCTCCGTTTCTGTGTATGCAGGCTTCATCGCTTCTATTTCTGCAAATAGCAGACGATACGGCTCCCACTCCGCTGGCACATGGCCTTGGGTGAAATACCGGCAGAGAATGTCCTCTTCCTGTAGCGTCGATGTGCCCTCCATGTACCTGTCGAGCAGTGGCCGGATATATTGCTGGGTGTATTCTATCATAAGTTGTTCCTTTGTATGATGTCTTCCAATAATGACCGTCGTGCCCTTGCCAACAGCGTGCTCACCGAGGTGGTTTCTATACCTAAAAGCCGGGCTATCTCTTCGTGGCTGCGCCGTTCCACCTGACGCAGATAGATCAGGGTGCGCTGGGTCGTGGGCAACTGTTCCAGGCGTTTCGACAGCCATTGGTCATCCTCCTTCATTTCCAACAGTTCGTGAGGACTGGTAGCGAGGCTGGCTATTGACGCTTCGACGAGCGGTTCTGTCTTTCGCCGCCGGTAGTGATTGATCAGTGTATGGCGGGCCATCAGGGTGGTCAAGGCCTCCACAGAATGGTAACGGTCAAGTTCGTCATGCATCTGCCACAGGCGGAGCATCACATCCTGTGCGATGTCTTCTGCCTCGTCTTTGCCCGCCCCGCAGCTCATGCACACGCTGAGTGCTTTTTGTCGCCACGTGCGGGCCTGTCGTTCAAATGCATTTCTGTCCATGCCATCGTTACGCTGTACACCTATAAGACAAACCCACCCACCAAAACCAAACTTCTTTTAACACATCTTAACAATCGACTATTTGCGCTTCTTGGAGAACCATTTTTCAATGATAAAACAGTAGACTGCCGACTGAGCCAAGAGAACAAGCAGCCACACGAATCCACCCACAATCTCACTGTTCAGCCAATGGGCTGGTCCAAGTGTATCCCAACAATATCTCTCGACCAAGATGAAAACCGAACTGAAAGGAAAGCCAATGATTCCCCATATAATCTCAGCAGGGGACCAATAAAATCTTAGTACGCCTAAAAACCAAAAGACAAAGAATGTCACGATGAAAATCTTTGTATATAACTTGCCTTGAAACACTTTCATATCATCTAGATTTTAAATTGTAATTCTTGATTAAAAAAAATTGTTTTACAGCATGATTGTCCTTATGCTTTCCCCAATAAAAGGGCAATCTGAGATATTTTGATGCCTCCTCTGCATTGTTTCTATAAGATCTTATGTTGGCATACGAAACACATGAGAAATAGAAGGCACAGATAAACATAGCCGCCATCTTAGACCATTTCCAAAGAGTATTTCGCTTTTGTTTGATTTCGAATGCCAAAAGAGATCGCTCAATATCCAATGGGGGGTGTTGCATATAAACCCTGTTCACTCTTACCATGAGTTCATAAAACTCTTGGCATTCGTCATCCCGTAACATATTTTCAATATCCACATCCGGATATTTCTCTGGATGTTCAGCAGCATCCAGCAATCTTTCAAACTTCTTATTCGTCTCCATTTCTTAATTCATCTTTTATTATCTTCATCGCATGAACAAGATGTTTGTACACAGCGGCTTCACTAATACCTAATTCTTTAGCCATTTCTCTGTATTTCATCTTTCTTTCATACTTCATGGTAACAACCAAACGGTCTTTAGATGAGAGTTTATTGTCTATTATCAACCTTATTCTATCCGAATACGAAGGGGAGTCAATCGTTGGAACAGAGACTGGTGGGGAATTCTCCAAAGTAATCATTTGATGTACCTTTGTCTTTATGGAACGTCGATTAAGCAGGTTGATGCACCTGTGATGGACACAGGTCAACAACATGGCCTCCTGTTGGTTTTCATAGATATGTATTGAACCATGCCACACTTTGGTCAGCACATCACTTACCACATCTTTCGCCTCCTCCTCATTATTAAGCATGTGCCTGGCAAGCCTTATCATCCGTTCATAATGCCGCCGGAAGATGTCTTCAAATTCTTTCTTCTGCATATTGAATTTTTACATAAATAATTAATTAAAGATGTCTTCTGGCATAAACATAAACGGCAA
>JAEEGI010028080.1_pt1 | contig 10727 bp, 8 predicted proteins | sample 8958751 | NCBI WGS metagenome assembly JAEEGI01 (sample SAMN16246545, study PRJNA631951) | gut metagenome | biome: gut microbiome; feature: rumen; material: KS-attached | host: Bos | place: Iran: Karaj | collected 2018-10 | reverse complement strand
TGTTATAAGAAAGCTTTACCATAACACCTATAACAAATGCTATAAATCCAAGAAGTAATAGCATTAAAGATAGGAATAAAGGAAGCTGCTCCCTATCAAACAAATCATTTACAATACCAAGCTGTGTTCCTATTTTGACTGTGTCTAGTACGCCTGAATAGTTATTGTTACCAGTAAATTCTATTCGAAGAGTTTTCCCCTCGTCAGCCTTTTTAACTGGAACAAACATCAATGCTCCTGGGCTGTTACTTCCAAAAAGTCTTGTATCAGCAGTTGAGTATTCATACACAAGCTTATCGTCTATGAAAGCCACCACATCCTGCTTTTTTGAATCGAATGTAACAAACAACCTGTCGGCAAAAACTCCAGTAATTTTCTTTTGAATTACCAGCTTGTGTTTTGATGTAAGTTCATATTCCCCAGGCAATTGGATATCTACCAAACTGCCATCAGGTGCTACTCTCTGCCAATCTGTGCTGTAATCCGCCAACGAAAAATCTGAATAGGTTCTTTCGTCAGGCAATACATTCTCACCTATAATCATAAGGGCTATAACAAACCCGTATAAAATCAATCCACATGTAATAATAATCTGAAAGACAAATCTGCTTGTTTTCTCCATATCAATTCCCCATTTTCTAAGCTTTAGATTTATTGTAATATTTCAGAACACCTAAAACAACAAGTTACGAAAATTGTCACAGAATTTTAAACATTATCACTACTATTAAATGATATACTAAATCTGTATGAAGTAACATCAGGCCAACTACAAACCAGGAGGTGTGATATGGCTAGTTCAGAACAGATTGCAAGAGAATATTATGATACAGGAATGGAGCTTATTCATGCTAACAGCATGGAGCCTGCAATAGACAATTTGAACATGGCATTGTCCATTTATGAGGAATTGGACGACCATGTGTCATACATTTGGACCATCAGAGGGCTTGCCATTGCCTATGGCATTCTTGGATATGATAGCAAAATGCTCCACAAAAGCCTTGCTGCCCTTAACTACATTGATAAAAATGGGGTTCAAGGGGCCAAGCATTTCTTCTATACTGCAATCTGCGATAGATACATGATTCTTGGTGATTATGATAGCGCCATTAACTATGGAAAAATGGCTCTTCAGGATTTAGAGGATCACGGAACTGATTTTCCTAACGAGCCTCATTCTTATATGGTTGTCTGCATGAACTTAGCTTACTCATACTTACATATTAATAGGTATCCAGATGCAGAAGTATTTTTAAAACGCGCAATAGAAATTGCCAAGAAAAATGATTTGCATCACCATGACCTTAGCCTATCAGTTTTAAATGCTAATCTGCATTATCGCATAGGCGATAATCAATATGTTTACGACCATATCGATGAATTAGTTACATTTATAAAAAACAATAGAATTACAATCCAGGATTATATTCAGGATTTAAAGCTTCTTATAGAAACCTTCTGCGGAATGCATGAATTTGAAAGAGCTGAAGCTGTGGCTACCAGCTTAGAGTCAACTGCCACAATATCAAACGATGTTCGCATGAAGCTTAACGCAGCCCAGCTATATATGCTGGTTTACAAGAATAGTGGTGACACTGAAAAATATCATAATGCCTGCGTAAAATTTGCAGAGGGAACCATCGCTGTAAAGGAAGCAGAAGCAACAGAACATCTTTTAGAGATGGACACAGCAATCGCATTGTCTATTGCCGATACACCTTTAGATTTATTATAATCTCTTCTATGGAGATTAATGAATCATGAAGAAAAAACTTGGAATCACACTAATCATTATTTTTGCAGTGGCTATTTTTATCAAGGCTGAGCTTGATTTTAACCCATCTGTCAGGGTTCTTGCCTCTGTTATCAATTTCTCAGAGTCAACACTTAAAAGTGATGACTACTTAGCTTACAATATCGATTTGAAGGATTTATTCCGAAACTACACCAATGCTGATGTTAGATATTCTGGAAGCGCCTATATTAAACAGCTTAAGAGCTTTCCATATTCTATCAGCGGTAGTATCAGGGGCGAACGTTCACCAGAGCAGAAAAAGTTTTCCTGCAAGGCCGATTTGGATGTTCTTGTATTGAATGTTGGCAAAATGGACCTTTATGCTAAAGACAGCAGCGTGTATCTTGTTGCCCCTATGCTTGGGGATATTGCCTTTGGCTTTGATACTGGTGAGAATCTATTCCTTAAAGCTCCAAATCTTAACAACGATATTAATAGAGAATGGTTTCATAGTAACAAAAAGAACATCTACAACTTTGTCCGTAGCATTGATATCGAAAAAACCGGCGTAATATATGTAGATGAGGATGGAACCAAGGCGGAGGAATTTGCCATCGTAATTCCAGAAGGTGAAGGTGATTTCATCTGGCAGCTTCTTGGAATGGACGCACCTGACCACGATATTAAATGCTCTATCTTTTTGGATAAATTTAACCACACAAGAAAGCTTGTATTCGACCTTTCTTATAAAACAAAGGGTGCCTACATTTCTATCTACGGTAAAAACCTTAGCACATTAGAGCTTTTCAGCCCTCTTCCAGATAACGAACGAGTTACTGCTACTATCAAACGTGATGGCAATTCAAACTACACTAACGCATACATTGACAACATTACCTACAACACCAGCGCTGGTGATACCTTCACTGTTGATTGCGGAGTTCTTTTAAATTATGTGGAAAACGGCATCAATGTAGAAATGACAAATGTTACTGTAGCCAAAAACGAATCCCCTCTTGCTGAAGGCTATGTTAAGGGCAAGGTTCAAACTGTTGAGAACATGGGAGATGTATTTGAAAATGCCCATGCCGATTTAGATAATGTCACTATTATCGATTGGGATACAATAAAAAATGACACCGCCTCATTCATAGACGATGTCATTTCTCAAGCTCGTGATAATGTAGATATATTTGATTTATTCGACTAACTAAGCTTCCCCTGGAAAGCTTCCTAAAATCTTATAAAGCAATCCGTAAAGCTGTTCAGTCTCAGTAGGCGATAGCTGAACACATTTGCCCATTTTAGCAGGTATTTCACATGCCTGCTTTTTTAATTCCAATCCTTCCTTTGTCAAAGTGATAATAAGATTTCTCTCATCATCCTTTGAACGGCTTCGCTTAACATATCCCTTCTGCTCAAGCTTCTTAAGCACAGGTGTAAGTGTGCCGGAATCCAGGAAAAGTTTGTCGCCAAGAGCCTTAACTGTAATCTCCTCTACCTCCCATACTACCATCATAGTGATGTACTGTGTGTATGTAAGGTCGATTGGATCAAGATATGGCTTGTATCTTTTAACGATCTCCTTTGAGCATGCATAAAGTGGAAAGCATAGCTGATTTGAAATTTTTAAGCAATCATATTTATCGCCCATATTAACTCACCTCTATTAATTATAAGTTTTTAGACACGAAATCTGAAAGAGCTTCCTTTGGTACGAAGCCAACATTCATGTCTACCTTTTCCCCATCCTTTAAAACAACTACTGCAGGAATATTCATTATACCATATTCTCTAGCTAAATCTGGATTATCATCTGTATCAATGCTATAGAATTTTGCCTTACCATCAAGTTCCTCTGAAACCTCTTCAAGAACAGGTGCCAGCATCTTACATGGTCCACACCATGTAGCATTGAAATCTAAAACTGAAATTCCTGACTTATCAAGTGTCTTAAATTCTTCCTGATTAATTTTCTTTACCATAGTATATCTCCTTTCAAATTAAATCAACAATTAATTTTCTTGCTTCTTAAGCTCTGCTAAATATGAAACAGCTGAAAGAGCTGCAACATTACCTTCACCTGCTGCCTTAATATACTGATATGGAGCACCAGTAATATCTCCGCAAGCAAATAAGCCTTTGATGTTAGTGTTCATCTGTCTATCAACCGCAATATGGTTACCATCCATTGTAAGTCCTGGAACAAGCTGAGATGGTGCTATCTGTTCCCTAAGGATAAATATTCCATCTGCCTTGAAGGTGTCACCATCAGTTTCAAGTGTGGCTGTACCATCAGCGTATACAATAGATGTTGGCTTAACGCCACATGTTACTTCGATGTTACCGCCAAGCTTTCCAGCGTAATCGTACTGTGGTAAGTAATAAACCATATCTGCACGCTCTGCCAAGAATTCTGCTTCCTCTTCATCTGCTGCACTGTAAGCAACAATGATAGCTGTCTTCCCTTTATAAAGAGCGGCATCGCATGTAGCACAATAGCTAACGCCTCTGCCTAAGAATTCCATCTCACCAGGGAAAGGCTTCATAGCTGTCATACCAGCTGCTACGATAACTGTGCTAGCTTCGTAATCACCACCGTGGCACTGAATAGCGAAATATTTGCCCATGGAATAAACTGCGTTAACCTTATCCTCTGTGATTTCCACTCCCATGGATGCGACATGATCTAAAAATGCCTTTGCCATTGCATCACCTGCTACGTTAGGAAGACCTAAATAGTTCTGAATAGTGTGTGCCTTAGCTACCTTATCAGATGAACCCTTCTGGCCAAGCAATAAGACTGTTTTATTTCTAACCTTAGCAGTGATGGCGGCCTCTAGTCCTGCAGGACCAGTTCCGATAACTGCAATATCATATCTTTCCATCTTACTACCTCCTTGATAAAAACTTAGGAAGCCTATTAGATTTTATCCAATCTTTTAGGTTGATTTAATTGTACACAATCTAATTGCCTTTGTCAACACGTTTTTTGTTAAAAAAATAGAGCTCTAGGATTATTATCCTAAAGCCCTATAAAAACTACTAATATTATGCTTAAAGTAAAAGTAAAAACTATTTAGCTCTCTTCTTAGTATATACTGTAATACCTGCTACAGCACAAATTGCAACAATGATTAAGATGATATACCATGGGAAGCCTGCTTCAGCCTTCTCTTCTACTGCAAGAGGAGTTTCCTCTTCTTCGATTTCAGTTGTCTCCTCTTCTGGCTCTTCATCTTCAACAACTTCTTCCTCTTCTTCAGAAGTGTTTTCAGATGCCTTTACCTTAGAACCAACTGCCTTAGCTCTCTTTGCGCTTCGTCCTGCTGTAGCTGATGCAGCTGCTGTAGGAACCTCAGCGTCAACAATCTGCAAGCCTGCAGCTGCTGTAATTGTTGTTGAAACATCGCTTAGGTTAGAAGCTCCTGAGTTGCTAGAACCGTTTGAACCATTTGAACCGTTATTAGAACCGCCGTTGTTTCCACCGTTAGATGGATTTGTTGGGTCTGTTGGGTTTGTTGGGTTTGAAGGCTGTACCTTCTTTCTGTAAAGTGAGCTTGTGTCGTATTTAGTAGCTGTGCCAGTTGTGTTCTGCACAGATTTACCAGTAACATATGTCTTTGGTCCAATATAACCATTAAGTGCAGACATGTTCTTGATAGAGTTCTTTACAATAACTGGGAAGCTAAATGTCTTAGACCATTCGTTAATTGTAACCTGAACGCCTGAGTATACATAGTATGGTGTGTATGAAATGTTTCCATCTGCATCCTTTGTCATACCATATACTGAATTCCAAACATTAGCTGCTGCTGTAGAGCAGTTATGTGTGAAAATGTTAAAGTAGCTTTCCTCAGCAAACTTCTGAAGAATTGCATCAGTCTGTTCCTGTGTAGCATCTAATTCGATGATTTCGTTAGGACCCTGATCGTACTCTAACTTCTGGTTGTAGAGCTCACGATTGATAAATACGCCACCATCTGTGTGATCTGAAAGTACCATATCAACAAATGCTGTGCTCTCGTTACCGAGTGTCTGTAAAATCTCATTGAAGTGCTCTGCAACATATTCTTCAGATACGTTCTCATCCTTGAACTCGTTCCAAAGCTGTGTAAGCTCAGGGATATGTCCCTTGAACATTACGATTGCTTTGTTCATGTAATCCTTAGCTACGTCATTCTTATCGGCCATACCGTAGTTACCGATAGAAACGTAATCGCCACGGTCAAGCTTTACTGTAGCTCTTGATGGCTCGTTAAAGATATATTCTGTGTATAAGTCACTAGCTGCTTTCTGTCTGTCAGCCTTATTAGCGTCTGTAATCTCGTCTGCTGTGCTTCTCCATGATACGAATGTAGCATCCTGATTATCTGCAGCAAGCTGTGCTGCTTCCTGGAGCTCATCCTTGTATTCTGGATTTGTTGTGTAATAGCCATAAAGCTTATCGATAGAGATATAAAGGTCATTTACATAGCTTGTGTAAACAATGTATACGTGACCATGTGTTGGGTTGTTAGTAGATTCATCATGACGTGCAACCAGTCTGACAGAACCAACTACACCACCTGCAAGACCTCTTGTGAATGGTGCTGTATCGTCTGCATCGTTAATGCCATCACCATCTGTGTCAAGAAGTGTTGGGTCTGAATTAAGTACTGCATATTCTTTTCCGTTCTCAACCTTAACAGAAACTTCCTGTCCGTTAAGAAGACCATCACCATCTAAATCATTAGATGACTGAACGTCTACGTAAGAATAATTGCCAAATACTTTTTTGCCATCTGCTGTAAGGATTTCACCGTCGCATAAAAGCTTTGTGTATAAATCTGAAATGCCATCTTCGTTGAAATCTTTTCCATCTTCAGGCTCAATCAATTCAAACTCGTCAAGATTGATTTCCTCTTTTTCTTCAACTGTCTCCTCTGTAGGTTCTTCTGTAACTACTGTTTCCTCTGAAGATTCTACAGGGGCTGTAACTACCTCACCTGATTCTAAAGCTGTTTCGTCGATGATAGGTTCAACAACCTCATCAGCAACTTCTGTTGGTTCAGCTGTTGGTTCAGCTGTAGCTACTTCGTTCTCAGTAGACTCTGTCTGCTCTACAGGTTCTGTAGTAGCTTCAACAGCTTCGGTTGTCTCTGAGACATCATTATCAGCCTGTGCTGATAGTGGAGATACTGACTGAAAAAGAAGTGCGCCGGCAAGTGCCATCGCAACAAATTTACAGTGTTTCTTCATAATATTTATCCTCCCTCTAAAATAACACCGAGTGTCATTATAGCACAGAATAAATGTTATGAAAACTATTTTATACGACACAAGTTTCCTAAAGCGTATAAAATTACACAAAATACACAAAAAAACCCAGGTCTAATTCGACCTGGGTGTAACAATTCATAAAATTATACTTCAAACATTTTATTTACTAGGCTTTCCTCGCTATCCATCTGTTTCTTCAAAGCCATGTTCTGAGCCTGTTTTACAACCTGACTATTCTTCATTCTGGTCACTGCATCTGCAAAGTCTGCATCTTCCTTGCGAGACTGAGCTGCAGTAAGGTTTTCAGCGGTATTGCCATTCACCTTATATGCTGCTTCAAGACCATTTGTTTCAGCCCCGATTTTACTCCTCATTGAACTAAGTGAGGAATATGTATCATCTAGTGCCTTTGTAGAAATTTTTTCAGCTGCCTGAGAAACATCAAAATTCTCTAAATCGGCAACTGCAGATTTGGCGTCTGATTCAGTAATAGTAGAGCTTGCGGCGCCTGTGTAAATATTGATATCACCAGTATTTCCGTCCAAAAGCTTCTTTTCGTTATACTGGGCCTGATTGATTGTCTGATTAATTGTAGCAACTGATTGCTCATTGGCTTCCTGAAGAATAGCTCTGTCGCTTTCTGAATAAAGACCATTCATTGCACGAACTGTATTCTGTTCAATATCGCCCATTGAATCAGAAATATTTGCAAGAGCTCCATCAGCAATATTTGTTGCATCTATTCCATAGGAAATGTTCTTGCTGCCCTGATTTAAGCTGTTAACTTCTTTTTCAATCTGCTTTGAAATAGCAAGTGCAACTGCATCATCAGCTGCTGAGTTTACCTTCTTACCTGTTGAAAGCTCCTTAGCGCTCTTCTTCTGCTGCTCCTCTGTAGCTTTCATGTGATTAACACTGTTTTGATATTGTGATGTATTTGGGTTAGATTGAATTTTCATATAACCCACCTCAATCTTTAGTTACATACATTTCATAAATTACCATTCTTAACAAAAGTATAACACCATAATATCAAATTGTCTTGTGAAAAAACTGTTACTAATCCTCATCCTCGCCGTGTACGTTACCATATCTCTCAAGATTAGTATTCTGTCTATCTATTTCAGCCTCATAGCGAGGTTCCACTGTTTTCCAGTATTTTTCAAGGGCTGCATCACCTCTTCTATCTGGCACCTTCATATCCTTTGAAAGAATATCTCCAAAGTATTTTGAAAGCTTTTCGGCACCAGCAAGATTAAGATGTAAGCCACCATCATAGGTATCCTTTGTCCAATCCAATCCCATTTCATCCTGAGCCTCCAGGAAATTGATATAAGTAAGATTATTTTCCTTGGCATAATCTACCATCTGCTTATCCCACTCATCATACCAATATGGGTAAAGTGTTGGCGCCTTTACAAGTACCAGATTCACATCATTGTCCTTGCAAAGCTTTGTAAGCTTATCCAGATAATAGTATGCATTATCACCAAACTGATAATCAGCAAGAGGTCTACCCTCAGGAACATCTGTGGCTTCCTTTACATCTACACGCATGTAATAACCGTTGAAGGAAACCTTGTCTCTGTGAAGCAGGTATTTAAAATCATCTGAATTCAAATCGCTCCATCTGCTGTGGTAACGCAATATCGGAAACAGATACTCAATGAAATGCTCATCCTCCGTCATGGATGCGTTAATGGAACCTACCTTACTTTTTGACCATTTCATGCCATCGATTGTCATTCGATTGTAAGCCTCGTTTTGTGGTTCGTTGTATTTCATGGATAGCACGTTGAAAACTATCATGTCAGGATGCTCTCTTTTAATAGTCTCCTCTGCCAGATAGTATGACTGCCAGATAAGCTGTTGAGCGCTGCCACGTATATACGAATTGATGCCATAATTTTCCCACAGGTAAACAGGTGATATGTTTTCATAAAGCTCGCAGTCGCCGATGAAAACCACATCATGGTCTGTTGGGTCGTCGTAGTATTCACCTATCATTGCACCTTCTAGGATACCTGTCATGTATTTAGGCTCTAGGAGTTTGGTGGTGAAGAATAGGCCTGTTAGGGTTATGGCTAGTATTAATATTATCGATATAAGTTTTTTCATTAAACACCTCATCAGTCAGCTTCGCTGACAGCTTCCCCTCAAGGGGAAGCCTTCATTTTTTAAAATTGGTTGTAAATGAATTGGCTTGCCGAATATCCGATGCCGTAGGCGCCGAAGATTAGGGTGGCCATAAATAATCCGTACCAGATGATGAAACGTACTGGGGCGGCGCAGTTTGCGATTTTGCCACGGACGCTTCCACTTCGGCCTATTAAGCTTACTGTGATAAGAATAAGCATTCCTACAAATACAACAGCATAGTCAAAGCCTGTAATGCCCATTCCTGTGAAGGCTGCTGGTGTAAGCTGAGCTAAGCTTGAATCTGTAAAGATGCTTCCAAACATTTTGAAGGTAAGTGGTACATCTCTGTAGCAGTCAAACATACGAAGTGATGACATGATAAGAACTGTTCTAATTACCTGGAACAATCTCCAGCCGAAGGTGCCATCTACATGAACCTTGCTGTGGAACCATCTGTAGAATGGCTCTAGCTCCTGGGAAATCATGATGACAACAAAGTTGCCAAGTCCCCATACGATAAAGTTCCAGCTGGCTCCATGCCAGATACCTGTAGTAAACCAAACGATAAAGCTGGATAGGTAAACTGGTACACGCTTGCCAAGATTATTACCAAGGCGGGCTCTACTTTTCTTTGAAAGCTTCATCATAAACTGGCTGGCAGATATAGGATAGAAAATGTAATCTGTAAACCAGGTTCCCATGGTGATATGCCATCTGTTCCAGTATTCCTTGATATTCTTTGAGAAGTATGGGCGTCTGAAGTTTTCAGTAACCTTAATTCCCATAGTCTCAGCCACACCGATTGTAATATCAATACCACCGGTGAAATCTGCATAAAGCTCAAGGGCGTAGAACATTGCACCTGCAAAAGCGTAAAATCCATTGTAAGTATCAGGGGATGCGATGATAGCCTGAACTGCCACAAGAATTCTATCCGCAATAACAAGCTTTTTGAAGAATCCCCACATTATACGCTCTAAACCGAAAGATACAGTCTTCCAATCGAATCTGTGCTCTTCAAAAAGTGTCTGGCTTAAATCTGCATAGCGGCTGATAGGTCCCTGAACAAGCTGAGGAAAGAATGAAACAAACAAAGCAAACTTAAATGGGTTCTTCTGAGCCTCAAACTTGCCATTATAAACATCAATAAGGTAACCCATAGACTGGAAAGTGTAGAAGGAAATACCCATAGGGATAACCAAGTCTACAAAGGAAAGATTCCCCTGATTTCCAAAGGCACCTATGATTGAATTAATATTTGCAATGGTAAAGTTGGTATATTTTGTAACAGCCAAAATACCAAGATTAAAAAGAAGGCAGCAAAGGAAAATCTTCTTTTCAGCAGCATGCTCTTTTGCTTTTACTACCTTACGCTCTTCCTTTTCCATTTCCTTTTTGTGTTCCTTGAACCAAATATCAAAGGATTGTTTTTTTTCAGAAATAGTTTTTGCTGCAAGATATGTGCTAACTGTAGTGATTGCAATAAAAATCAAATATCTTGGATCTGCCATGAAATAGAATGTATAACTTGCAAGAAGCAGGAAGGACCACTGGGCCCTTCCTGGCAACAAATAATACATTATAAATA
>JAEEGI010028079.1_pt1 | contig 10728 bp, 7 predicted proteins | sample 8958751 | NCBI WGS metagenome assembly JAEEGI01 (sample SAMN16246545, study PRJNA631951) | gut metagenome | biome: gut microbiome; feature: rumen; material: KS-attached | host: Bos | place: Iran: Karaj | collected 2018-10 | reverse complement strand
GACTGGCCGCTCGCATATGATAAAGAAGAATTCCAAAGGATCCTGGATCTTGCGGAACGGATGAAAGGAAAATACGATACCGTTCTCGTATGCGGCATCGGCGGTTCCTACCTGGGAGCCAGAGCAGCATTGGAGATGATCAAAGGCCTTTATCCGAACGACGGGATCGAAGTGATCTTTATCGGCAACACGTTTTCACATACCTATCTTTCGCAGATCCTCGAACATATCAGAGACAGGGAAGTCGTACTGAACGTCATTTCTAAATCAGGAACGACGACGGAGACTTCCATCTCATTCCGTATCTTCAAGAAATTCATGGAAGAGAAATACGGTGCAGAGGCAAAAGAACGCATCTATGCGACAACGGATGCCAAAAGAGGGACGCTGAAAGCGCTGGCCGATCAGGAAGGCTATGAAGAATTCGTCATTCCGGACAATATCGGCGGACGTTACTCCGTGTTTACGGCTGTTGGATTGCTGCCGCTGGCTCTTTCAGGCGTCAATATCACGGAGCTGATGCAAGGCGCTCTGGATGCTTTTCATGATCTGAACAACGAAGATCTCTTAAGCAATCCCGCTTACCAGTATGCGGTTATGCGCCGTATCCTGAATGAAAAAGGCTATACCGCCGAATATTTCGTTACCTATCATCTGCAGCTGACGATGATCGCGGAATGGTGGAAACAGCTCTTCGGAGAGTCCGAAGGCAAGGAATTCAAGGGTGTTCTGCCGACCAGCGCCTGCTTCTCGACCGATCTGCATTCCCTGGGTCAGTTCATTCAGGAAGGCAGCAAGATGGAATATGAAACGATCCTCTACATCGACAACATGCCTCAGGATATCATCTTCCCGGATGACGCGGAAGATCTGGATCATATGAATTATCTTTCCGGAAAGCCGCTGTCCTGGGTCAATCAGATGGCGTTCGAAGGAACGTTAAGTGCACATAGCGAAGTAGGAAACAATCCGAACATGGTCATCCATCTCAGAGACAACAGTGCCAGAGCGTTCGGCTATATGATCTATTTCTTCTTCCTGGCCTGCGGCATGAGCTGCTATCTCCTGGATATCAATCCGTTCAATCAGCCAGGAGTCGAAGTCTACAAGAAAAAGATGTTCAGCCTCTTAGGCAAAGAATAAAATAACGAAAACCTTAGATCACATATCTAAGGTTTTTTCATACCGATCGGACGAACCGATGCCTGGATCGGTGATTATTGCAAAAAAGCCCCGAATAATGTATTATTTAAGGCGAATGGGGGAGTAGCTGGCGTATGAAAACATACGTGTCAAGCCAACAATCTCGGCTATAAGCCTGGTTTGCCTTAAAATGCGAGACTCATGTGTAACTGTGGTTATGCATGGGTTATTGAAACAGAGACTCATGCATGGACATGGGTTTTATTTTTGAAAGGATCGTTATGGAAAAGTTTTATTTACTGAAAGAAGAAGAAGTATTCAAAGAGGTGAATAGTTCTCCGGAAGGCCTCAGTTCCGCCGAAGCCCAGAGAAGACTGGAACTCAACGGCAAAAACAAACTTGAAGAAGCCAAGAAGGAGTCATTATTCAAGAAGTTCATCAATTCGATTTCCGACCCGATGATCATCATGCTGCTGGCGGCAGCCGCGATTCAGGCGGTGGTCAATCTGATGCAGATGTCCGACGGTTTCAAGCTTTCGGAATTTGCGGATGTCATCGTCATCATGGCGGTCGTCATCATCAACACGATCATGTCGCTGATCCAGGAAGCCAAAGCGGAAGGCGCCATGGAAGCGCTGATGCAGATGACGGCTTCGACTTCGAAAGTCTTGCGTGACGGCAAGGTAGAGATCGTCAAATCCGAAGATATCGTCGTCGGCGATGTCATCGTATACGAAGCGGGCGATACCGTTCCGGCCGACTGCCGTATTCTGGAATCCTATTCCCTGAAATCGGAAGAAGCCGCTCTGACCGGCGAATCCGTCCCTGTCAACAAGATCGTCGATGTGCTGATGCTGAATGACAAGACAGATATCACTTTGGGTGACCGCAAGAATATGCTTTACAACGGTTCTACCGTTGTTTATGGACGAGGCAAGGCCGTAGTCGTTGCCTGCGGCATGGATACCGAGATGGGTAAGATCGCCGATGCCTTGAATCAGTCGGCCAAAGAACTTACTCCGTTACAGAAAAAGATGGGTGAATTATCGGCCTTCCTGACCAAGCTTGTTATCTGGATCTGCGTTGCCGTTTTCGCTTTAGGAATCATTGAAAAGATCGTGCTTTCCAAAGAAGCGATCACAATGTCGACACTGACGACGGTCGGTCTCGATACCTTCATTGCCGCGATCGCTCTGGCGGTTGCCGCAATTCCGGAAGGACTGCCGGCTGTCGTTACGATCATTCTGTCAATCGGCGTTTCCGCCATGGCAAAGCGCCAGGCGCTGATCCGCAAACTGACGGCTGTCGAAACGCTTGGCTGCACGAATATCATCTGTTCCGATAAGACAGGTACTCTGACCCAGAACAAGATGACGGTCGTCGAAGAATATACTGCCGACAAGAAACTGCTGGCTACGGCGATGGCGCTTTGTTCCGATGCGGAGATCCGCTACGGCGAGACGCAGTCGACGGGCGAACCGACCGAATGTGCCTTGGTCAATTATGCCTATTCTTTAGGTTTGCCGAAATACGAACTGGAAGATTTGCAGCCGCGTAAGGCGGAAGCGCCGTTCGATTCCAACCGCAAGATGATGTCGACCATCCATCCGGCCGAATTCGGCTATATCCAGTTCACGAAAGGCGCTCTGGATGTGATGCTGCATCGCTGCACAGGCTATCTCTCTGAAAAAGGCGAAATGCCGATCACGGACAAGATCAAAGAAGAGATCGTTGCCAAGAATAAAGAATTTGCTTCCAAGGCGTTACGTGTGCTTTGCGCTGCTTACCGCCGTTATGACAATCTGCCGAAATCGACCGAACCGGATGACCTGGAACACGACCTGGTTTTCATCGGCATCGTCGGAATGATCGACCCATGCCGTCCGGAAGTCTATCAGGCGATCAAAGAGTGTGAATCTGCCGGCATCAAGCCGATCATGATCACCGGCGACCACAAAGATACCGCCGTGGCGATCGGTCTGGATCTCGGCATCATCAAAGATGAATCCGAAGCCTGCGAAGGCGCGGAGCTTGACCAGTATTCGGATGAACAGATGCTGGATGTCGTGAAACAGTACTCCGTCTATGCGCGTGTACAGCCGGAACATAAGACCAGGATCGTCAACGCCTGGAAAGCCCAGGGCATGGTCACGGCCATGACGGGCGATGGCGTCAATGATGCGCCATCCATCAAAGCTGCCGATATCGGCATCGGCATGGGCATCACCGGAACGGATGTCACGAAATCGGTTGCGGACATGGTTCTCGCGGATGACAACTTCGCGACCATCGTCAATGCGGTCGAAGAAGGACGAAAGATCTATGACAATGTCTGCAAAGTCATCCAGTTCCAGCTCTCGACCAACCTTTGCGAAGTCATCATCATGTTCGTCGCATCGCTGCTGAACTTCACGATCCTTACGCCGGTCCATCTGCTTTGGGTCAACATGGTCACCGACTCGCTTCCAGGCCTGGCATTAGGCATGGAAAAGGCAGAAGGCGATGTCATGCAAAGAAAACCGCGTAATTCTTCCGATGGCATCTTCGCCAATGGCGCTGGCATCGATATGGTATGGCAGGGAATCTATCTTGCGATCATCCAGATCGCTGCCTATGTCATCGGTCATTATATCGAAACCGGCAGTTTCCATATCATCGGTTCCGAATTATGTGTCAACGCAATTGCGATGGCTTTCCTGACCGTCAACCTGAGCGAGATCATGACCGCCGTAAACATGCGTTCCCAGACCAAATCGATCTTCAACAAGGATCTGATAAAGAACTTCAACTGGTGGCTTCTCGGCGCAGTAGTGATCACGGTCGGTCTGACCCTGATCGCCATCTACATGCCTGGATTGTCCAATGTCTTCGATATCGTGCCTGGCACGTTCGAACTGAAAGAACTGCTGATCTCGGCATTGCTGGCGGCTTCTACGATTCCGGCATTCGAAATCGGTAAAGCGATCAGAAGAGCTCACATGTCATGATTTTTAGGGTCCAGCTTATTCAGATACAGATTAAGCTGTTCCTTATTATAAAGACTTAAAAGAAAATTGCTTTTCGCACTAGGGTAAGAGTGATAAATGGAATGCAAAAGTTCCTTGATCTCTTGCCTTTTTGTATATCCGTCATTCGGGCAGCCTGATTTGATGATGGGGATCTGCAGATTTGCCGCAGTCTTACGGATGTCCGATTCGTATGTCATACAGAAAGGACGGATAAAAGTCACCTGGGAATCGGTCAGATACATCTTGGGGTCGAAAGTGGCGACCCGTCCGCCGTAGATCATATTCATAAAAAGCGTCTCGATCGCGTCATCGGCATGATGGGCGAAAGCGACTTTGTTGCAGCCGAGACTTTTTGCCGTCTTGATGACCGCACCTTTCTTCAAAGTCGAACAGAGACTGCAGTCGATCCTGTCTTTGTGTCTGTTCAGTTCAAGTATGTCTTTGATCTTGGACCTTTCTTCATGGATCGTGACAGGATACTTCCGAAACCATTCTCTTAAAGGTTCCATGTCATCTTCTCCGAAATTCAGATCGATATGGACGCCTACGATATCGAAATGCTTATGATAGGTATTCTCATAAAGAAACTGATACAGGTACATCGTATACAGCAGCAGCGCGGAATCTTTGCCGCCGGAAAGACCGATCGCGATCTTGTCGTTTTCTTCGACCAGATTGAACATCTCATCTGCTTTTCTGACTGTTGCCAGGACCTTTTTCATCGTCATACAGATATTATAATACATGATATAATCAGTATGTATGGGTAACGTTTTATATGTCGACAAACCCTCAGGAATGACTTCATTCGATCTGTGCTACAAGCTCAGGCCTGTTCTGCATACACGAAGGATCGGCCATACAGGCACGCTGGATCCTTTGGCGACCGGAGTGATGATCGTGCTTTACGACAAAGCGACCAAAGCCAACCAGTTTCTGGTCAGTGCCAGCAAAAGCTATCATGCGAGAGTCAAACTTGGATTGAAGACGGACACGCTTGATATCGAAGGGAATATAATCGAACACGGATCTTTCATCGTGCCGGAAACGCTTAGGATCGTTGAAACGCTTGATTCCTTTCTGGGAGAATCGAAGCAGGTCGTTCCGCTGACCAGCGCCATCAAAGTCGAAGGGAAGAAACTCTACCAGTACCAGCTGGAGAACCGTGAAGTCGAACTGCCGGTCAGGGATATCATCGTTCATGACATCCGCTTGGCCGCCATTCACGATGACGGCTTTTCATTTGATGTTAAAGTATCTTCCGGGACTTATATCCGTGCCTTGGTACGCGATATCCTGGAAAAGCTTGGACAGATCGGCTGCGTCAGCGAACTGCGCCGGACGGCGGTCGATGATATCACGATCGCGCAATGCAACAGTCTTGACGATATCCTGAAAGGCAGCTATGTCAGCCACGACTTATATGATATTCTGTCAAAAAAATATGAAACGATCGACTATTCCGATACGGAAGCCATATACAACGGCAAAAAGATCTCGGTTCAGAGCGATAAAGAACAGATCCTGATCGTTCATGAGAAAGAAGTGCTGGCGATTTATGAAAAAGATGGAGAAATATACCGATGCCTGAGAGGCCTGTGGTGATTCGGATACGCTATGGCGGACTGCCGGAAGACCTGCCGGAATGCATTGCCTGCATCGGTTTTTTTGATTCCCTGCATAAAGGACACCAGCAGCTGATCCGCCGCTGTATCGAAGAAGCGGAAACACTTGATCTGCCGCCGGTTCTGATCTGCTTCGACAAGGATCCTTTGGAAATCATTACCGGCTCGCCTCAGCTTCATATCCTTTCGTATGAGGAACGCATCCGAAAGATCCATGAACTGGGGATTGACAGGATCATCGTGTTTGAATTCGATGAACGTCTCATGAATATCGATGCTAAATCGTTTATTGCTGACTATCTGAACCGCATGAACATCCGTAAACTGATCTGCGGTTTTGATTTCCATTTCGGCTTTCAAGGCAAAGGTGATAAAGATACCCTGAAGAAGGAAGGAAACTTTGAGACGATCGTCATCCCTCAGATCAGCTATTATAAATGCAAGATCTCTTCCTCCAGAATCAAAAGAGAGATCATAAGGGGCAATTTCAGGCTCGTGGAACGGCTTTTAGGCTACAGGTATTATTTAGATGTTTCTATCACAAACGTTGAAAATAAAGACGGAAAATACCTCGTATATGCGGAATGCCTTGATAAATATAAAGTTCTACCTAAAATAGGGACATATAATGAGAATTTGATACTCAATATAGATAATAGATTTGAAATGATTACCGATGACAAGAAACATCCCGGTGAGATCCTCCGGCTGGAATTCTGAATGAACGACTATTTCCTGCAACAGACAAAAGCTTATTTCAAAGACAGACAGAGCGCATTTCTGCAGAAACTGGAAGAACCTTGCACGCAAGGATTTTTTCTCAATACGCTGAAAGCTGAAAGAGAAGAGATCCTGGATTTGGTCGACTTTATTTATTGGAAATCGCTTTTTAAAAACGATAGTTACTATCACCGGCATAACAATATCGGAAAGACGATCGTCAATGATCTGGGACTGATCTATCCGCAGGAAGTTGCGGCAAGCCTGCCTGCGACGTATCCGGATGTTTCCGATGTGAAACTGATCGTCGATCTTTGCGCCGCCCCGGGCGGCAAGTCCATCGATATCCTCAACAGAGTCGAAGAGGATACACTGCTGATCGCAAACGATATCAGCCATGAAAGGGCGCTGATCCTGTCGCAGAATCTCGAACGCTTAGGGATCGGCAATGCGATCATCACAAACAAAGATCCCCATATACTGGCCGAACAGCTGGAAGGCCAGGCGGATCTCGTGATACTCGATGCGCCTTGTTCAGGGGAAGGGATGATCCGCAAATTTCCGGAAATCACGGATATGCTGTCGGAAACTTATACGGAAGAGCTGGCAGAACTGCAGAAAGATCTGCTTGATCAGGCGTATCGCATCCTCAGACCCGGAGGACAATTGCTGTATTCGACCTGTACCTATTCCTTTACGGAGGATGAGGAGCAGGTCAGGAACTTTGTTGTAAGGCATCCGGAGATGTCGCTTGTGCCGATTGACATGGACTCTTATTCGGCTTTTCCCGGAACGGTGAAACTGTGTCCGCTGAACGATACGGAAGGGCAGTTCTTCGCACTGTTCCAAAAACAGAAAGAAACCGTTTCGAATACTGCCAGACTTCATTATCTGAAACCTGTCGAGCAGAAGAAAGTGGATGATTTCATTCGTGAAAACCTGGATCTTGAAGATTATTATCTGTATCAGTATAATGGCCATCATTATCTGTCTCTGATTCCTTTGTACGATCTGGGAAACGGCATACTGCGTTATGGCATTTATCTGGGTGATCTGGTCAAAGACCGCTTTGAGCCTGCTCATCATCTGTATCGCTGCAACCTGCTGAAAGACCGTTTCCGCTACATCTATGATCTTGAGGAAAACGAACTTCCGCTCTTTCTGGAAGGAAGGGAGCTCAAGACATCTCTCCAGGATCATTATTATCAGATCACATACAAGGGCTGCAGTCTGGGCTTTGGCAAGTGCGCAAAAGGGGTCATGAAAAATAAATATCCTAAAGGATTGAGAAGGGTGTTATAATTTGGATATGGAAAAATACGATACAACGATAGGCGCATACCAGATCAGCGATAAAGCGTTTGAAGATATCGCTTCCATCGTATGCGAGAATGCCAAGAATGTTTATCCGGCCAGAAAGGATAAAGAATTTGTTGAAGCGAAATTCAACAAAGAGAATCAGCTGACGCTGACTGTCAGTATCAAAGTTAAGCAGGGGACCGATATCGTAAAGCTGTGCAACAGACTGCAGGATGATATCGCTGAGAACATTCTTCTGATGACGGGACAGGAAGCTCAGGCGATCAATATCGATATTCAGGGATTTGAAAAATAAGATTCCATCTGGAATCTTATTTTTTTTTTTTTTTTTTTGCTATGAAGCAGTCAGGATGATTTACTGAACGAATACGCCGCCCAGGATCGTTAATGTCACTTCAGCATTTTTATTATCTGTTTTGCCCTTGACTGTGACTGATTTGCCTTCGAGAGATTATTCATAACCTTCCATGATCTTTACAGTCAGTTTGTTGCCTTCTTCCGAGAAAATCAGTCCATCGGTATCATTATAGCTCCAGCCGAGGAATTCGCTGTCATCGTCATAGCTGGCAGTAACGCTGAACGATTTGTTATCACCGCTTAAAGTGACAGGAAGGGTCAATGTATGTTCCTTACTTACATAATAAGTAAGAATGTAGTGTTCACTTGCACTGGTAACGTGGATCGTTGTACCTGATTCGATTAAACTGTTTCCATCACCGAAGTTCCAGCAAGGTTCCGGTATATTATAGGTTTCTTCGACTTGGAAAGTGATAAAGCTGTATCTGTTTGCCCAATCCTCCAATTCTTTTCTGGTGGCGTTTCTCCTAGGAACGGTAAATGAAATATCGGCTTTCTTCTCGTAAGCAACTTTATTGGAAACGGTACTGCCTTTTTCATAACCGTAATACAGGTCGATCCGGACTGTATCACCGGGATTGAGGTTGAGTTTCTTTGCCGGATAGTCTCTCTCTTTAGAAACGATATGTTCCTGATAGTTCTGGCTTCCGCTTACGGCAACGTCAGCCATATAGCGGATCGGACCGTAGAGCTTCGTATAATCGAAAAGGCATGTGCCTGAAGCGGCAACGATGACTTCGCCTGATGAACCCTTTAATGAAATGTCTTTCGTATCGCTGGCTTCTTCCAGACGGGTTTCATCTGGATATTTCGGCCATTGTATTGTCAGGTCGCCATTGTCACCGAGATCGACATGGAAATCATCCGAAATGTTTTCGATCGTTGGTGCGGGAAGATTGACCAGTTTCACGGAATCCGACTTGATCAGACCGGTCGTTCTTAAAGAAGGATCCATATCTTCCTGATACGCCGCATACGGCCAGGTTCCGATGATATGCGTGATCGATGTGACATCCGAAGGCTTGCTGAGCTCGCCCGGTTTCGTATTGCCATATTCGTAAGCCGCTTCCAGAATCAGATGAGCGATCTTGCCTTGCGGGCGGTCATTATAATAGTAATCCTTTAAGATATAGGACTGCTGGCCGGAGACGGCTTTTTCATAACCGACCCAGGTCGCTGTCGTATATTCGCTGGTTGCGGCAACGAGCCATCCGTCTTTGATCGCGCCGGAAGGGATGCCAAAATCTTTTCCGGAAGTGCCGTAATCCGTCGTACCGGTTTTTCCGTAAACGGTATAGTCCGTAGATTTGACATAGTTGTAAGTGCCGCCGTAATCGGCAACATTGGACTTCATCAGTTCGGTCGTAAGATATGCCGCCGCTTCTGAAATGACCTGTGTCGATTCATAGTTTGGCGTGATCGGTGATTTGCCATTGGCAAATTCGATCCTTTCGACGGTATGAGGCTTATTATAGATGCCATAATTCATGATCGCGGTATACGCGCTGGCATGCTGATAGGGGCTGACCTCGCAGGTGGAACCGCCGACCGCATACTGGACATTGAAATCATCCAGGTTGAAATCATAGCCAAGGGATTGCGTATAATTGACCACATATTCATATTTCTTTTCATTTAAGACATTCTGCAGCGTCTGTATCGCACAGGTGTTGATGGACTGCCCCAATGCCTGTTTCAATGTGACATCGCCCACATAGGTTCCTGAATCGTTATAGACGACGATACTGTTGCTGGCATCGAGCCACATCGGGCGGTCGCACAGGACGTGATCGGTCGCCCAGCCGAGGTTTTCAAACGCCAGAGCGTAGTCCAGGATCGGTTTGATCGATGAGCCCGGCTGCTTATACTGTTCTGTCGCATGGTTCAGCAGCAGCTGTCCGCCATTGGCGTAATTTCTTCCGCCTAAAATGCCTACGACTTTTCCGGTGCTGTTTTCGATGCAGACAGAAGCGACTTCGAAATAAGGATCCGGATAGTACAGATAGTCATCTTCAAAATTGCCGGCTTGGATATCGTCCATCTGTTCCTGGATGCCTTTGATCATATGCGTATAGATATGCATCGTCGTCGTATACGGATCAAGACCGGTGAGATCGATGACTTCGGATACGACGGCATCGATATAAGCCTGATAAGGGATGCCTTCACCATCGCCATTGGAACTGTATGGGTCTTTCAGCAGGTCTTCGATACGCACTGTCTTGGCCAGATCATATTCCGCTTTAGTGATATAGCCGTGATGATACATCTGGTAAAGGACCTCGATGATACGATCCTGAGAATCCTCCAGATTGTAGAAAGGATTGTACCAGGCAGGGGCATTGATGACGCCGGCGAGAAGGGCGCCTTCCACCAGGTTGCATTCGCTGATGTCCTTGCCGAAGTAATACTGGGCCGCTTTCTGGATACCGCGGATATTGGAACCGCCGAAATTCAGTTTATTGATATAGGATACGAAAATATCCTGCTTGCTGCGATAATTTTCCAGTTCCATCGCCAAAGCGATCTCCTGGACTTTACGCCGAACGCCGCTG
>JAEEGI010028075.1_pt1 | contig 10729 bp, 13 predicted proteins | sample 8958751 | NCBI WGS metagenome assembly JAEEGI01 (sample SAMN16246545, study PRJNA631951) | gut metagenome | biome: gut microbiome; feature: rumen; material: KS-attached | host: Bos | place: Iran: Karaj | collected 2018-10 | reverse complement strand
ATATAAAGTTTGTATCCACACATATAGAATCTTCTTTGTAAGGCCTACATAAACAAACCGGTTTGTTTCCAAATTTCTTTTTGCAGGAGGAAAGAACATGCGGGAACAGAGCATTGTCGGGAGCTATTACAGGTTGGCTCCCAAGGAACGTATGGATGTGATCATTTATCATTTCAACAGTTTTCCGTCAATAATCAAAGACTATGAGATGGAGCTTGAGGACTGGATTATGACAAACAGATCCATGGCGAGACAGGAATCACGCGGAGAGCTGGGTGTCAGGATTCAAAGCAACAGTTGTCTGTCTTCTCCGACCGCCAATATGGCCATTGAAAGACTGCAGATCGAGGGAATGATAAAAAACGGAACACTCGGAGAACTTGAGAGAAGCCTTGAGGATCTTGCCGAGATAGAACGTGGGATCATGGAAGTAAAACTCATGCGTCACGAGTACAGGCGTATGAAAGTGAGGATCGGAACCCTTAATAAGGTGGATCGTGAGCTTCTTGTTACATATGCATGCAGGGAAAGCACTTCTTCGGATCTTTCGGAAGAGCTTATGATAACCCAAAAGTCGGTCAGGAACAAAATCTATCGGATCAAAAAGAAGCTTCTTAACGGATTCGGTGGCAGTTTTGATTCTTATACGGATGACACGATCATGCTTTTGAGAAACGAAAAGGGGGCGTGATGATCGAGAAATTATATACCAGAAAAGAAGCGGCAGAGGTTCTCGGTGTCAGCGTTTTAACGCTTGATGAAGCGAGAAACACAGGTCTGATCTCCTATATCCAATACACGGAAAACGGCAGGGTTTACTTTACTGAGTCCGCACTGGAGGAGTATATCGTCAGGTCCACTCATAAGGCAAGACCCAAAGCGGAACACCCCGGTTCAAGCTTCAGAAGGAAGAAAGAACAACTTCCGTTTTGACATCCTTGAGTTCGGAAAGGGCTCTTTGCGATAATATGTGGCGAACAAAGGAAAGGAGATCCCGGTATGGGGAAAGATATGATGCCGAGTTTTAAGTTCTCCTCGAATTGGAAAGACGGTCAGTTGGTTTATGTGGCTTATCTTGAGGATTCGTCGGGAGAAAAGGTAAAAATCAGCTCAAATGATTATGATGAGCTCTGTGAAAAGTATGAAGCAACAAAGAAGAGAATCGAAAAAGAGGCATTCAGCAGGAAATGCCCCTCCGTAAGAGAGTACTGTGAAAAATGGCTTCTGATGCAGTCGGCCAATGTAAGGACAACATCCATGCTTGATTACACTTCAAAGGTCAGGAGACATATCATTGAGCCGCTTGGGAACATGAAGATGTCGGAGGTCACAACGGATGATATCAAGCTGGCACTTGTTCCGGTATCGGAATTGTCAGCCTCGGTGTTCAAGTCCGTCAATATCCTTTACAAATGTATCTTCGACTCTGCGGAAGAAGCGAAGATCATAACGTATAATCCGACAAGATTTCTTTCGAAGAAAGGTGGCGGCAGGGCGCCCAAAGAGAAAGAGGCGCTCACGGATGATCAGATAAGGCGGCTTCTTGACGCTGTGGCCGGTCTGCCTGTGTATGTTTTTATCATGCTTGGCCTTTATGCAGGTCTTCGAAGAGAGGAAATCCTTGCTCTCAAATGGGAATGTGTGGTTCTTGATTCGGAAACGCCTTATATCATGGTAAGGCGTGCATGGCATCCCGAGCACAATCGTCCGATCATCGTAACGGAGCTTAAGACCAAGGCGGCAAGTCGTGATATCGCAATCCCCGAAAATCTTGTTGAATGCCTCAGAGAAGCGAAGAGTGTGTCAAGGTCGGAGTACGTTATCGCCAATCCGGACGGAGAACCTCTTTCCGGCACGCAGTATAAGCGTCTTTGGCATTCGGTTGTTGTAAGGATAGCAAAGCCGAGGCTCGGAAGAAAAAAGGTCGGAGATAAGTACGTTAAGTACATGCTTTATCCCGAGCTGGGGGCTTATGCGAGGAACAACGGAAAAGTCCGGTACGTTCTCGATTTTGATGTTACGCCTCATCAGCTCAGGCACACGTACATAACAAATCTGATCGCGGCAGGTGTCGATCCGAAGACGGTACAGTACCTTGCGGGACATGAAAGCAGCAAGATCACGATGGATATTTATGCCAAGGTCAAATATAACAGACCTGCAGAGGTGGCGAAGTTGTTAAAAGGCGCATTTTCATTGTGGGACGGTGCCGGCGGATCTGGTGATAATGGGCGGGGATAGCTTCCTCGCCTTTGTTGTCGACATCCTTAATTTATTTGGATAAATTTGAGAGAATTGCTTCGTAGTCAAGATTAAATATCGAAGGAGGAAAAAGAATGGCACGAGCAATAAAGGACATTGAACCGCCGCACTGGTCTATCCAGGAAAAGAATGGACATCGGTATTACAGGTGTCAGGCATATGATGAGGACGGAAAGCGTTTTGACATTTACGGTAAGTCCGAAAAAGAGCTGATGCGTAAGTACATAGCGGCTTTGAGGGAGATCGAAGATGCCAAATACCGAAAGCTCAACCCGACAGTCAGGGAGTACAGCGCAAAATGGCTTAAGATGCAGGCGGCACATATTCAGCCGAGTACGCTGCGGGGGTATACTCTTGCGGTGAAGAACTATATCGTGGCTCCGCTCGGAGATATGTACATGTCTGATGTGACAGCCGATGATATCAGGCTTGCCATGGTTGCCGTATCGAAATGCTCGGAGGATACCTACAACAGAGTGAATATGCTTTTTAAGAGCATTTTCTATTCGGCACAATACAGCAATCTGATCACTGACAACCCGGCTCAGTATATTAAAGCCAAGGGCGGGATACCAACAAGGGAGAAGGAACCACTTACAGACGAACAGACGCGACTGCTGCTCAATACTATAAAGGATCTTCCGCCTTATCTCTTTGTGATGATCGGACTTTATTCCGGACTCAGAAGAGAAGAGATCCTGGCGCTCCAATGGGATTGTGTTTTCTTGGACGGCGAGGTGCCTTATATCGCGGTACGTAGAGCCTGGCACTCGGATCACAACCGCCCGATCATCGACAGAGAGCTTAAAAGCCCCGCAGCAAAGAGAGATGTTCCAATCCCGAAGCTGTTGGCGGATTGTCTCAGGGAAGAAAAGAAAAAGTCGAAGAGTGTGTATGTTATTTCAAATCAGGACGGGGATCCGCTGTCTTACTCGCAGTTCGCACGCATATGGAATTATATCAAGGTGCGCACGACGCGGGAGCGGACGATATATAAGTATGTGAACGGACAGAAGATCAGACGCAAGATAAAACCCGAGCTTGGTGAAAGATGCAGGAACAGGGCGGATATAGTCTATTGTATTGATTTTAAGGTAACGCCCCATCTCTTAAGACACACATACATAACCAACCTCATTGCGGCAGGAGTCGATCCGAAGACGGTGCAGTATCTGGCCGGTCACGAGAACAGTAAAGTAACGATGGACGTGTATGCCAAGGCGAAGTATAATAGACCCGAAGAGCTTTCAAATGTGGTGAATAAGGCCTTTAAAACCGGCCCGGAAAACGGTTGTTAAACGCAGGTTTTTCCCACAGTAAAAAATGAAGAGTTTTATACAGAGACCGAAAATGTGGGAAAAATCACCGGAAATTTTCATTCGTCAGGAGCCCAAATGCTGCGGGAAGCGATTTTTAAGGAAGAGCAAAACCTTGAAAAAAGCGGGGATGCGCTAACTTTCCCCCAGTACGGCTTAAAGGCAGCAAGACGTGCTCCGCAGTTCAGCAAGAGATAATTGCAGCGCTTTTCAAAAGAACTTACAAACCCCGGAAACTCATTGTTTCCGGGGTTTTGTGGACCGGGGGGGACCACTCTATAGTCATGTTAGCATTATGCACAAATCAGGGGTGCGATTTTTGGCTATTTTGCCGATTATCATTTCGCGAACTTCATGGTATTATCTTGGCACAGTGATTCATCACTGTGTCTTTTGAATTCTGAACGATTTTCGACCAGGGTATTCCCCTGATTAATCGCCGAAGAAATTAAGACTACTTGTAGAATACTTGTGAGGATATTATAATTAGGTCATAAAAGTAGTCCTTCCGGGTATTCGCAAGAATAACGAATTAAGGAAGGGTTCCTTTCTATCTGGTGCGGTATGAGAATGTACTGAAAAAGAACGACCCGGATAGCTCCGAGCTAAGAGAACTCTTAAAAGAAACGAAGGAAATGATAGATCGCTTGAATGCTCAGATCGATGGAGGAATCGAGTTCGATGTGAATCTGGTAGATTTAATTGTGCAGATAGCAGACTACTTGTGCAGGACAGCAGACAAAACCAAGGAAAGGATAGGTGATGCTATGGGAGGAAAGGTACTAGAACTCGCAAGTGACAGACTTAGAGCGGAAGGCAGAGCAGAAGGCGAAGCGAGAGGCTCGATAAAGATTCTCGCCGGTTTGGTACAGGATGGCATTATCGACACGAAAACTGCAGCCAAGCGCATGGGAGTCAGCGTTAAGAAGTTCAAGGAGATGGCTGCGGCGCAGTCTTTTGTGCTTTAATCGTTAGAACAATTTAATAGCATTTACAAGCGCATTCGCCGGATCCTCTGGGTCTACGGATGCGCTTTCTTGAAAAAATCCTTAAAAAATCCGTTCAAAGAGGTGCTTATCGGACTCACCCCTGAATTACAATCAGAGTATACCCAGACACAGAACTATCAAAACCAGGCCCGTACTATGACAATCGATGATCCCGCCCTAAACATGTCTTTTCGACACAAAAATAGCACGAAAAAACTATTCATCTACCCTCCTTTTTGATACAATACTAAATAGCAGTTTTTAACAGGATTGAAAGTATCAAACCACCGTACGAGTGTAACCCCGCACCCCATGATGCCTCAACTATCCGAAATTACAGATACTTCAAAAGGAGTATTTCATGAAAGAGTTTAATGAATATGTTCGCGACAGTTTCTCTGAATCCGGCGATATTGTTATAAGACCTATGATGGGCGGATACCTTGTATATTATAACGGTAAGCTGATAGGTGATATTTGCGGTGATGAACTGTTTTTAAAGAGAACGCCCACATCGGACAGACTGCTTGCAGATTCCGAACTGCGTTACCCGTATGAAGAATCAAAGACCCTGATGCATGTATTTGACAGTTTTGATGATAAGGCACTGATCCGGGAACTTTTGGATGGTATGTATGCTGAACTGCCGGAGAAGAAAAAGAAGCATTAACGCTTATGCTGCACGAGGGTAATTCCGCAAAGAAATAGAAATCTTATAGGAGTGGGAGGGTATCTATGTCAAATAATGTTTCGGATAAAATCTTTAATTTTGTATATATAGCCGCGATGAAAGATGCTGTTTCTATGGGGGCATATAAAGGAGAAAAAAAGTGGCTATATACAAAGACTGAAGAGAATATTAAAGAAGAAAAAAAGAAACTTGTAAAAGATAGTGTAAAAAAGCACGTAACAGAGATATTGGGTGGGAAATACTATAAATTAAAACAAAGCGATTATGATGCTGATTTCCTTTCTCTTGCAAACTATATAGTTGAACACATTAATTATATTGATCAAGGTGAGTTTACCTTTGGAAACGCGCAAAAATTGATTAATATGACTGTGAAGTACTGTTACATTAAATACTTTAATGGAAATTTACAGGAGGCAAGAGATATATTTGAGTATTGCCATTGTCCGTTAGATCAACAGATGCTAAAAAAAGTCTGGGATAAACAGAGTAGTTATTTGAAACAAGATACCAAGGGATATACAAAGACTGCTTTTTTGATGAGTTGGGGGGCTGAAAAAGTAACTACAGAAGAACGATTACCCCAAAGGTATTTAGACTATCAGGATGCTGTCAGAAGAATAATTGATGAATATAAAGAAGAACCAAAACCGAGGAATCCAATAGAGTACGATTATTGTATGTGGAACGAATGATTGTCCTATGACGATTGTTTCGATGTGAGATAAGCGGAACAATGAAGTAGATTATCTGGTCGCAGTGCTTGACACTATGATCAATAATATGCGGAGAAACAAAGGGTGCGTATAAAACGGAGGTGGGCTATGTTTGATAACATAGGTGGAAAAATCAAAGCTTTTGCGAAGGCGGTGTGCTGGATAGGTATTATCTTTAGCATCGGCTTCGGTATCTATTTGATCTATCATGAAATATATAAGGAGGGGGTCGTGTGGCTTATAGTCGGTCCCTTGTCTTCATGGATCGGTACGTTCGTACTGTATGGGTTCGGTGAATTAATAGAAAGTGTTGACAATATTGAATATAAGATAGATCAACTAGTAGAACCACCTAAACAAAACGAGGGCGCCTTATCTAAACTTCTTAACAACAATTCGGTTCGGCAGGAAGAAGAAAAACAAGGATGGAAATGTCAGTGCGGGAGAGTCAATCCCCTGTTTGTTGGAACGTGTGCATGTGGGAAAAATAAGGATAACAAACAGGTTATAAAACCAGCAACACGAAGAACTATAACATGTCCAGAATGCGGTTCGATAGAGGATGCGAGTCATACGCAGTGTTATAAGTGTGGAGCGAAATTACAATCTAATAGATGAAGACATCTTAGAAAAGTACAAGTGCTTGAAATAAAAGAGTAGATTGTTATGAGTAAATGGTAGGTTGTAATGATACATGGCTCATGACTCACTATGGATTGATGTGAAATTGACAGGAAAGCTTTGGTGGTTATATTCCACTAGAGTATCGAGAGGTGATAGGTTAAATGATAGTATACGAAGGATTGAAAACAGACTTTCTGAATAGCTGCGAAAGGGATGCTATCGCCATCGAGATCGAGGAGAACATCCTGACGAAGCTTGGAAGGCATACTCCCAAGGCAGAATTCAGATCGTGGGAGAACTCCCTCAACTACATGTACAAAGTCCTCAACGATGCGGAAATCCCCTCTGACTCGGGAGTAGCTATCGAGTATAGCATACCGCAGACATCGAAAAGAATCGATTTTATCATCTCAGGCTACGGCGAAAAGAACGAACCAGGAGCAGTGATTGTAGAGCTAAAGCAGTGGGATTCGTTAAATGAAGTAAATGGTCCGAATGCGCTCGTTGATACATACCTTGGAGGCAGAATCAAAAGGACGGTACATCCCTCGTATCAGGCGTGGTCATATGCTCAACTCATACGTGATTACAATCAGGAAGTACAGGATAGAAGCATTATTCTTTCCCCCTGTGCGTGCCTGCATAACTACATTCGTCATGAAAACGATCCGCTTGATTCGGTGCAGTATAAGGACTACCTTGATGAAGCACCGGCATATACAAAAGGACAGCTTGACGGATTGCGCAGTTTTATCAAGAAATCAATCCGCAAAGGAGATAAAAAGGAAGTACTATATTTAATCGACCATGGAAAGATACGCCCCTCCAAAAGCCTTCAGGACACTATAGGCTCTATGCTCAAGGGAAATCGCGAATTCATCATGATCGATGAACAGAAGGTTGCATACGAGGAAATCCTTGGACTGTCGTTATTAAGTCAAAAGGATATGAAGAAACGTACCGTGATTGTGCAAGGAGGGCCGGGAACAGGAAAATCGGTCATCGCAGTTAATTTGCTTGCGGAACTCACCAAAAGGGATCAGATGGTCCAGTACGTTTCAAAGAATGGTGCGCCTCGTCAGGTCTTCCTGAAGAAGCTGAAAGGGCAGATTAAAAAGAGCATTATTGACAACATGTTCAAGGGATCGGCATCATATACGGGGGTGGGTTGCAACGTTGTTCACACATTGCTCTGTGATGAAGCGCACAGGCTACAAGAACGAAGCCAGTACACTAAGAAAACAGGAAATGAGAACCAAATCAAAGAAATCATCCATGCCGCGTTCTGCAGTGTTTTCTTTATTGACGAAAGTCAAAGAGTGACCATGGACGACATCGGATCTGTGGAGGAAATCAAGAAGTGGGCAGAAGCAGAGGGCTCGGAGATTACTTACCTTGAACTTACTTCGCAGTTTAGATGTAACGGCTCTGATGGATACTTGGCTTGGCTTGATGATGTCCTTGAAATCCGCGAGACCGCTAATTATGACATGGAGGGAATCGACTATGATATCCGTATCTGTGATTCACCGAACGAAGTACGGAATCTTGTGATAGAACGCAACAAGAGTAAAAACAGATCGAGGATTTTAGCGGGATATTGCTGGGAATGGATAAAACATGGGAAGAATGACACGAATGTTCATGATATTAAGATCGGTGATTTTGAGATGAGCTGGAACCTCTTGGACGGTGAACCGTTCGCTGTAAGCGATACATCCGTCAATGAAGTTGGCTGCATCCACACATCTCAGGGGCTTGAATTTGACTATGTGGGAGTTATAGTTGGGGACGATATTCGTTACGAAAAGGATCATGTGATCACTGACTTTAAAAAGCGCGCCAAAACAGATCAATCCCTGAAAGGAATCAAGAATCTATATAGTCAGTCTCCGGAGGAGGCGAACAAGCGTGCGGATGAGATCATCAAAAACACCTACAGGACTCTCATGACAAGAGGAATGAAAGGTTGTTATATTTACTGCACAGATTCCGGAATGTCCGAATATCTCAAGGAAAGACTAAGGAGTGTCAGAAAGTGAAGGAAGAGACAATTGAAAGAATACGAAGGTTCTCAATTGACCGCGACTGGGATCAATTCCACACCCCTGAGAACCTTGCTAAATCAATCGTAATAGAGGCAGCGGAGCTCCTTGAATGCTTTCAGTGGAGCGGTACAGACTTTGATGAGCAGCATGTCAAAGAGGAGCTGGCTGACGTGATAGTCTACACACAGGATCTGCTCGACAAGCTCGGTCTGGATGCAGATGAGATCGTTAACATGAAGATGGACCAGAACGAACGCAAGTACCCGGTTGAAAAGGCTAAAGGGAAAGCTGATAAGTATGATAGGTTGTAGAGATGAGTAAAACGATTGACTTTTATAACAACAATGCAGCCGACTTCGTATCAGGCACAATCAATGCTGATGTGACGTATATTCAGGATAGGTTTCTTGCATTACTCCCGAAAGGCGCCAAAATTCTTGACTTTGGATGTGGCTCCGGCAGAGACACAAAGTATTTTATTGAAAAGGGTTTTCGTGCAGAGGGAGTGGATGGATCTGAGGAACTTTGCAAGATAGCATCGGATAATACCGGAACCACCGTTAGACACATGATGTTTAATGAGCTTGACGAGTTTGATACTTATGACGGGATCTGGGCATGCGCCTCTATTCTTCACCTTCCTAAGAGTGAACTGCGGGATGTGCTTATGAAGATGATCCGCGCTACAAAGTACGGGGGATATATTTATGCTTCATTCAGGTACGGTGATTTTGAAGGCTATATAGACGAAAGGTATTTTACATACTTTACAGAAGAGTCCTTTGAAGAGTTTATTAGTGATATCGGTGAGATAAAGATTGTAGATAAATGGGTTTCTGAGGATGTACGTCCGGATAGGAGAGAGATGAAGTGGCTGAATTTGATACTTCGAAAATTGAATACAATCTGACGATTGAGGACAAGTACCTGAATTCACTCTGCATCGACGGCTTTAAGCTGATGATGAAGGATCCGTCCTATTGTTACAAGTTCTACTGGCTTGAGGCAATCGTCGATTTGATAACACTTAACCGACAACAAGCTACTTTCGATGATGTTATCAACGAAATGATCTGTAATGCATGGTACTCTGTCAGAGAATTCCACATTCATCTGAGCGGACTTCCGGCAGACGGAGAAATCAAGGATGGCCTTGAGAGAGCAGTTATCAGTTTGGCTGAGATGAGTAATCTCCCAGCCAATGCTTCAAAGGAAGAAGTAAAGAATGCTATAAAGGAGAATGACGAGGATCTTAAGAAGCATAAAGAACAGTTGACGAATATGGTGCCATACCGTGCACTTTCCGGTTTCTTTGGTGATGATGCAGTTAAATGGGAAAGCAAACCATGGATGGTTTTATACATCAAAAAGATTAATCAAGGTACGCTGCTTCCGTACACGCTTGGCGAATCGAGCGGGCTTAAGAGAGAGGTATACTTCGACCCGGACTGGATGAAGATGATTCAGGACAATGCCTATAGTATTAAAGGGTGGATACAGTTCAATAAGTTGGAATGGCTTCAAAAGAACAACCCTGAAGTACCAGGACTTGTTTACAAGCTCAAGCCTATGGATGAAAAAGAGCGGAAGCTGAACAATGTAAGGAAGCTTTGGGAAGGGATAATTGATATCACTCCAGTTACGGACGTGTTTACCGGGAAGCTCATCGAATCCTGTAAGTATGATGTGGATCACTTCATTCCGTGGTCTTTTGTAATGAATGACGAGCTGTGGAACCTGATGCCGATGGATTCCTCACTCAATAACTCAAAAAGCAATAAGCTTCCCAAATGGGATCCGTTCTTCGAGAAGTTTGCATATAACCAGTTTATTATGTACCAACTTATACATGATACGCCCGGTATACACGATTTGTTTGTGCATTGCTACCGCGATAACCTTCACTCAATCTGGGCCGGACAGGAGCTTTACCGAAAAGGCAACAGAAAAGACGAATTCTACAACATCCTGCAGAAGAATATGCAGCCCGTTTATGACTCCGCCAAGAGGCAGGGGTATGAGGTTTGGAACACTTACGTCAAGAAAGAACAGTAGAAAAGAGGGTGCATCATGAACGAGCTGC
>JAEEGI010028072.1_pt1 | contig 10729 bp, 10 predicted proteins | sample 8958751 | NCBI WGS metagenome assembly JAEEGI01 (sample SAMN16246545, study PRJNA631951) | gut metagenome | biome: gut microbiome; feature: rumen; material: KS-attached | host: Bos | place: Iran: Karaj | collected 2018-10 | reverse complement strand
ATATCAACGTGCCGGCCTGGGGACATACCATCTTTACAAATCAGAAACAGTTGCTCTATGGAGACTTCCTGGTTGATGTGGATAAGACTGACGGTATGGCGACACTCATCCAGTTCGGTTCCGACACCTTCAAGACCTGGGACGACATCGCCCTCTATTTCTCCCGTTGTTTATAACAAGTATCAACCCAACTTGTACTCGATGCCGTCGTAGAGATCCTGCACGCCATCGATGCTCTCTGGAATGAAATGGACTCGGACGCCTCGAATGTGCTTCTTGGGGTTGAAGTCAGAGGGATTGTCCACCTTGTCGCTCTCAATCTCCAGTTTCAGCATGCCAATCTCGTCCAGACACACCTTGTCGCCGTTGCGCAGGTGTCGCTTGATCACTTTGGCAAGTTGGCTAAGTGCAGTCTTGTAAACGACCTCATCTATGGGAATCATTTCTTCGACGCACTCTTCCGCAATCTCCTTTGTGCCGACAGTCTGCTGATGCACAGTCACCGCCTTGTATTTGCCGAATGTCGATAGCTTCGGCTTGGTTTCCTGTTGAAGTTTGTATTTCATAAATCGATATTATTGGACCCGCAGGCACATCATCGTCAGATCATCATTGGGTTCGGCACCGTTACGGTGCTGGGCCACTTCGGCCTCAAGGGCCTCAACCACCTGGCGGGCGGTGTCGAATTGGGTGTCTCTGAGGATGTCCAACAGCCGTTTGTTGCCAAACTGCTCCAGCTCCAGATTCTCGGCCTCGTTCAGGCCGTCGGTGTAGATGAAGAGGGCTCGGCCCTTCACGCTGTCTATCTCTTCGCCCTGAAACTCATAGTCGGGCCACAGGCCAATAGGCACGTTGGAGATCATCTTGAGGAAATCGCCCTGATGTTTGCCGCCACCGATGACGGGCGGGTTGTGGCCGGCATTGCAGAAGGCGAGGTGCCCCGTCTGCATGTCGAGCATGCCGATGAACATCGTGACAAACATGCCGTTGACGTTGTCCTCGCCCGACAGTTCGCTGTTCATGCGGTTGCAGATGGCGGTGGGCTCCAAGCCCTGATGGGCCATTGTGCTGAACAGTCGGGTTACCTGTGCCATGAAGAGCGAGGCGGGCACACCCTTGCCTGATACATCACCCACGGCGAAGTAGAGTTTTGTGCCGTTGATGATGCAACCATAGAGGTCGCCACCCACTTCTTTAGCGGGTGTCATCGAGGCGTAAATGTCGAGACCTTCATGTTCGGGGAACGTGCTGGGCACCATCGACATCTGGATGTTGCGGGCAATATTCAGCTCACCCTCAATGCGCTCCTGGTCAGCCTTCATCTTCGCCATACGCTTGGCCGAACGGTAGCGCTGGAAGATAAAGAGTGTAGTACCTGCCGCCGCCAACAATATAAAGGTCAGTACCATATACAGCTGCCTGCGCTCTGCCTGCATCTTCTCCCGTTCGCCCTGCATCTTCACTTCGTCCACCTCAAAGCGCTTGTTCAATTCGTTCAGCTGGTCGGTTGTCGACTTGGTCCTGAGAGAGTCTTTGATATTACCCCATTCCAACAGACAATCATAGGCCTCCTGCCACCGGCCTAAACCAGACAGGATGTTTTTCCGCTGTTCCAAAGCGTTTTGATAGCTCACCTTGTTGGCAGCCGGGATCTTGCTCAGCTGTTCGTCGCTCAGTTTCAGGGCTTCCTCAAAGTGCCCTTGGGCCACAGCCAACATGATGCGATCGTAGAGCACCTCGTTGCGGGCTACATCCGTCATGCCTGTCAACTCATTATAGTACGCAATGGAGTCGACAGCCTTGGCCGCCTCACGATACTCCTTCATATTAAAGTGGTAATTATAACTCCCACGCTGGTACATATAAAAGAAGTTCAGCAGATTGTCCTTCAAGACTGTGGTTGTGTCCAGATTCTGTGACAGCGAGTCGAGCCTCTGCCTCCACTCTTTCAGTGCCCGCTTCATTTCCGGATAATCGGGCAGGTCGCCCAGTTCAGTCAGGTAATACGTATAGACCTTGTTCTCAAAGGTCGGTCTGTTCACACCCTTCAGCTTGTCGAGGACCTTACGGAGCAGATGGGAACTTTCCCGAGTATTTTCCTGAGATTCGTACACAACAGCATTGACAAAATCGGCACCAGCCAACCCGAAATCGTGCCCTTGGCTCAAGGCCTCGTCGTGCATCTTCTGGGCTTCCATCAGGGCACTGTCGGAGTGTCCGACATAGACGTACTCCTCACCCAGCCTTATCCAAGTCTCGTAATAATTGTCCCAATCTTCATGTTTGCGACAAGAATCCATTAAGACATTAGACATGATGACGAGAGAGTCGTGCTGGTCATTGTTATAGTAGTTATAAACAAGCGTTTTTAGTTTCCACCTCATCTCCTTCCATGGGATGGTATCGATCTTTGAGACATTGCCCACTTTCGCGCCCCGCTGGCACGACGATGGGATGACGGCCAGCAACAGGATAAGGGCTACGGCCACCAAGGATAGGCGATGAACAGATTTATATTTCATACTTGTGATTCTTTATCATCCTCGTCATCGAACCTTTGATAATTAGCAATGACGGGGCAAAGATAGGAAATATTTCTGAGATTTGCAAGGATTTTGATGAAAATCCTCTTTGAGCCGTTTATCCCACCAGAGCCGGGACACAAAATCACAAAAGTCCCTCTGTATCTGTGTAACAACAGAACGACCTGTGTTATAACCTTTATTCTTGATTCATTATTATTTTAGTCAATTTCACGTGGTCGGCGACATTCACCGTTCCGTTACCATCCAAGTCACCAAACAATCCAAGACCAGAGACAACGATGTTTGCCCTTGCAACCTCTGAGTCGCTATAGCCATCCTTAGAGGCATATACGCTGACGGTATAGGTTCGTGTCAAGTTCACGTCTTTGCTGGAGACACCATTCTGTACATCCGAGTGAGAGATGGTATAGTGGAACACAACGCCTTCTGTCTCGCTGGCGAAACTCAGTTTATTGTCTACGAGAGTAATGGTTGGCGTCTCGCATTTGTTCACGATCTGTTCACCGCTTTCACCCTGACTTGCAGTTCCTTCTCCTTCATCTTTGAAGAAGAATTCCTTCCATTGGTCAGCATTCTCATAGACTGCCATGCAGCCGTCAGGCACATAGAGTTTGCATTCAAACTTATTGATATCGTCAAGTGCCTGAGAGCCGCAAACGGGGGGATTTTGTGCCTTGCTGACAATCTCAACCATTGCTGCGCAGTCAGAGAACGCCTCTTCTCCGATATCTGCCACTTGGGTGCCGAAAGCAAAATATTGCAGACTTGAACAACCTGAGAATGCCCGGTTCCCGATGGTTGTCACACCGTCGCCAATGGTGATTATTTGCAGATTGGTGCAACCGTAGAACTCATTCTCAGAGATCTCAGTCTCCTTATCTGTTATCTTCACTTCCCTCAGCGAGGTATTGCTGTAGAAGGGAGAATAGCCCATACTGCTACTTGTACTATAGCTGATATCACGTCCGATATAAACGTAGTCAAGTGGGCAGGATGAGAAGATAGGATTACTGTCGTTTGATCCGAAAGTCAAAGTATTTTCACTATCATCGATAGTTACTTTCTTGAGGCTGGTGCAATTATCGAAGGCATAGTTATAAATAGCGGTAACGATGCCGGGGATTTCCAATGCTTCCAGCGAAGAGCATCCTTGGAAGGCATAACTGCCTATTGCAGATACTTTCTGCCCCAATGTGGCATTTTGCATGTTTGAACAATCTGTAAACGCATAATTTGGCAGCTCGCCATCAACGTCTACAACGAGTGATTTAATATACTTGTTGTTATATGCCAAATAGGGCTGAATAGTCTTCACGCTCAATGTAATACCATTATATGAAACTGTTGATGCTATTTTTGTATTTGCTGCGCTTTCGTCAAATACGCAGTCAATAGCATCGCAGGTCCTTTCAGAAGAACTGACAGGCGCATACCTAATACCGTCAACCTCGAACATAGAACTTAAGAACTGATATTTAACCGTGTTGCTTAACGATGTAAATTGATCATTTGAAACATAATTAATTAATCCTTCTGCTTCTGTATATCCTGACGGAGGTGTATTAGTCAGCCATATGGTTTTCTTTAAGTTTGAGCCAGAGAAAGCATCTAATCCAATGGATGTCACACTTTTGGGAATGGTCACGGAGGTCAGGCCACTGCAACCAGAGAATGCTTTAAATATTGAGAATCAACGATTTACGTTTTAAATGATAGAAAGGTGTTTCACTGAAATTACTAATGTGAATGAAAAGGGTCAAGTTTTAACGTATTTAACTTTCTTTTTGGAATCGCGAATTCAACTGGCAAGTGCAATCGCACTTTCTATTGTATGAAGTCCTCTTCATCCTCCAAGACCTCCTTCACAGTGACGGTGAGGATGTATGTACAGGCGTTTAGTATTTCTTCTTTTTCCCATTTGTCCTGCCCGTCATCATGAGCGCAGGCCTTCATGTACTCTGTCTCGGCTGCGCTGAACTGCCGGTAGGCATCCTTGAGTCTGTCGTAATTGTATTTCTTCATCTTCTTTTCCGTTTTGTGTACAAAGTTACTGTTCTTATTTGATATTTGAGTGACACTTTTTGAATTTTTCTTCAAAACAGGCCATTGGCGTCTCGAATCCGAGCTTTTTCCTTGGTCTTGCATTTATCTTGTCTGCTATTTCCCCTATGTCCCCTTCGTCAAGTTCCGAGAACGGCATGCCCTTTGGGATGTATTGACGTATCAGTCCGTTGGCATTCTCTATGGCTCCCTTCTGCCATGATGAGTACGGGTCTGCGAAGTACACCTGTGCACCGAGAGCCTCTGTTATCATCTTATGGCATGTGAACTCCGTTCCGTTGTCTGTCGTTATGGACAGTATGCTGTCTTTGAAAGGGCTGAGCATGGCGATTACTGTACGGGCAAGCTGCTCCGCGTCCTTTCCATACTTGAGCTTCTCCATGAACAGTCTGTTGGTATTCCTCTCTATGACGGTGACTATTGCATGCTGGTTGTTCGGTCCGACGATGGTGTCCATTTCCAGGTCACCGAACCTCCTGCCGTCCGCCTCTGCGGGCCGCTCGTGTATGCTGACCCTGTCGGGGATGTTTACCCGTTTTGCTCCCACTGGCCTGCTGCGATGCTTCAACCTGTGCCTGAGGTGTTTGTACAGTTTTCCCCTGTCACGCTTGTCCTGCCTGATCCACTTGTAGATGGTCTCATGGGATATCTTTATCCCGTCTCTTGCCAGATAGCCGGATATCTGCTCTGGAGACCACTGGTCATCCACAAGACGGTGTCTGACTTCGCTCCATACAGCCTTGCTGATGGCACGGTTACCCGGCTGGCGCCTGCTGCGCTTGTCAGCCCTCTTCTGTGCCCAGTCCCATTTGTACACCCCACGCTGGCTTGAGTTGCGTTTCAACTCACGTGTGACAGTGGAAGGATGGACACCTATCGCTTCCGCGATTGACTTTTTTGAGCATTTCCTTTGTAGTAACACAGAAATTGTGTACCTTTGCTCCGAGGTTAGTTGTTTGTACATAAGCAATGCAAAGTTAATTAATCTCTGGGAGATTCCGGTCTCCCATTATTGTTTTTTTTTGCATTGCCAGATTGAAATCAGCTCCCTTTCTCCTCTCTTGGGGGCTGCTCGCCCCCAACCCCCTCGGTGTTTTTCAGGTATTAGTCTTGGCTTCGCCTCTACCTGAAAATTGCACTTCTATCTTGAACTTAGGAATTGCAAAAAAGCTATTAACGACGTTCACCAGAACAGATAGTCCGTCTGGAGGCTGCCTATTTCCTGATGCTCTGCTTCAGCTTCAGAATACGACGCACGCTCTCGTCAATGCGCTGCTCTGTGATTTCACCGACTTCTACAGCCTTGATTACCGCGTCGAAAGCCTCCGTGAACACTTGCGGACCGAGCACGATGTCGACACCGGCCTTGATGCAACCCACGGCAGCCTCGCCATTGGTGTACTGCTGGGTGATGGCTCCCATCTCCATCGCGTCGGTGATGATGAGGTTCTGATAGCCCAGTTCGCGGCGCAGCTTGTCCTGAAGTATAATCGGCGACATTGTAGAAGGGATGTCGGAGCCCGTCACGTTGGGTGCGCTGATGTGAGCCGTCATAATGAGTTGACACCCCCACTGGATGCCTGCCTTAAAGGTCACCATTTCGCACGAGAGCATCTCCTCCCACGTCTTCTGCGAGCTGGCATAGCCGAAATGCGTGTCGGCCTTGGTGTCGCCGTGGCCTGGGAAGTGCTTGATGCACCCCGTGATGCCGGCATCCTTCAGTCCCTGCAGATAGTTGGTCACCATCGGGGCGGCTATCTCAGGCTTGTCGCTGAAGGCACGAGCCCCGATGACGATGTTCTCAGGATTTGTGTTCACGTCGGCCACAGGGGCGAAGTCAATATCGAAGCCGTAGCGGTGGAGGTAGGTGCCGATGGTGTTGCCGCACTCGTAAGCATTCCGTGGGTCGCCAGTGGCGCCGATGGCCCCCATCGACTCGTAGGTCTTCACCTTGAAGTTGCTGTTGCGCCCTATGCGAGCCACTCGCCCGCCCTCCTCATCAATGCACAGCAGGGGTGAGCCTTTCAGCGCACGAATCTCAGGGATGAAGCGTGCCAGTTGTGCTTCGTCCTCGATGTTGTGCGCATAGAGGATGATGCCGCCCACGGGATATTTCTCGTTCACCTTCCGCATCATCTCGTTGACGGCCTGCAACTTGATTTTGGTGAGGTCGTCGACACTCTGGTCAATGCCGCCGGAGCGGTTGAAGTGGATGGTGGTGTCGAGACATTCTGGTCGCACATAGAACATCTGTCCCACTTTTTCGCGCAGCGTCATCCGCTGCAGTTGCGACTCCACCTCATCTGTTGGAGGCGTATCTGTGTTGTCTTCATTCGAACACGAACTGAGCATCATCAGGCCACAAGATGTAAGGATGGTGGCCAGCATCCATAGTTTTATTTGTTTCATGGCTGCAAAGGTACTAATTATCTACGAAACACGTCGCAAATACAAACATTTTAACTCCAACAAAAGTTAAAGTTACGGGTTTATCTCCGATATTTATCAGAAATGACTAACTTTGCCGCATGAAACAACTACAAAGCGAACGGGTTTTCCTGAACATGGCCGGCAAGGAGTCGAGCCAAACAGTCCGACTGACACTTCACCTACAGGATGATGTGGACGGAGCAATTCTGAAAGAGGCCGTAGAGGCCACACGACAGCGATACCCCTATCATCAGGTAAGGCTCTGCACACGTGGCGACGAGCAGGGCATAGCGCATTATGCCTTCGATGACAACCCGCTGCCGTGGGTAGTAACGGCAGGCCGGCAGCAGGTGGTGCTGCTCAGCCAGACAGCCAACCACCACCTGCTGGCCTTTGCCTGGTGGGATGACTGCATAGCCCTCGACTGGTTCTATCCGCTGACTGACGGCACCGGAGCCTACTGCATACTCCGCACACTGCTCTACGAATATTGCCGCAGGCGCTATGACAGCACGTTGAACAGCGCGGGCATCCCTGTCACTGGCGATGACATCAGCGAAGAGGAGACTGTAGACCCCCTCACGTTGCCAAGACCTGACAGCATCAGGCCACAGCCTGTTCCCGACAAGCCCAAGGCGCTCAACCTGTTCACCGATGCCGTAGTTCCGCTACGTGAAGATGAGCGTGAGGTCATCCACATCCGTGTGTCGGAGCATGAGCTGATGGAGCGGGTGCGTTCCTGCGGAGCCACCCCTGCCAGTCTGTTCGCTGTGCTGCTGTCGCGAGCCGTCAGCCGTCTGCATCCGGACTTCTCCAGCGGTGTTCCCACCATCTCCTTAGCAGTCAATCTCCGCAAGGCTACCGGCACACCATTGGCACACCAGCCGATGGTTGGTTCGGTTACAATCCCATTCCGTGAAGAGATGCTCGGACGAAGCCTGGAAGAACAGGTTAGCGATTGCCGTCAGTGGATAGCCCTGCAAAACCATCGCGACAACCTGCTGGCTTACTACTACGGCATGCACGATGGTATGGCACAACTCGAGCAGATTCCTTCTTTGGCGATGCGTCACCAGTTGCTGACAGAGGCTCATCAGGCGCTTCGTCAGCACTCCACCGTCTCGCTGAGCTATGTGGGGCGGGCAGCTATGGGAGCTGCCGAGAGGTACGTCCGCGAGATCCAGACCGAAGCCACCTCGCTGCATGCCATTCTGGTAGAGGTCAGCGCTGCGGGCGGCTCGTTCTGTATCAGTTTCATGCAGATGTTTGCGGAGGACAATTACCTCAACGCCTTCCTCAACGAACTGAGCCAGCAAGGTATCGACTATGAGATAGCAGACCGACACAAGGTCATGCTGGCACCCATTTCCGACTATCGCGAGAAATGACTGCGTGGCCATCGACTTCTTAGAATGGGGGTCAAGACGGTCAAGGTCAAGATGGTCATTTTCGATTTCGGGAACGCGGTCATTGCTCACTATATATAAATAGAATATTTATATTATAGTGGCGGTTTTGACAAAGTCCGTTTTCGATTTTGACCATCGTGACCATGACATTTTGACCGTGCAAATGTTGAGAAAACAAAATAATTTCTTGTGAAGTATTCGTGAACCGCAATGAAAATGTTGTACCTTTGCAATGTCAAATGAAAGAGGTCGCAGAGGCGGCCATTAAGGATAAAAATTGCGAGCATTAAATCTAGAATTTGCGCGCATTAATGGTAGCAAAATTTTCCTTTAATGGTGGTTCAAAACGGCTCAATCAGGCGACAACGAGAGAACTAACAATTTTTTTAACACAAAAACTAAACTAGATTAAAATTATGGCTATTAAAGTAATTGCACAACTGCGTGAAGTAAAACTTGGTAAGAACCCGGGTAAGAAGTTCGTGATGCGACCCGACCTCTACGTGCCCATTGCCGAGAAGAAGGTGTTTCAGGAGGCTGCTACCCACAGCGGTATCTCCGCTGGTGTGATCAAGGCGGCTTGGGATGCAGCCGGTGAGGTGATCCGCACCTGGGCGACCGAAGGTCACTCTATCCCCCTGCCCGGCCTTGGCACCATGCGCTTCGGCGTTCGTTCAAAGGCTGTCGAGAAGCTGGAGGACGTGAAGGCGAACCTGATCACCGTACGCCGCATCATCTTCACCCCGAATGTGGACGTAAAGGACGAGCTGAAGAACACCTCTATCCAGATCACCTGTCTCGATGAGGATGGTAACGTGCTGAAGCGCGTGACCAGCGGTGACTCGGGCGACATCGAGGACACTGAGAACGGTGGAAGCACCGAGAACGGAAACGGCTCTGGTAGCGGCTCAGGCAGCAACACTGGTGGTAACACCTCTAGCGACAACAACGGTGGAAACACCGGCGGCGGTGGCGACGGAGGCGATGATCTCGACAAAGATTAGCGTTCTGGGGCTTCGGCCCCAACGCTTACATGAAACATGAAAGATTAAACATGAAACATTAAATTTCAGCTACTATGACTAAGAAAGAGACCACTAAGTTTATTGTGCAGATCATCGTGTCGATTGCGAGCGCGATCCTGACTGCACTGGGAGCAACTTCCTGCATGGGAATTTGAAAAGTAATCCTCGGCCATCACTGGTCGAGGATTCTTGGTATCTCTGTTGGGGTTAGTCTTCTTCTATTTTTTCCCAATCCATGGTTTGCTCAAAAGTAGAGCCATCCTCATTTTGGCGAAGTGCTTTCCACTGCATCTTGTCACCCTTGATAGTTACGATTTCCCACCACTCACGCAGTTCGTCTTCACCCTCGTTCTTCCAGCGAGTGCAAAGGAACCCACCATCTACAAAGTAGTTCTGGAACTCACGCGTTGTTACTTCTTCCCACTCCCCAGCGTCATTCTTACGCCAATATTTATACGTGCCATCTTCGAAGAACTCCAGTCGGTCATTCCCATCGTTGTAAGTCTCGCCACCTTTGAGGCCCTTACACTCCCACAGGCCGAGGATATCCTTACTGTAGTCGGCATTGACTTTCTTGAAGCCAATAGGCATCTCGGGCGAAGCTATCTTCTGGCCATTTATGATGGCACAAATCACCATGTCTGCCTTCATCTCTGTTGCAGTGATGGAATTGACGGTAAACTCGTAAGTAAGTGTTATGTTCTCGTCATACTGGTGGGTGAGGGTCGCCTTGTTGCCTGTAATTTCAACTGCATATTCGGTCTGCTCGTCCCATAGATCCACTTGGTAGCCCACAACAGAAGCACTCACATAGGCTTTAGTGGCAGAGACAAAGTCGAACACGCCCTTTTGGTTAGTCGGCAGCGCCATCCCTCCCATATCAGACATGATCCACTTGCCGATGATCTTCTCAGCGAGGTTATCAGCTGGCTTTACAGGATTATCATCATTCGAACACGATGAGAACACATTCAAGCCGCAAATCAGGGCTGCAGCCATCACCCATTGCATAAATCTTTTCATAATTTCAGTTGTTTAATTAATATAGATATTTACGACTGCAAAGATACTAAAATAACAGTAAAAAACAAATTTTTCACCAATAAAATTTGGTAATTTCAAACAAACTCCTTATCTCTTACCTTTGTCCCCGATTATAGAATTATTCTCAATTAACATTGAGATGAGGTCTGTTTTTCGTAGTTTTGCTAGTGAAATAGACCTTGAGGGGTGAGGAGAGACCCTTATCAGGTAGGTT